>Ga0209958_1000560_pt1 | contig 58507 bp, 59 predicted proteins | sample ThiBio_inoc_plan_FD_183942 | JGI IMG/M metagenome (GOLD analysis project Ga0209958, IMG submission 183942) | Wastewater bioreactor microbial communities from Cape Town, South Africa - Thiocy_inoc_plan (SPAdes) | ecosystem: Engineered > Bioremediation > Thiocyanate > Unclassified | place: South...
GGTGAGAGTCCTTCCTTGTCTCCGCGACCTTTTACTTTGGCGAGTGTGGCGCGATAGGCAAGGATGTCGGATTTGGTGATGCTGCTGACCACCTTTTGTCCGAAGTGAGGGATCAGGCGACCGTCCAGCGTAGAGCGCAGGGATCGGATATGACTGCGTCGCCATTCGATCTCGTGCTCTTTGAACCATTGGGCCGAGAATTCGCAGAACAAGGGACCGTTCGCCATCGGCTCTACGGTCGGCTTTTCTGCCGACTCTGCAATCGCCTCTGACACCGCAGTCGCACCCGCCTTCTCAAGGGTTGCCCGCGCAAAGCGCTTGAGCGCTTTGCTGTTGGGAAAGTAGTTGGCGTACACGAAGGTGCCCGCATTGATCTCAGACTCGATCTTGGCGAGGACTTTTTCCAGTTTCTTGCGATTTATTGGGATGTCGGTCAGTGCCGTGTACTCCCGGCACCGCTTGCCCTGAAATCTGAAGTCCATGAACAGAGTGCCCATGGTGTCTGAATTGCGGATACTACCCATGAAGTACCCCTCCATTGGCCATCGGGATGGCGCTCATCCCGGTAGGTCTCGCTACTGAGACCCGCATCATGTCTTGTTGAATGGCCTCCCAACGGTAGAGGATCTTTCGTCCGCCAAAGGGACGAAAGTAATGAATCCCCTCAAGTAGGACGCTGTCCTTTAATCGCTCGCGAATGGTCCGCACGTCGTACTTGATCCGTGCAGAAAGTTCCTCTGTGGTTAGTAGTTCAGTTTCCATGCCTTCTCCTTTGTCACCCAGCTTTATTGCTAGACGTCTTTATTGTATGTCACACGAGCACATTGTCAACTCGTCTAGCAATAAAGATTTTGGACCCGTTAAAATGCCGAATCAGCCGAGAACCACATGAGCCGAAATCAACTAAACATACGGGTGAGCGATGAGTTGGAAGAGCTCATCGACAAGAAGCGCATCGAGCTTGCCTCGACGCTGAAAGCGATTCCTACGCGGTCTGACGTGGTTCGCTTTGCCCTTGAGAGTTACCTCGGGGTATCCGTGAAGCAAACTGATGCGGACCGCCGAACAACAGAAGGCAAGGCTATCTCGGCAAAGAAAAAATCCGCTGACTGAGAGACACCCCACGGACCGCCTGTCAAAGCACTAGACGCACAGACAAGACCACTCGCGATGGCATGCCAATGGTCAGTCGAACGCACTGCCTGCGGCTCATCGCCACCGTCCATTGCAGCAATCTCGATGTCTACTTTGCAGCGCTTCCCGTCGTTCGCCCGAGGTCGCGAGGTGCGAGGTCTCGGCCCGAATCCGGTCATTGAGCTACCCACCCAATTGGGCCCCAACGCCTGGATTTTGGGATATTTGCCATGCCGGCTCCCCGCCATCAAGAGCGCCCACCCCGATGCATTACCGAGACGGTCGCTTTTTCGCCTTCCTCAGATTTCCGGTCGCTCGGATATTTCGGACCATCCCGAGGTACCTTACCGTGGCTGCCAGTTTGGAGTGCTCTCTGAGCAGTTGCACCGCGAGCAGGTTTTTGGTGCGCCGATACCCAAATTTGAAGAGCGCGATGTCTCCCAGCCGCGCTACCCTTTGCAAGGGGGCACACACTGCCCAGATTTAGCTTCTTGCAGACCTTCCGTCTCAAGAAGCTCTTGAATCTCTGTGCTACAGCAGCAGAACGGCTCCGGGTTCCTGCTGAGCAGCGCAGTATCATGGTGCGCCTTCAAAGAAACCAGGGGAGTGCGATGGGGACAAGCCTACTTCAAGAATTCCTGAGCTCGCGCCTTTTAGATATTGGCGCCGAGGACTCTCGCCTTGAGAAGCTTGAAAACACCTGCGGCGAGCTTGCCAAGACGTATGCCATCAACCCGCAAAGTGCTCTCGCTCCACTCTTGGCGGCGTGGGACCCCAGCGCCGGTGAGGACCCGTCGCTCCTGCAGATTGGTTCGGTCCTTCAAGGCCACTGGCCGACTTACCGGGGGGCCTTCACTGGGGAACCACTGACGCTCTACCGCGCGGTGGTTCTGGAGTCGGTCATGCGGGCGATGGAGTTGCAGGGCGTGCTTGCTGTGGCAGTGAACCTGGTTGCGGCCAATATCCTCCCCCATCTGAAGGTCGGGCAGGAATCCCGCATTCTCGAAATCCTTGTTGGCCGCGCAGATGCTATCACTGCTGAGCGGCTCAAGCAGGTCTGGCCGGACCAGAACAGCGCGACCAACTTAGCGCCAATGGCTGTGCCGCCTATGAACAGCCTGAAGAAGATTGACGAGAACGCGTGGTTCGCTCAGGTGGCCGCCGCTGCTGGACCTAGCACTAATCGAAATGATGTGGCGCTCTCCAACGCAAATCCGCACTGGCCGAACCAGCCGCAGAACTGGTCATATGAATTTGCTGAGCGCATGGCGCCAATCTTGGCTGACGTGCACGATAGGACGGCCGCGAGTACATTGAAAATCGCTGGAGCGGCTTTCAAGTCCTTGACGGATGCTGTGACTGCCAAGCTGAACGAGTTCCTGGTAGCAGAACAGGCGCGCAGCAACCAGCGCGACGCGACAAGCCGCCTTCTGTGGTGGCGCCAGAGTCTCTATTCGGAAACGGCGGAGAAACCGTATCGCAAGTTGCCGGCGGCGCTCGTTGCTTGGCACATGGCGCTCGACATGTCCGACCTGCTGCCTGAGGTGTATCCGCCGGCTGTCGAGTCGCTCCTGTTCGAGTCGGTCGGCGCCGCAACGGGAGCTCAGGGCGATACTGAACTCACTCTGGGCGAGCTGCTACAGGTGAATGGCGCGACCTCGCAGCTGGCGCAGCTCGGATGGCTAACCGAGCAACGGACCACCGCGTCGAGGACTCTGCTCGTTCAGGCGCTTGCGAACTCCTACGCCGCAGGTAGTCAGGAGGCAGCCAAGCTCGGGGTAGACGCTGAGCTCAAGATGCTGCCGGGCGACTGGGGGATTTGGCTCCTGCGCGAAATCAAAGCGCTCGAGGCTTTGGCGACACCGGATGCAGTCGAGCAGCCCGCGGAGGCGGACGCGTGAGCCGTCAGTGTTCGCATCCCGGGTGTCTTGCCCCCGATGAACTCGGCTGCCAGGTAGGGGAAAGCTCGCTGCAGCAGTGCAAGTTCTGGCTGAGCAGCCGCGACGCGCAGGAGCAAGCTGCGGCAGCTGAGCCTGATGATGGCGCGCGGCTTCCCTGGACAGGCAATGCCATGGGCGCCGGTGCAATTGGATTTCTAAGTGGCGCGACCCGCACGCGGCTGGTGGGCGTCTTCGGAGTCGCTGGCAGCGGCAAAACATCTCTCCTGGGAGCGTGGTACCTGCTCATCGGCCGTGGCATCGGACCCAAAGGCATCTCGTTCGCCGGCTCACTGACGCTCGAGGGTTGGGAAAACATTGCGGGCAACCTGCGCTGGACCGGTGCCCATGGGCCGTCCTTTCCACCGCACACATCCAGCGGCAGTGGACGGCACCCTGGGCTGCTGCACCTGGACTTGCAAGTAGAGGATGGACGGCATGACCTGCTCTTTGCCGACGCGCCTGGCGAGTGGTTCAGCCGATGGTCGGTGCGTCGCGAAGGACAAGACGCCGTTGGTGCTGCTTGGGTCTCAGGCGCTGCAGACGTTCTCCTGGTAATTGCTGACTCTGAGGAACTGGCGGGGCAACGGCTCGGGACAGCGCGCGCCAGCCTACAGAGTCTTTTGCGAAGAGTTGGCGCGGAGCGGCGTGGCCGCCCAGTGGCGCTGGTCTGGACCAAGTGCGACGTGCAGGTTGACGAACAGATGCGCACGGCGGTGAAGAATGCGGCCGACTTGGCGCTCGGCACGTACGAGACCTTCAGCGTGAGCATGCACGCGGCACCCGGACAAGAGCCGTACAACCACGGCCAAGGGCTGCTGGAGCTGCTCGATTGGATCGTCCGAGTTGGCGACGCGACGTTCCCGAAGAAGGCGTTGCCGCATCCGGAACGGGACCTTCTGCAAATCGTTGGAGGCGTCCGTGCCTGAGGCCACCCTGAAAATTGCCGTGTTCGGCGAGTCCAACGTAGGCAAGAGCCACTTGGGCGCCCAACTGATTGGCCGCCTGAATGCTGAAACTGGAGCGCTTCGGATGCGCGGCGCAGCTGCGGACCTGGGCGCATTTGAAGAGGTTGCCCAGTCGCTCAGTAGCGGTGTGCCCGGCGCCCATACCTCCGCAGGCACATACACCGAGACACTGCTTCCGGTGCAGTCCGATGGCACGGCCATCGACCTGAACTGGCCTGACTACGCAGGCGAGCAAGTCAGCCAGCTGCTGCAGGAGCGGCGTGTCCCCACCTCATGGCAGCAGCGGGTAGAGACAGCCGATGGCTGGATTCTGATGGTGCGGCCCAAGCACGTGCCGTTAGGCCACGACATCTTCTCCAAGCCGCTTAGCGACTTGCAGGCGTCGCGCTCGGGTGGCACAGTGGAGTGCTCGCCGCAGGCGCGCCTGGTGGAGTTGCTACAGATGCTGGCGTACACCTCGCGTGCTAGAACCGGCAGACGCAAGCCCGCGCTAGCAGTCCTGCTTTCGTGTTGGGACGAGCTCGAGGAGCCGCAGGGAACCACTCCTTCTGACGTGCTTGGCAAGAACCTGCCCATGCTGGCCGACCACATCAGGAACAACTGGAGCGAGCAGCGCCGAATCGTCCTGGGACTTTCGGCGACGGGAGTCGCGCTCACCAAGGCGGCGCCCAACCAAGATTTCATCTACAAGGGTGCTGAGGCAATGGGGTGGGTGGTCGACGCTGACGGCCAGCGCTCCCCAGACCTGACGCTGCCCATCGCCAGACTCGCTGCGGCAATCCAGAGCTGATGCGGATTCACAAGGCTTGGTACGGCCCCAGGGGCGGGCATGCGCTGCTGCACTGCACAGACCCAAGCCTGCAGGGCGTGTTTAGGCAGGCTGCATGGCTCACGGACTTGCCGGGCACCGCTCCGGCGGGCCTGGCCTGGGCACCCTACTTCCGCACCGGCATCCAGCAGAACTACTTCGTGCTCGTGCATACGCGCCCGAGCCAAGCCTCGGACAGGGCGGGAATGGTCGATTCGGTCGCCGCATTCGTCCCGCTGAACGAGCTGGCCCAAGTTCCCGACATGAGGGCTCTGGCTGCGAACGTGCGGGAGTCTCACGAGAGTCAGTCACAGGAGCCGTTCGACGCAATTGAAATCGCGCGGGAGCCTACGGGCTCGCCGCAGCCAATGCTCCTGAGCATCGCCGACGCGCTCATTGCGGCAGCAACGCGGCCTGCTGTGCATGTTGGCCAGGAGGGGTTCGACGACATCATGCTGGATCTGCTGCAACTGGTCCCCCCGCAGCTGCGACGGCAAGTCCTGTTCAGCTTGAGCTTTGCGCCGGGAGAGCCCGGCGAGCCATTTGTCGTCGCTGCGCCGCGTGAGCTGGCTTCACGCTTTGCGCCAGCGCAAGTGCTCAAGCCTTCTGAGACGGGCCCAACGACGCGCGTGGCGGCTCTCTTGAACATGCCGGAAGGCAGGCCGTTGCTGGAGTTTGGAGAGCAAGCAGGCTTTGACTTGCAGTCGCCTGGCGCGCTCGTCCTGTTGGACCGAGCATTCGAGCTGTGGACGGCTGAGACGAGCGTAGACAACGCAATCACCCTCGTGCGCCTTTTGGCTGCCAAGTCGTCCGACGCTCCGATAGCGCGCGAGTTTCGAGCCGCCGCGCTGGAGCGCCTGACTACAACAGCTGACCAGTGGACGCCAGCCGACGTTCTTTCGATGCGCAACCTACGGCTGGAGCGCTTCGATTCCGGCTCGCTGGCCGAGGCAGTGCAGGATTGGGTAGCACGCAGGGCCGGCAGCGTATGTACGCCACTGCCTGATGACCAACAGCTTCTCAGGCAAGCATCTAGCTCAGCTGGACAGCAGGATTGGTGGAACCGGCGGGCGCAGAAGGGGTTTGCGGTTGCAAGCGAGACATCCCCTGCTGCCGTGAGCTCGCTCGCATGGGGCACGATGGAGAGCTCGCCGCAGGACATTGAGCCGGTACTCAGGTTTCTTGACGAGCAGAAACTTCTGACCGCTCTGTCTGAGAATGCGCCTGCCACTTTGACTGCTCCGGTTGCTGAATCGTTAGCGCAGGTCAGCGCAAGTCGCCAGGCGTGGGGGCTGTGCGGCGCAGCACTAGCTGCTGCGCACGCTCCTTCCAAAGCCCTGAGCGAAGTTCTCAAGCTGGCAACCACGAAGAGCGCGCGACGCGAGGCTATCGAGCTTGCACTCAAGAAAGCTACCCCGGCCGAACTCGTCGAACTGGCGGTGAGCAAGGACCTTGAAGAGGTCACAGCCCTGGCAGCCAACGCAGTCGTGAGCCGTCCGAACCTCATTGGCGATTTCGATTGGGCCTCTCCCGTGTGGTTTGACATCCTCCAACGGGTCGCGGACAAGCGTCGCACTGCAGCGGCCGAGGTCCCCAATCGCGTCAAAGGCCTTCAGAGCATCATTGAGGCAGGAGAAAAATCAAAGCGCGTCTGGGCGCCTCTGGTCAGCGCTGGCTTGGCAGACCTCTCCAAGGTGCCGAACCGGGCTAACGCTTGGGCGCTCATACCCAGTGATTTTAAAAGGGAGGCGCTCTCACTGACTGCCGTGGGTTGGGTCGCCTCGCTGCTGGATGGCACGGCGCCGATGGCTTCCCTGGAGGAGCCGCTGGGCGCAGAGGTGCGGGTAATGCTTCGTGACTCTAATGTGCTGGCCACGGTCGCTCACAAGCACCCGCCGCTCTTCATCAGCATCATCAACGAGGTCCACCCACGAAGCGACCACGACTGCGTCGGCCTGCTCGACTCCTTGGCCGGCTCGGGAACGCGGCTGGCTCCTGGACCAGCTGCGGCCATTGGCACGCTCATCAGGCACCGGTTCTGGCGTTCCGCAGCTTCGCGCGCGGCGAGCCTAGCTCGAACTCATGACCAGTTCCTTGCCGTGTGCAAGGAGTGCCTGAACGTGATGTCGCTCTGGGATAGTTTCCCCTTGTCCCTTCGCATAGGCAGAGCCGTGGAAATCCGCCCGGATGAGGCTTGGCAGATGTTCGAGGAGACGCTCACCAAGCTCTATCCCGGCGGCCCTACCGACCAAGAGATCTGGAGCAGAAGCGGCGGGAACAACGAGGACCTCGACTGGAAGGGAAATGGAGTCGCGCAGTGGCATCGCTGTCTGAAGCAAGTTCGCTCAGGAAACGGGCCACGCCCCTCGAAGCTGCTCGACACCTCGCTGCGTGACTTCGGCGACAACCCTGTACTACAGGCTCTGCGCGACAGCCGCGCGTTAAGCTAGGAACATGAGCAAGTCATTCCACTCTGGTCGCGCTTTCGTCGTCGGAATCGGCGCCTACGACACACTGTCGGACCTTGGCCTAGCTCCCATTTACGACGCTGACGACGTGGAGAACCTGCTGGTCAGTCCGAAGCACTGTGGTTACGCGGCGGCCAATGTCCGCGTGCTTCGCAATCAAGAGGCATCGCGCAGTGCAATCATCTTAGGCCTGCAGGAGCTGGCCGCACAGGCCCAGCCTTCTGACACGGTGGTCGTCTACTTTTCGGGACATGGCGCGCAGCGCACGTCCGGCCCTGACGTGGGCACGTACCTGTGCCCGCCCGAGTTCGATAGCAAGCGACCGCGCGAGACCGGCATTGAGGCGGAGGAGCTCTCCGACCTGCTGCAGTTAATGAAGGCCGAACGCCTGCTTGTCCTTATCGACGCCTGCCGCTCCGGTGGGGTTGCCCGCATTAAAGCTGAGGATAGCGAAGACTTGGTCAAGTGGGAGTTCGGTGGCGCACGCCTTGATAAGCTCGCCGCAGGCAAGGGCCGCGTCATCATTTCGGCAAGCGAAGCGCACCAGGACTCCATGATTCTTGGGCGGTACCGGAACAGCGTGTTCACCCATTTCGTTCTCAAGGGGCTGCAGGGTGGTGTGGACGACCGGTCGGACGGCCTTATTCACGTTCTTGACCTTTTCGACTACGTAGCACAGAAGGTCAAGAAGGAAGTAGGTGACCAGAATCCCGTGCTGACGACCAGAACGCAAGATAACTTCCCGGTTGCACTGCGCAAAGGCGGCCTTCTTAAATCCGAAGAAGACGAAGGCGCCGACTTAACCACGCAGACGTCTGGCAAGACGGTGGCCGACCCCAAAGAGGTCGAGGACCTCATGGTTGTCCTATATCCGCAAGGGCCAACGGACCGCGAGATTTGGTCGCGCGCTGGCGGGGACCTCGCAAGCCTGCGTGCAACGAGCACTGGGCGTGCCGCTTGGCATGCTGCACTTCGCACGCTTTCGCTCGGTGGCGGTGGCGCCATCACAATGGATAGCCTCCTGAAAGAAGCAGCAACTGAATACGGGAACAACCCCCGTTTGCGCCGGTTGCTTGTCGTATTGCGCTCTCGCGGCTTAGGCAAAGCAGATAAGACGCTTTAGTCGTTCAATGTCCGTATCGGCGACCACCGTCATTCGCGCGGTTTACCTTGACCGACCGGCCCCAACCTAAAGCAGACGGCCGAGCGGATGACGTGACCGACTGCTATTGGCTGAGGCTGTGTGGAAACCCACAGAGAGTTCGCCTGACATGGGCGCGAATCGCAGCCTTGACGTGTTCGAATCGCGACTTGGCGATTTTGTGAATTGGCCGCGTTGACGACCCGTCAGATAGATCCCAGTTCCCTCCCAAGGCTTTAAATCGCGCCTATTTCGGCTGCAAAGGGCCGCTCATGTGCCCAACAATTGCATGGCCTTCTTGGTTCGTTCAAAGCCAAGGATGCTGAGGACGCGTTTGAAGTTGTACGCCAGAACGTGAAGGCTCATCTCACTTGCCACGTTCTGGAGGCCTCGGGTCAGGAAGTGCGTTGAGCCCATCCAGTGTTTGAGCGTCCCAAAGACGTGTTCGATGGTTCGCCAGCGTACCTTCATGGCATCGGGCTCTCGATCAAGTCGCTGCTGTACGGCGTCCATCACATCCTCGTGCTCCCAGCGCCTGATGCGACGGTACTTGCTCGTCGTGCACTGATTCCTCTGCGAACAACCAGGGCAAGCACTCGACCAGTAGATGTGGATCTGTAGACCTCGCTCGTCGGTGGTGAAGCGATGAATTGCTCGCTGCCCCGATGGGCATTGGTATTCGTCATCTCGGGCGATGTAGATGAAGTCGGTCTTGTCGTAACGACCTGCAGCCTTTGCATTTGAGGTCATCGGCTTGGGTACATAGGCTGCGACCCTCTCGTCCTGGCAGACCTTCAGTTCGACACCGTTGTAGTAACCCCGGTCGGCGAGAACTTGTAGATCAGGGGTGCCCATGGCTTCGCGTGAAGCCAATGCCATCTTGCTCAACTGCGATCTATCGCTGCTGTCGTTTGTTACCTCGTGCGCGACAATCAGGTGGTGCTTGGCATCGACCGCCGTCTGGACGTTGTAGCCAATGACCGCAGAGCCAGGACGGCTGGTGGCCATGGCGCGTGCATCGGGGTCTGTCACTGACAGCTATCCGTCGGGCTCAGTTTTCAGCTTATCCCTGATCTGCTCAAGCTGCTGCATGCGCTGGCGCAACCTCTTGACCTTCTCATGTACCCGCTCAGTCTTGGCTGGTAGCCCGCCCGACTGTGTGCGATCCGCCGTCTCCAGTCCATCCAGATAGCGCTGAATGCTTTGTTCAATGTGTTCCTGGAATCGGTCGATCTTCACCCTCGTGAAGTTCCGGTCGCGGTTGTTGACTGCCTTGAACTTGCTGCCGTCGATGGCCACGACGGCGTCAGTGAACAGCTTCAACTCGCGACACAGCATCACGAAGCGACGGCAGACGTTGCGAATGCCTTTACCGTTGTCGCGGCGGAAGTCCGCGATCGTCTTGAAGTCAGGGGCGAGGCGGCCGGTCAGCCACATCAGCTCTATATTGCGCTGGCATTCGCGCTCCAGCCGGCGGCTGGACTGGATGCGATTGAGATAACCGTACAGGTAGAGCTTCAACAGCACCGAGGGGTGATACGAAGGCCGAACCGTTGCAGCCGGCTTTGCTCCATCAAAACCCAGGCCGACCAAGTCCAGCTCGTTGATGAAGGCGTCCACGATCCGAACGGTGTTGTCGTCTGCAATGAAGTCATCCAGGCACTCCGGCAGCAGCGTGACCTGCTGCCTGTCCTGACCTTCGATGTATCTCGACATATTGACCTCTATGTCCAATATGTCTGTGCACTCTACCGAGTTCAGCATCGGCCAATCAGAGGGTTTTCACACAGCCTCGGCTGGTAGCGGAAGTATGCCGCTGATCTGCCATACGACCGCAACCAGCCTCAAGTCGCCATCCTCCTCCGGGAGGATTTTGTCGTGCCGGCTGGTTCATTCGGCCACCCGCATCGCAAGCTTGCAGTGCAGACGTGCTGACAGTTAAGGCTCGTGCCTCTTGGCATTGCCGAGGTTCTCGTCTGCCACTACAAGTCGCTGCGACAAGCTGCCGCCTCGGCTTCAGGCCACAGGTTAGGCAACAAAAACCGCAACGCATCCATCGGCACACCGAAGCGCACCGCCCCGCGGGGCGAGTCCGACAGCAACAGGCCTGCTCCCAGTAGTTTGCCTATGAGTGTGGTCGCCGTGCGCTCGCCAAGCCCGGTCATGCGCGCAAAATCCCCTCGGGTGATCGAGCCTTGTGTGACAAAAAGATAGTGCAAGGGCCGCAGTGCCTCCATGCGCAACCCTCGTTTGCCCACCTGCGCTTCATGCGCGAGCAGTGCGCTCAATCTTCCCAGCATCTCTTGCTGATTGAGCATGCGTTGCATGAAGCGCACCTCACCCAGCCACACGTCTAGGAAGAAGTCGATCCATGCCACCAGCATGCGCTCGCTAAGAGGTCCTTGTCCGTCCAGATCGTCCAGGCGGAGCTGATCCGCATCACCCAGCCTCTGGTAATACCTGCCGCCACTTCTTGCCAGCCCGCGTGGTGGCGACCAGAGCCCTGGTGCCAGGTCAAGAGACTGCATAACGGCCAAGGTCTGCAGGCGAGCGACCCGTCCGTTTCCATCCACAAACGGATGCATCCACAGTAGACGGTGGTGTGCGGCGGCTGCCGCAACGATCTGCATCTCCCCCGGCCGCGCTGCCCCGTAGCCCTTGGACCACTGCTGCAACAGCGCCTCCAGAGACTGCCAACCCGGCGCGACATGGCGTCCTATGACCACGTCACATGTGCGTAGCACCCCAGGCGAATAGGTCGCCTTGTTGGTGCCAACTTGCGCACCAGGAGGGAGCCTGCCCCCATCCTCGTGATCCCAAGGGCTAAAGAGGTGGGAGTGGATAGACCTGATGGTATGGGCCGCATACAGATCGGCTGGGAGTAGCGACGATTCTTGGATCCAGCGCTCGGTCTGCATGTGCGCCACTGCCAAATGCTGAAGCCGAGCCGTTTCTGCCTCCTGAGAAAACCTGCCCAAAAGTGCCTGTGCAATCTGCAGCGGGCTGGCGTGCTCGCCTTCGATCTTGTTCGAATAGTAGGCATTCATCGACTGCAGAAGCCCCACCAACTCCCTATTCACGCCGCCTGGGAAGGCACCGCTCAGCCGTGCCGCCTCCATCCGAAGGTCATGGGCCTTCTCCAGCAGCTTATCCGCCCGAGGGGTGCTGGGTAGAAGTGGCTCAAGGGCTGTTGGAGCGTTTAAATGCGGCGCCATTTGCGGATCATAGAATTTCTGCAATCTTATGATCTAAAAGGATTTATTCTGAAATTCTCGTGAATATTTGCGGATGTGAAAGCGGCTTATCCAAACAGTTTCGGTGAACTAGCGTTTTGCCAGTACCTGGATGGCGTGGTGCACCACGAGGCGGTGCTCTGGCATCCGCGCATCGGCATTTACATGAGCCCGCATGGGGCAGTTGGCCGCACGCTGTTCGAGTGGGTTCCCATCTTGGAAGAGGAACTTACTCCCTATCCCTCAGTGGCTCTGGTACTCAGCAGCATCTGGTGCATCCGTCCTGGCTACGCCCATACCCTCAAACGTCTGCCGGAGAGCTTGCAGTCCCGATTCATTGGCGGCACGTACCACAAGCGTATCCATGGTGCCGATCCATGGAACCTGGCATCGTTCCGCAGTACCCCGCGCGGCATGCAGATCCTGGCTGACGTGCAACGAAGAAAGCCGCGCCACTGGGTCGCTCTGAACGATGACATCGAGGACTGGCCTCAATCCGCAATCGGCAACTTGATCGCTTGCGAGGGCACTACCGGACTTTCCAACCCGGAAGTTCGGCATGAATTGCGGCGGAAGTTGCAGCAAAGTGCCGCTGTATGAAGGATCCGATCCGATGCCAAGCGACGTTCGCCGTCTTTTGCCACGGTCCTGCCAGACTTACCAAAAGCCCCGCCGGTTCACCTGAGCCAGCAGCGTGGAAATCGCTTCCAACGTCTCGGCCTCGTGCAGCAATGCCCCGGCATGGGATGTAGCCGGCAGCGGTGCATCGGCTACCTGCTGGGCCCGCGTGAGCACCTGCTCGACCAGGCTGGTTCGGGGCAGCAGTACATAACGAACTTCGCAATCTAGCCCCTGGGCCAGGCGGGCCAGGGTTTTCAAGGTGATAGTGCCATCGGCCTCGGCCTGCTCCAGCTTGCGCACACCTTGGCCCGTCATGCCCACACGACTGCCCAAGGCCTTGGAACTCATGCCCAATGCCAACCGGAGGGTCTTTGTCCAGCCGCACCTGGGGAGAGCGTGGCGCTGCAGCTGGGCGAATTCGCAGAACTGGCGATCCAGGTCAGCCAAGCGGGTGAAGTCCAGGCGATTTTTCAAGGCAAGAGGTTGGATGGATCAGCGTTGGGCAACGGGTTGGTTGCTCCGATCTCGGATTCGTGCAACCAGGAGCTTGCCATTCGCGGTGGAGGCAGCAGAGGACGCGAATTCGCCCAGCACGTTCCGTTATCTTCGCACGCCCGGCCCTCCAATGGGACCGAATAGTCTCATATTAATTTGAATGACGAATCATGATGCGCGTACAGAAAAAGGATCTTGGACAGTTTGGGGAGACCGAGTTGGCGGCTCTAATCCAATCGCGGGGGTGGCAGTCGGTCTTGCCCCATGCACTGGGCGATCAACAGCTCCTGCTGGTGGCTGATCAGCTGCACGATTTGCTGTCTGGCCATGGCTGGGACGCAGCCCGAGGGCCGGGCAGTGCCGCTCTGCCTATCACGCTGCTGCTGCTCTCCAAGGCAGGGGTGCCATGCCAAGGACAAGGCATGGACGTAGCGATGGGCACTCTGCACGAGGCCATGACCCTGCTAAGCGTCACTGTGGATCGCGAGATCGTGAGACGGATGCTCCAGCGTGAGGATGAAGCGACTGACCCTGGCTTGATGCAGAGCCTTGAAGAACTCGTACGATACAGCCAAGCCTCTGCCAAGGCCCCTTGCTTGGCCTAATCGGCGATCAGCGCCTCGAAGTCGGTGTTCACCGCATCGAGAAGGCCCTTGACCGAGGTGGCATCCATTTCCGGGCAATACGCGACCACCATGAGCGTCAGGGGATGAATCTGCAGGCCTTCAGCCAGGCTCTCGATGACGCGGATGCTCGGCATCTGGTGGCCTTGCTCAATACGGCTGATATGCCTACGACTGGTCGCCAAGAGCATGTCTTCCTGGGTCACGCCCCGGGCGGCGCGCAGTTGCTGCAGCGCACGACCGAAGTCAGCGTGGGGAGGAACATTCTTTCGAGGCATTGCCTCGATTTCCGCGCAATGGGACCAGAAAGACCATGACCAACTGGTCTCATTTGGCGGCCAAATTGATGAAAAATGATCTTCCCTGGACAGGCACAGACAAACTCATGCCATGCCAACCCTATTCCTAGACTTCGACGGGGTGTTGCATCCCGAGTTCTGCCACGAATCCCGGCATTTTTGCTGCCTGCCGGTATTGGAGGAGGTGGTGCGGCAAGTGCCAGATTGCGAGCTGGTGATTACCAGCACCTGGCGCCTGCAGCAGCCGCTTGGGCGCCTTCGAGAAAGATTTTCTCGGGATGTGGCGGCCAGGATCGTAGGGTGCACACCCAAAATTGGTGACTTGGTAGACGTTCCCCAGCCACTCGTCAGCTATGAGCGAGAGGCGGAATGCCATGCGTGGCTACGGGCCCATGACCGGGCTTACCTGCCCTGGCTCGCAGTCGATGACCGGTCTTGGTTGTACAGACCGTTTTGTAGGTCGCTGTTTCTGGTTGAGGGCAGGACGGGACTGACCTCTCTGCTGGGAGAGCAACTGCTCTCACGTCTGCGCAACTTGTGACCGGGCCGTATTCGATAAATTAGTTCCGAGCGCGTCAGCGGATTCATACTCCCGGCCACAACCGAGACTCTCCATTGGCGATGTCGGCTTCGCAGCGATAGCGGTCATTCAGGAATGTCAGCTACCGAGAAGTTCGTGAGGTTCCAAGTGAACAGTGTTCAGGCCTTCTCGTACCAGCCCTTGCTGTTATTCACGATGTACACCACCAACAGCATCACCGGCACTTCTATCAAAACACCCACCACTGTCGCGAGCGCCGCACCCGAGTTGAATCCGAACAAGCTGATAGCGGCAGCCACAGCCAGCTCAAAGAAGTTGGAGGCGCCAATCAGCGCGGATGGGCAGGCAATGTTGTGCTTTTCACCTACCGCGCGGTTGAGCCAATAAGCCAATGCTGAGTTGAAGAAAACCTGAATCAGGATAGGTACGGCCAACAAACCAATCACCAAGGGCTGCTTCAATATCGCTTCGCCTTGGAATGCAAAGAGCAAAACGAGTGTCGCCAAGAGCGCCGTGATGGACCAAGGCCCAATCTTGGCCATCATTGCGTCAAAGGTAGCAGTGCCTTTTGCCAGCAGTGTTTTGCGCAGCCACTGGGCCAGGATGACGGGTATCACGATGTAGAGCACCACCGATGTCAGCAAGGTATCCCAGGGCACGGTGATGGCGGATAGCCCAAGCAGGAACGCGACCAACGGCGCAAAGGCAATCACCATGATGCTGTCATTCAACGCAACCTGCGACAGCGTGAACAGCGGGTCTCCGCCGGTCAGCCTACTCCAAACAAACACCATGGCGGTGCAAGGTGCTGCGGCCAGCAAGATAAGTCCAGCGATGTAACTGTCGAGTTGGTCAGGTGGCAGAAGCGGGGCAAACCAGTGGCGAATGAACAGCCAACCCAGAAATGCCATTGAAAACGGCTTGACCAGCCAGTTCACAAACAGGGTTACGCCAATGCCCTTCACGTGCTTTCGTACTTCCCCTAGTGCACCAAAGTCAACCTTCACCAGCATCGGAATAATCATCACCCAGATGAGCAGACCCACCGGCAGGTTCACCTTGGCAATTTCCATGCGTCCGATAGCCTGAAACACCTCTGGCAAGATTTGTCCAAGGGCGATACCTGCCACGATGCACAGAAATACCCAGACGGTCAGATACCGTTCAAACACACTCATGGGCGCGACCACCGTCTGCTTTCCAGCCGTCTTTTGATTTCTGCTCATGTTGGACTCAGCGCTTGGCGAGGTCACGGGCGGTTCCTTGCAGAACGCGCTTTTCCAACTTGTCTTTCGGCAAACTGATGAGGATCTCCATACGACGCTTCATGGCATGCATGGTTTTGCGAAAGGCTTCCAGTTTCTCTGCGTCCGAACCATCACCTTCGGATGGGTCTGCGTATCCCCAATGCGCAGTGGCGGGGTGTCCGGGCCAGATGGGGCACACCTCACCTGCTGCGTTATCGCAGACGGTGATGATGAGGTCCATCTTGGGGGCATCAGCGCTCGCAAACTCATCCCAGCTCTTGCTGCGCAGTCCTTCAATGGAGATGCCGGCCTTTTGCAGGATCTGCAGCCCCAAAGGGTTAGGTTGCTGATTCTCGCGGGGGCTACTGCCCGCGGAATAGGCTTTAAATTCATCCTTGCCCATGTCATTGAGCAAGGCCTCGGCCAAGATGCTGCGCGCAGAGTTGTGGGTGCAAAGGAACAGAACGTTCAGTGGTGATGTGGTGGTCATGGGTTAGCAGCAAGAAGAGGACGCTGTTGACTTCGGGCCGCAGCAGGAGGAAGGTTTTGTGACAGATTCCGTGGCGGGAGTGCAGCAGGCGGATGCGGCAACTGCAGTAGTTGCCGGCGCGCAGCATGCCTGTTTGGTCTCATTAGCGACTGGCCCTGGTGCGCAGCATGCCCCTGCTGTCACGGACTTTTCCGCCTCGTTGAATACGGGAATGTTACCCAGCGTGTGAAAGTGCTCCCACGCAATGCCTTGGGGGTCGGTGACCCAGTGCTTTTCACTGCGCGCGTAGCAGCAGGTAGTGGCACCCTCGTCCAGTAGAGCCATGTCCGCGGACTCTGCGCGCTCTTTGAGTTGTGCCAGTTCGGCAGCATCGTCGACCTGAAAGCCCAAGTGGTCCAGACCGGTCTTGGAGCCGCGTGTGGAGATGGCGAAGTTCACACGGGGGTCCTCAATCATCCACTTCGCGTAATCTGCCTCCATCCGTGTTGGTTCGGCGGCAAACAGCTTGGAATAGAAGGCGACGCTCTTGGCCAAATCGTCGACGTGAACATGGACATGGAATCGTTTCATGACGTTTCTCCTGGTTAGCAGTGGCAAGCGGTAGCGTCGGCCGTGAGGCAAGCCTCGCCGGCACAGCAGTTTTCGGTGAGGTAGCTCAGCAGCTCGTTCATGGAATCGAATGAGGCGCGGTAAATCAGGTTGCGCCCTTGGCGCTCTTGAGTCACGAGTCCGGCCTGCACTAATTCCTTCAGGTGGAAGGACAAGAGTGCCGGTGTCATCCCAAGCTGCTCCAGGATGACACCTGGCGTCAGCCCGTTCTTGCCCGCCACCACTAGGGCACGAAAGACCCGCAAGCGAACTTCTTGCGCTAGTGCAGCGAGTGAGCGAACAACATCAGTTTCTTTCATGCGGAAATAATACAATGCTTTTGGAAGTATTTGATGACAGGTATGTGACGTGCCCGTTGTCTGCAGGTCAACTTGGAAAGGTTTGTATGGATATCGTTGTCTTGGGTTCGGGATGCAGCAAGTGCCACAGCACCACTGGTTTGGTCGAGCGCGTGGCCAAGGACTTGGACATCCCAGTGAACATCTCGCTGAACGAGAGCAAAGAAGAACGAGGGCGCCTTGGAATTCACGCCACCCCTGCCGTGCTGGTCGATGGCAGACTCGTTCACAGCGGAGGCATTCCCTCCCATGAAAAAGTGGAAGTCTGGTTGCGGCCCAAGCCACTAGACCTACTGAACGACCTAACCCGTCACCTGTTCTTTACTGGCAAAGGCGGAGTGGGTAAAACATCGTTGTCCACTGCAGTGGCACTGCATCTGGCCGACTGCGGCAAGAAGGTGCTTTTGGTCAGCACCGACTCGGCGTCCAACTTGGATGAGATGCTGGGCGTGCCACTCAGCAACCATCCCACGCCTGTGCCTGGAGCCTCCGGACTGTCCGTTCTCAATATCGACCCGGACGCTGCGGCTGAGGCCTATCGGCAAAGGGTTGTCGAGCAGATGGCTCGTGACGCCACCACCGAAGAAATCTCGACCGTTCGGGAGCAACTGTCGGGTGCCTGCACTACCGAAATAGCGTCCTTTGATGAGTTCTCGTCACTCCTAGCCGATAAGAACCAAGCGTACGACCACATTGTTTTTGACACAGCTCCGACTGGACATACGCTGCGACTACTGAGCTTGCCAAAGGCGTGGAGTGGTTTCCTGGCCAACAATGACCAGGGCGCGTCCTGCCTGGGGCCGCACTCCGGCTTGAAGATGCAAGAGATTCGCTTCAAGGCCGCTCTGGACGCCTTGTCCGACCCAGCGTTGACCTCAGTTGTTCTGGTAACCCGCCCCGACAAAGGTGCCATAGCAGAGGCATCTCGCACATGCGACGAGTTAAAGGACCTGGGTCTGAACAATCAGCGACTGGTCGTGAATGGCGTTTTTCATGCGAGTAACAAAGCCGACGAAGTTGCGAGTGCATTCGAGGCGCTGGGAACACAAGCCCTCAACGATATGCCAGACAACTTGCCCAAGCTCCCACTGGACCAGGTTCCATTGCGCGCCTTTGACACCGTTGGACTGCAGGCCCTGCGTGCGTTGCTGGTCGGCAGCAAGCATGCAAACTGGGTCAAGACGGATATGGCATCGCACCCATTGATGCAGGGAATGGGCCTGGCTGATTTGGCCGATTCGCTGGCATTGGCCGGACATGGACTCATCATGGTGATGGGCAAAGGCGGTGTTGGCAAGACGACGGTGGCAGCAGCCCTTGCATTGGGGCTTGTTCAACGGGGCAAGACCGTTCATCTGAGCACCACAGACCCGGCTGCCCACTTGGCTGGCACGCTGAATGGCGCGGTAGAGGGGCTTCGTGTCGACCGTATTGACCCGATAGTTGAGACCCAACGCTATGTCGACAAAATCATGGCAACCAAGGGTTCAGGTCTGAATGAGCAGGAGCGGGCTTGGATGCTGGAAGACCTGAAGTCACCCTGCACCGAAGAAGTCGCGGTATTCCATGCCTTCTCTCGGGTGGTCAGTGAGGCCCGTAGTGCCTTTGTGGTGTTGGACACAGCCCCTACCGGTCACTCAATGTTGCTCATGGATGCCACTGGCGCCTACCACCGCCAGATGGTGCGGGAGCTCGAAAGTCACGGCACGGCCCGATTGGTCACACCGCTGATGCGACTGCAAGACCCCGACTACACCAAAATCATTCTGGTCACCCTCCCGGAGACTACTCCGGTGCTGCAGGCTGAGGCACTGCAAGAAGACCTTCGACGAGCGCAAATTGAGCCCTTTGCCTGGGTCATTAACAAGAGCTTATTGGCAGCAAACACCCATGACCCACTACTGCAAGCGAGATTGACGGGAGAGGCCAAGCAGATGGCAAGGGTTGAGAAAGAATTGGCCAAGAAGGCCTATGTCCTGCCTTGGCTTGCCCAACCGCCAGTCGGTGTTGAGACATTGGGCAAGTTGGTGACCAAACTTGATGGCGCTTTGTAAGGGTGGGCTACTGCGAATGTCCGGTATGCGGATGACTGGCGAGAGTTGGCTAGGACCGCTTTCAGCCTGAAGCGGAAGCAGCGCAATTCAGGTTAACAACCGTTTCTCGCAGAAACCGCTCGTAGTCAATATCCCTCAAGCCCCAAGCCTGGCAAGGACTGAACAGTGCACGCCTCAAACAAGGAAATCTTGATCTGGTACCCCAGTAGCAACAGGAAACGCGCCGTGAGCGGTTGATCGGGTGCTCGATGAAGTCAACTAGCGGTACGGACGTGGCACGGTGAAGCTGGCTAGCGCCGAAGTGCAGGAGCAGGGAGAGCGTGCTAGTTGAGCGATGCGACAGGAGCGCAGGTCGCCAGCGTACACAACTCGCTGAGAGGACATGTTGGAGGTGGGGATGTCTTTGTCTCATCGCCTCCAATGACGTCAACTGCTAACCGGGGTCGGCGACGATGGGTAATCCATGGAGGCCAATACCCAATGGTCTGAAACGAAATCCGTAAAAATACGTGGGCCAAGAGCGGGCCACGTATGGGCCAAATTTGGGCCAAAACAAAAAGGCCCACCGAAGTGGGCCTTGAAGACAAGCTAAGTGCTTGATTATATTGGTTGCGCGGGAAGGATTTGAACCTCCGACCTTTGGGTTATGAGCCCAACGAGCTACCAGACTGCTCCACCGCGCGTCAAGAAAGTTAGTATAACCTATTTTCAGGCTGCTGCGGAAGAATCTGCAGCTTGTGCGTTTTCTTCCGCACGATCGACCAGTTCGACGTAGGCCATCGGGGCGTTGTCGCCCACGCGGAAGCCCATCTTCAGGATGCGCGTGTAGCCACCGGGACGGGCCTTGAAGCGCGGGCCCAGGTCGTTGAACAGCTTGGTCACGCTGTCGCGGTCGCGCAGGCGGTTGAAGGCCAGGCGGCGGTTGGCCACCGAGTCTTCCTTGGCCAGGGTGATCATGGGCTCGATCACGCGGCGCAGTTCCTTGGCCTTGGGCAGCGTGGTCTTGATGGCCTCGTGCTCGATGAGCGAGTTCATCATGTTCTGCAGCATCGCGAGGCGGTGCGAGCTGGTGCGGTTGAGTTTGCGAAGGCCGTTTCCGTGGCGCATGGTGCTTTCCTTTTACATAGTTAAATCGGGCAGCCGTATCAGGTACTGCCCGATGCACTGGCTCTTGCGAGGGAGCCAAAGATTATAGATCAACGCTTGTCGAGGCCTGCGGGCGGCCAGTTCTCGAGCTTCATGCCCAAGGTCAGGCCGCGCGATGCCAGGACTTCCTTGATTTCGTTGAGCGACTTGCGGCCCAGGTTCGGGGTCTTGAGCAGCTCGTTCTCGGTGCGCTGGATGAGGTCGCCGATGTAGTAGATGTTCTCGGCCTTGAGGCAGTTGGCCGAACGCACGGTGAGTTCCAGCTCGTCCACGGGGCGCAGCAGGATCGGGTCGAACGTCGTCGCGCTGCTGCGCGAGGCGCCGGAGCCGGCCAGCACGCCGTCGATGTCGCCGCCTTCGAGCTGGGCGAACACCGCCAGTTGCTCAACGAGGATCTTGGCCGAGGCGCGAACTGCTTCTTCCGCCGTGATGGCACCGTTCGTCTCGATCTCCACCACCAGCTTGTCGAGGTCGGTGCGCTGCTCCACGCGCGCGCTTTCCACGGTGTAGCTCACACGCTTGACCGGGGAGAACGATGCGTCGAGGACGATGCGGCCAATGGTCTTGGTCGGCTCGTCGCCATAGCGGCGCACGTTGCCGGGCACGTAGCCGCGGCCTTTTTCCACCTTGATCTGCATGTCCAGCTTGGCGCCTTGCGACAGGTGGGCGATGACGTGGTCAGGATTGATGATCTCGACGTCATGGGGCGTCTGGATGTCACGGGCCGTGACCACGCCTTCGCCGTCCTTGCGCAGGGAGAGCGTGACCTCGTCGCGGTTGTGGAGCTTGAACACCACGCCCTTGAGGTTCAGGAGGATGTTGACCACATCTTCCTGCACGCCGTCGATCGAGGAGTACTCGTGCAGCACCCCGGCAATGGTGACTTCCGTCGCTGCGTAACCCACCATGGACGAGAGCAGGACGCGGCGCAGAGCGTTGCCCAGCGTGTGGCCGTAGCCACGCTCGAACGGCTCGAGCTCGACCTTGGCGCGGTTGTGGCCCAGCTGTTCGACCTGGATCGTCTTGGGTTTCAGCAGATTGGTTTGCATGCAGACTTCCTCTCAATACCCCCAGCTCGTTACGCCGGTAAGGCTGACGCAGCGCCTGGACCACGATGCCTCGCGGTCCAGGAACTCTTTTGACGAATGATTAACGCGAGTACAACTCAACGATCAGCGATTCGTTGATGTCGGCACCGAACTCGTCGCGATCCGGCACCTTCTTGAAGGTACCTTCGGCCTTGTCGGCGGCCACTTCGACCCATGCGGGGAAACCCACTTGCTGCGCCAGTTGCAGCGCTTCGACGACACGGCCCTGCTTCTTCGACTTCTCGCGCACGGTCACGACATCGCCAGCCTTGATCAGGAACGAGGGGATGTTCACAGCCTGGCCGTTTACCAGAATGGCCTTGTGCGACACCAGCTGGCGCGCTTCGGCGCGGGTGGAGCCGAAGCCCATGCGGTACACCACGTTGTCCAGGCGGCACTCCAGCAAGGCCAGCAGGTTGGCGCCGGTGTTGCCCTTGCGGCGGTCAGCCTCGGCGAAGTAGCGGCGGAACTGCTTTTCCATCACGCCGTACATGCGCTTGACCTTCTGCTTCTCGCGCAGCTGCAGGCCGTAGTCGGACGTGCGCTGGCCAGAAGTACGGCCATGCTGGCCGGGCTTGGAGTCGAACTTGGCCTTGTCCGCGATCGAGCGGCGAGCGCTCTTCAGGAACAGGTCGGTGCCTTCACGGCGGGAGAGTTTGGCCTTGGGGCCGAGATAACGTGCCACTTGAGCTTCCTTGTGTCATCTTCCGCAAACCATTGCGGGAGCCGCCGGCGGCTTGTTCAGCTGCAGGCGGCGGTGGGCTTATGAAAAGATCAGATACGGCGGCGCTTTTGCGGGCGGCAGCCGTTGTGGGGCACCGGCGTCACGTCGGAAATGGACGTGATGCGGATACCCAGTGCGCCCAGGGCGCGCACCGAGGACTCGCGACCCGGGCCGGGGCCCTTGATCTCGACGTCCAGGTTCTTGATCCCCTGTTCCATGGCGGCGCGGCCAGCCACTTCCGAAGCTACCTGTGCAGCGAACGGCGTGGACTTGCGCGAGCCCTTGAAACCCTGGCCACCCGAGGAAGCCCACGACAGGGCGTTGCCTTGGCGGTCGGTGATCGTGATGATGGTGTTGTTGAACGAAGCATGCACGTGGGCGATGCCGTCGGAAATGTTCTTGCGAACCTTCTTGCGGACGCGTGCTGCGGCGTTATTGGCAGGAGACTTGGCCATAGTGATCTTTCAATCTCTTATTTCTTCAGAGCCGCTGCACCCTTGCGCGGACCCTTGCGGGTACGGGCGTTGGTACGCGTACGCTGGCCGCGCATGGGCAGGCCACGGCGATGGCGGAAACCACGGTAGCAACCGATGTCCATCAGGCGCTTGATGTTCATCGTGGTTTCACGGCGCAGATCACCTTCGATGGTGAACTGGGCGATCTGGTCGCGGATTTTTTCCAGATCACCGTCCGTGAGGTCCTTGACCTTCTTGGAGTACTCGATGCCACAGGCTTCGCAAATCTTGCGAGCGCGGGTGCGACCGATGCCGTAGATGGCGGTCAGGCCAATCTCAGCATGCTTATGCGGCGGGATATTGATGCCAGCGATACGTGCCATATGCGTCCTCTAATACTTTCCAAATCAACCTTGGCGCTGCTTATGGCGCTGATCCGTGCAGATCACGCGCACCACACCCTTGCGGCGGATGATCTTGCAGTTGCGGCAGATTTTCTTGACCGAAGCCGAAACTCTCATTTCATTCTCCTAAAACTAGTCCATCCGTTCCGGCCAACTTCCCGGAACTTGGCTTCCCTGACTGGGCAGGGAAGCCGGTTTACCTCACGGGCCCCGCCATGCGTTGGCGCAAGGGGGACATTTTCCTCTATCTCAGCCGTTGAGCGTCGTCTTGAAGTTGGCCTTCTTCAGAAGCGACTCGTACTGCTGGCTCATCATGTAGTTCTGCACCTGGGCCATGAAGTCCATGGTGACCACGACGATGATCAGGAGCGACGTACCACCAAAGTAGAACGGAACGTTGTACTTCAGGATCAGGAACTCCGGCAGCAGGCACACGAAGGTGATGTACACCGCACCCACCAGCGTCAGCCGAACCAGGATCTTGTCGATATAGCGCGCAGTCTGTTCACCAGGACGGATGCCCGGGATGAAGGCGCCACTCTTCTTCAGGTTGTCTGCCGTCTCGCGGCTGTTGAAAACCAGCGCGGTATAGAAGAAGCAGAAGAAGATGATGGCCGCTGCGTACAACAGGACATAGATCGGCTGGCCGGGGGTCAACGTGCTGGAGATGTCGCGCAGCCAGCGCATCGACTCGCCTGCACTGAACCAGTTCACGACCGTCGCGGGCAGCAGGATGATCGACGAAGCGAAGATCGGAGGAATCACCCCCGCCATGTTCAGCTTCAGCGGCAGATGCGAAGACTGGCCGCCATACACCTTGTTGCCCACCTGGCGCCGCGCATAGTTCACGAGGATCTTGCGCTGGCCACGTTCGACGAACACCACGAAGTAGGTCACCAAGCCCACCACCACCACGATGAAGATGGCCGCAATGATGCTCATGGCACCGGTACGCACCAGTTCCAGCAACCCACCGATGGAGCCTGGCAGACCCGCGGCGATACCGCCGAAGATCAGGATCGAAATCCCGTTCCCCAGACCGCGCTCGGTGATTTGCTCGCCCAGCCACATCAGGAACATGGTCCCCGCCGTGAGGCTGACCACCGCCGTGAGGCGGAAGCCGAAACCAGGGCTCAACACCAGGCCGGCAGAGCTTTCCAGCGCCACGGCGATGCCGAGGGACTGGAAAATCGCCAGGCCCAGCGTCCCGTAACGGGTGTACTGGGTGATCTTGCGGCGGCCCGCTTCGCCTTCCTTCTTCAGTTGCTCGAACGTCGGAACGACGTAGGTCATCAGTTGCATGATGATCGATGCCGAGATGTACGGCATGATCCCCAGTGCGAAGACCGTGAAGCGCGAAAGCGCCCCACCCGAGAACATGTTGAACAGGTTCAGGATGCCGCCTTGCTGGCCATTGAACAGCTGCTGCAGTTGCGCCGGGTCGATGCCCGGAACGGGGATATGCGCCCCGATGCGGTACACGACCAGCGCGAGCAACAGAAAAACCAGGCGGCGACGCAAATCGCCGAACTTGCCGGTTTTTGCGATCTGAGCTGCGCTAGTAGCCACGGATGTCCTCTTTCAGAACGGCTATCAGGCCAAGCTGCCGCCAGCCGCCTCGATGGCAGCCTTGGCACCTGCGGTGGCACCGACGCCCGTGAGCTTCACGGCCTTGGTGAGTTCACCGCGCTTGACGACCTTCACCACCTGGGCAATGGCGGGCACGAGGCCTGCCTGCTTCAGGGCGGCGACATCGACTTCGGCCAGGCCGAGCTGCTCCAGCGTGCGCAGGGTCACTTCGGCATTGAACTTCAGCGACTGCGACTTGAAACCGCGCTTGGGCAGACGACGCTGCAGCGGCATCTGGCCGCCTTCGAAGCCTACCTTGTGGTAGCCGCCCGAACGCGACTTCTGGCCCTTGTGGCCACGGCCGGCGGTCTTGCCCAGGCCGGAGCCGATGCCACGGCCCACGCGGCGCTTGGCGTGCTTGGCACCCGCTGCAGGCTTGATGCTATTGAGTTCCATCATCAACCTCTCAGAGGACTTTGACCAGATAGCTGATCTTGTTGATCATGCCGCGCACCGCAGGCGTGTCCTGCAGCTCGCTCACGCTGTTCAGCTTGCGCAGGCCCAGGCCACGCACCGTGTCGCGGTGCGACTGCTTGGTGCCGATCGGGCTGCGAACCAGCTGAATCTTGACAGTTTGTTGTGTCGTCATTTCACACTCCGATCAGACGAACAGGTCTTCGACCGACTTGCCGCGCTTGGCTGCCACTTCCGCCGGGGTGGTGGAGTTGGTCAGGGCGTCGAACGTGGCGCGGACCATGTTGTAGGGGTTGGACGAACCATGGCTCTTGGCCACGATGTCGGTGATGCCCATCACTTCGAACACGGCGCGCATCGGGCCGCCAGCGATGATGCCGGTACCCTTGGGAGCCGGAGCCATCATCACGACCGCAGCGCCATGGTGGCCGGTCACGTTATGGTGAATCGTGCCGTTCTTCAGCGACACCTTCACCATGTTGCGGCGGGCTTCTTCCATTGCCTTCTGCACGGCAGCGGGCACTTCCTTCGACTTGCCCTTGCCCATGCCAACGCGGCCGTCACCGTCGCCGACCACCGTCAGTGCTGCGAAGCCGAGGATACGGCCGCCCTTCACGACTTTGGTCACGCGGTTGACCGCGATCATTTTTTCGCGCAGACCGTCGTCACGACCTTCGTCTTGCACCTTGGGGGAAAATTTAGCCATTTTTATCCGCTCCGCTTAGAACTGCAGACCTGCTTCACGGGCTGCGTCGGCCAGGGCCTTGACGCGGCCGTGGTAGGCGAAACCTGCACGGTCGAAAGCAACCTTCTCAACACCGGCGGCCTTCGCCTTCTCGGCAATGCGCTTGCCGATCAGCGTGGCGGCGGCCACGTTGCCACCCTTGCCAGCGGCACCCAGCTGGGTGCGCACTTCGGCTTCCGCCGTGGAGGCAGAGGCCAGCACCTTGGTGCCGCAGCCAGAAATCACGCTGGCGTAGATGTGGAGGTTGGTGCGGTTCACCGACAGGCGGGCAACGCCTTGCTGGGCGATGCGAATACGGGTCTGACGGGCACGACGCAGACGCTGCTCTTTCTTGTTCAACATGCTGCAGCTCCTTACTTCTTCTTGGTCTCTTTGATCACGACCTTCTCATCCGAGTAACGGATGCCCTTGCCCTTGTAGGGCTCGGGAGGACGAACGGCGCGGATCTCAGCGGCCAGCTGGCCAACGACCTGGCGATCGGCACCCTTGACCACGATTTCGGTCGGGGTCGGGGTAGCGACGGTAACGCCGGCGGGCATCTCGAAATTCACGGGATGCGAGAAGCCCACGCTCAGGTTCAGCTTCGAGCCCGATGCGGCGGCCTTGAAGCCCACGCCGATCAGCGACAGCTTCTTCTCGAAGCCCTTGCTCACGCCGACCACCATGTTGTTCACCAGCTGGCGCACGGTGCCGCTCATGGCATTGGCTTCGCGGGAGTCGTTCACGGGCTCAAACGAAAGCTTGCCTTCGTTGTTGGCCACCTTGACCAGCGCGCTCTGAGCGACGGACAGCGCGCCGCCCGAGCCCTTGACGTTGATCTTCTCTGCGGTGAGGGCCACTTCCACGCCTGCGGGAATGACCACGGGGGATTTTGCTACGCGAGACATTTCAGTATTTCTCCTTCAATGCTCGGTTAGGCCACGTAGCACAGCACTTCGCCGCCGACGCCGGTGGCACGTGCCTTGCGATCCGTCATCACGCCCTTGGGAGTGGTGACGATGGCCACGCCCAAGCCATTCATGACCTGGGGGATGGCGTCGCGGCCCTTGTACACGCGCAGGCCAGGACGGCTCACGCGCTCGATACGCTCGATCACGGGACGGCCGGCGTAGTACTTCAGGGTAATTTCGAGTTCGGACTTGCTGCCTTCGGTCTTCACCTGGAAGCCGTCGATGTAGCCCTCATCCTTCAGCACCTGGGCGATGGCGACCTTCACTTTGGAGGAAGGCGCCGTCACGGTGGCCTTGGAGACCATCTGGGCGTTGCGGATGCGGGTCAGCAGGTCAGCGATGGGATCACTCATGCTCATGTTGTTCTCTCCTGCTCGACTTACCAGCTGGCCTTGGTCACACCGGGGATGTCACCGGCGAAGGCCATTTCACGGATCTTGGCGCGGCCCAGGCCAAATTGGCGGAAGGTGCCGCGCGGGCGACCGGTGATCTCGCAACGGTTGCGCTGGCGCGTGGGGTTGGCGTTACGGGGCAGCTTCTGCAGGCCCAGGCGAGCGGCGTCGCGCTCTTCGTCGGAACGCTTGGCGTCGCCGGCGATGGCCTTCAGTTCTGCATACTTGGCAGCGTACTTGGCGGCCAGTTTTTCGCGCTTGAGTTCGCGCTCGATCAAAGCTTTCTTAGCCATGCGCCACCTCAGTTCTTGAAGGGGAATTTGAATGCCGACAGCAGCGCCTTGCACTCGTCGTCGGTTTTAGCCGTCGTGGTGATGCTGATGTTCAGACCACGCAGCGCATCCACCTTGTCGTATTCGATTTCCGGGAAGATGATCTGCTCTTTGACGCCGACGTTGTAGTTGCCGCGGCCGTCGAAAGCGCGGCCGGAGATACCACGGAAGTCACGCACGCGCGGCAGGGCCACGGTGACGAAACGGTCCAGGAATTCGTACATCTGAACGCCACGCAGCGTGACCATGCAGCCGATGGCCTGGCCTTCGCGGATCTTGAAGCCGGCGATGGCCTTCTTGGCCTTGGTCACCACGGGCTTCTGGCCGGCGATCTTGGTCAGGTCGCCCACGGCGTTGTCCAGCACCTTCTTGTCGGCCACGGCCTCGCCCACACCCATGTTCAGGGTGATCTTGGACAGGCGCGGGACTTCCATGATGGATTGGTAGCCGAACTTTTCCTTCAGTTCAGCCGCGATCTTTTCGCGATAGAGTTTTTGCAGTCGTGCCATGTGTTACCCCTTAGGCAGCCTTGATTTCGGCGCCGTTGGACTTGAACACGCGAACGCGCGCGCCGTCAGCCTGCACCTTGATACCGACGCGATCAGCCTTGCCGGTCGCTGCATTGAAGATGGCCACGTTGGACTGGTGGATAGGCATGGCCTTTTCCACGATGCCGCCGGTGGTGCCCTTCATGGGATTGGGCTTGACGTGCTTCTTCACCAGGTTGATGCCTTCGATCACCAGGTGGGAGTCGTCCTTGCGCAGCGAAACGGTGCCACGCTTGCCCTTGTCACGGCCAGCCAGCACGATGACTTCGTCGCCCTTGCGGATCTTGTTCATGGTGCGTCCTTCAGAGAACTTCAGGGGCCAGGGACACGATCTTCATGAACTTCTCGGTGCGCAGTTCACGTGTCACGGGGCCAAAAATGCGGGTACCGATAGGCTCTTGCTTGGCGTTGAGCAGCACAGCGGCGTTGCCATCGAACTTGACGAGCGAGCCATCGGCACGGCGGATGCCCTTGGCCGTGCGCACCACCACCGCGCTGTAGATCTCGCCTTTCTTGACGCGACCACGCGGAGCAGCTTCTTTCACGCTCACCTTGATGATGTCACCAACGCTAGCATAGCGACGCTTGGAGCCGCCGAGCACCTTGATGCACAGGACGGACTTGGCGCCGGTGTTGTCGGCAACCTCTAACCGAGATTCTGTTTGGATCATTTCAATATTCCCAACTTGCACCAGCACATCCCGACAGCCCCAGAGTCCTTCTCTCGGGCCGCGAGCAGCCAGTCAGTCTTGGGCCCGTCGTCCACGCCGCGAACCATTTCACGGCGCTTCCACTGGGCAGAAACCTCGCATAATTTTTACGCGAAGCCTGGCATTGTTGCAGAGCCGTCTTAACAAGTCAAGCCCTGTACGGCCAGAAATCAGGCGGGCAACTGCAGATACTGTTGCGCCAACGCCAAAAAGGCCGGCAGCCGCGGCTCGCCCTGGCCTTCTTCCTGCAGGATTTCGGCCACGCGCGGCGCCAGCCGGGCCGCCAGCCGGGCGTCGAGGAACAGCAGGCGGCAGCGCCGGGCCAGCACGTCCTCCACGGTGCGCGCGTATTCGTGGCGCGCGGCAAAGCGCACCATGGCCTCGCTCAGCCCCTCGGCCAGCCAGGCCTGCGCGCCCGGCAGGGCCTGCACCGCGGCGGCCTCGCTGCCATATGAATGCCAGCCCTGGGCCTCGTAGATGCGGTGGCGCACCGGGGCCGCGGGCGCCCCCACGAGGCGCAGCTGCACGGTGGCGCCAGCGGGCCGCGCCGGCAGCAGGCCTTCGTCGAAGCACTTCGCCAGCACGTCCTCGGCCATGGCGCGGTAGGTGGTCCACTTGCCGCCCGTCACGGTCACCAGCCCGCTGCGGCTGGCCAGCACGGTGTGCTCGCGGCTCAGGGCCTTGGTGTTGCCGCCTTCGTCGTCGGGCGGCCGCACCAGCGGGCGCAGGCCGACCCAGATGCTGCGCACGTCCTCGGCGCGCGGCGCGCGGCGCAGGTACTTGGCCGACTCGCTGAGGATGAAATCCACCTCCTCGCGGAAGGCCTGCGGCTCGCGCGCCAGGTCCTGGCGCGGGCTGTCGGTGGTGCCCAGGATGAGCTTGCCCAGCCAGGGCACGGCGAACAGCACGCGCCCGTCGGCCGTCTTGGGCACCAGCAGCGCGTGGTCCGAGGGCAGGAAGTCGCGGTCCACCACGATGTGCACGCCCTGGCTGGGCGCCACCATGGGGCGCACGGGCCTGCCCAGCGCCTCGGCGTCCTGCTGGCGCAATGCATCGACCCAGACGCCCGTGGCATTGACCACGGCGCGCGCGCGCAGCGTGAAGCGCTGCCCGCTCTCGGCGTCTTCACAGACCAGGCCCGCCACCTTGCCGCCTTCGTGCAGCAGCTCGCGCGCCGGGCAGTAGTTGACCAGCAGCGCCCCCTGGGCCGCCGCGGTACGCGCCAGCGCCAGCGCCAGGCGCGCGTCGTCGAACTGGCCGTCCCAGTACTTGACGCCGCCCTTGAGCCCCTCGGCGCGCGCCGTGGGCAGGCAGTGCAGGGTGCGGGCGCGGCCCATGAATTCGGTGGCGCCCAGGCCGGCCTGGCCAGCCAGGGCGTCGTACATCTTCAGGCCGATGCCGTAGAACGGCGTCTCCCACAGGTGGTACGAGGGCATGACGAACGGCAGCGGCTGCGCCAGGTGCGGCGCGTTGCGCAGCAGCGTGGTGCGCTCGTGCAGCGCCTCGCGCACCAGCGCGATGTTGCCCTGCGCCAGATAGCGCACCCCGCCGTGCACCAGCTTGGTGGCGCGCGAGGAAGTGCCCTTGGCGAAGTCGTCCGACTCCACCAGCACCACCGAGAAACCACGCGCCGCCGCATCCAGCGCCACGCCCAGGCCCGTGGCACCGCCGCCGATGACCGCGAGGTCGTAGGTGATGGGCTGGGCCAGGCGGGCGAGCAGTTCGGCGCGCGGGGTGGGTGCGGGGGAGTCAGTGGTCATCTCGGTCATCCATGGTGTTCACCCCCAGCCCACGCAACCGGCGCGGCCCAGGCGGGGGGTGTGCATGTGCTCAGCGCACCTTGCCGTTCTTCCAGGCCTGCAGCAGCGCGTCGTAGGCGATGGTTTCGCCCTTCGGCTTCTCGTTGTCGAGCTTCTTCCAGGGCGCGTGCTTGTCGCTCAGCCACTTGGCCGGGTCTTCCTTCTTGTTCAGCTTGGGCGCGCAGTGGGCCATGCCGGCGCGCTCCAGGCGGGCCATCACCTGGTCCATTTCGTCGGCCAGCGTGTCCATGGCGGCCTGCGGGGTCTTCTCGCCGGTGACGGCCTGGGCCACGTTCTTCCACCAGAGCTGCGCCAGCTTGGGGTAGTCAGGCACGTTGGTGCCGGTGGGCGACCAGGCCACGCGCGCCGGGCTGCGGTAGAACTCGACCAGGCCGCCGAGCTTGGGCGCCATGTCGGTCATGGCCTTGGAGCGGATGTCGGACTCGCGGATCGGCGTGAGGCCGACGATGGTCTTCTTCAGCGAGGTGCTCTTGGCGGTCACGAACTGCGCGTAGAGCCACGCGGCGGCCAGGCGGTCGGGGTTGTGGTCCTTGAAGAAGGTCCACGAGCCCACGTCCTGGTAGCCGTTCTGCATGCCTTGCTTCCAGTACGGGCCGTTGGGGCCGGGGGCCATGCGCCACTTGGGCGTGCCGTCGGCGTTCACCACGGGCAGGCCGGGCTTGACCATGTCGGCGGTGAAGGCGGTGTACCAGAAGATCTGCTGCGCGATCTGGCCCTGGGCGGGCACGGGGCCGGCTTCGCCGAAGGTCATGCCGGTGGCTTCCTTGGGCGCGTACTTCTTCATCCAGTCCACGTACTTGGTGAGCGCGTAGACGGCGGCGGGCGAGTTGGTGGCGCCGCCACGGGCCACGCTGGCGCCCACGGGGGTGCACTTGTCGTCGGCCACGCGGATGCCCCACTCGTCGATCGGCAGGCCGTTGGGGTTGCCGATGTCGGCGCTGCCGGCCATCGAGAGCCAGGCATCGGTGAAGCGCCAGCCCAGCGACGGGTCCTTCTTGCCGTAGTCCATGTGGCCGTAGATGGGCTTGCCGTCGATCTGCTTCACGTCGTTGGTGAAGAACTCGGCGATGTCCTCATAGGCGCTCCAGTTCAGCGGCACGCCCAGGTCGTAGCCGTACTTGGCCTTGAACTTCTGCTTGAGGTCCTTGCGCTCGAACAGGTCGGCGCGGAACCAGTACAGGTTGGCGAACTGCTGGTCGGGCAGCTGGTACAGCTTGCCGTCGGGCGCGGTGGTGAACTTGGTGCCGATGAAGTCGGCGATGTCGATGCCGGGGTTGGTGTATTCCTTGCCCGTGCCCGTCATGTAGTCGGACAGGTTCAGGATCTTGCCGTAGCGGTAGTGCGTGCCGATGAGGTCGGAGTCGCTGATCCAGCCGTCGTAGATGGACTTGCCCGACTGCATTGAGGTCTGCAGCTTCTCGACCACGTCGCCTTCCTGGATCAGGTCGTGCTTGACCTTGATGCCGGTGATTTCCTCGAACGCCTTGGCCAGCGTCTTGGACTCGTACTCGTGCGTGGTGAGGGTCTCGGACACCACCGAGACGTCCTTCACGCCCTTGGCCTGCAGCTTCTTGGCGGCGTCGATGAACCACTTCATCTCGGCCATCTGCTGGTCCTTGGAGAGCGTGGAGGGCTGGAACTCGCTGTCGATCCACTTCTTGGCCTCGGCCTCGCCGGCCCAGGCAGCCTGCCCCAAAGCCAGGGCCGCGGTGGCGAAAGCGATCGCCTTGAACTGCATCTTCATTGCTGTCTCCTCATTTTGAGACCCCCATTGGTGGATCGGCGCCTGCCCAGGGGGGAACCGGGCCGGGCCTGTGAAACCTACAGAAACCATAGCTGGCAGCGCTTGATGCACAAGGTTTTCAGCATCTTTTCGCTGTCAAACCCTTATGCAACAAGCGCTACCAGCTCTCTTTTTCATATCACCCCTTGCGCAGCACCAGCGCCAGCGCCAGCATCGACAGCACGAAGCTGATCCACACCGAGGGCTCGGCCTCCAGCGAGAACCACTGCGCCATCTTCTCGCCCAGGCCCACCCAGATCAGGTTGATGTAGGCGGCGGTGAGCAGGCCGATGAACAGGCGGTCGCCGCGCGTGGTGGAGATGGGCAGAAAGCCCTTGCGCTCCACCGTGGGGCATTTGATTTCCCACACCGTCATGCCGACCAGCATGAGCGCGATGCAGGTGAAGAACACGGCCACCGGGGTGGTCCAGGCCATCCAATCGAACATGGGCGTTTCTCCTTCAGACGCGGCCCATCGCGAAGCCCTTCGCGATGTAGTGGCGCACGAACCAGATGACGATGGCGCCGGGCACGATGGTCAGCACCCCGGCGGCGGCGAGCGTGGCCCAGTCCATGCCGCTGGCGCTCACGGTGCGCGTCATCGTCGCCACGATGGGCTTGGCGTTCACGCTGGTGAGCGTGCGCGCCAGCAGCAATTCGACCCACGAGAACATGAAGCAGAAGAACGCCGCCACGCCCACGCCGGCCTTGATGAGCGGCAGGAAGATGGTGAGGAAGAAGCGCGGGAACGAGTAGCCGTCGATGTACGCCGTCTCGTCGATCTCGCGCGGGATGCCGCTCATGAAGCCTTCGAGAATCCACACCGCCAGCGGCACGTTGAACAGCAGGTGCGCCAGCGCCACGGCGATGTGCGTGTCCATCAGCCCCACTGTGGTGTAGAGCTGGAAGAACGGCAGCAGGAACACGGCGGGCGGCGTCATGCGGTTGGTCAGCAGCCAGAAGAACACGTGCTTGTCGCCCAGGAACTGGTAGCGGCTGAACGCATAGGCCGCGGGCAGCGCCACGGTGAGCGAGATCACGGTGTTGATGGCCACGTAGATCAGGCTGTTGATGTAGCCCGAGTACCAGCTCTCGTCAGTAAAGATGGTCTGGTAGTTGGCCCAGGTGAAGTGCTGGGGCCAGAGCGAGAAGCTGGAGAGGATCTCCTCGTTGGTCTTGAAGCTCATGTTGACCATCCAGTAGATGGGCAGCACGGCGAACACCAGGTAGGCGATCAGGAACAGCGTGCGTTTCTGGAAGCGGGGCTCATTCATGGCCTGCGCCCTCCTTCGGCGTGGTGCCGACGCGCTGCATCCAGTTGTAGAGGATGAAGCACAGCAGCAGGATGATGAAGAAGTAGATCAGCGAGAAGGCGGCCGCCGGCCCCAGGTCGAACTGGCCCACGGCCTTCTGCGTGAGGTACTGGCTCAGGAACGTGGTCGCGTTGCCCGGCCCGCCGCCCGTGAGCACGAAGGGCTCGGTGTAGATCATGAAGCTGTCCATGAAGCGCAGCAGCACCGCGATCATCAGCACGCCGCGCATCTTGGGCAGCTGGATGTAGCGGAACACGGCGAACTTGCTCGCGCCGTCGATGCGCGCGGCCTGGTAGTAGGCGTCGGGAATGCTGCGCAGGCCCGCGAAGGCCAGCAGCGCCACCAGCGGCGTCCAGTGCCACACGTCCATGGCCAGCACCGTGAGCCAGGCCTGCGTGGCGTTGCCGGTGTAGCTGTACTCGATGCCCGCCGCCTTGAAGGCGGCGCCCAGCAGGCCGATGTCCGAGCGGCCGAAGATCTGCCAGATGGTGCCCACCACGTTCCACGGGATCAGCAGCGACAGCGCCACCACCACCAGCACGGCGGACGACTTCCAACCCTGCGCGGGCATGGACAGCGCCAGCAGGATGCCCAGCGGAATCTCCACCAGCAGCACGGCCAGCGAGAAGGTGATCTGGCGCAACAGCGCGCTGTGCAGTTCCTCGTCGCGCATCACGGCGGCGAACCATTCGGTGCCCACGAACACGCGGCGCTCGGGGCTGATGATGTCCTGCACCGAGTAGTTCACCACCGTCATCAGCGGCAGGATGGCCGAGAAGGCCACGCACAGGATCACCGGCAGGATCAGGAACCAGGCCTTCTGGTTCACGGGTTTGGTGGTGGCGCTCATGCCAGAAGCTCCTCGTTTTGGTAGAAGCAGGTGTGCTCGCCCAGCACCTGCAGCCAGACAGTCCCCCCCTCACCGGGCAGCACCTGCTCGGGCGCGCAGCGCGCCTTGAGCACCTCGCCGCCGAGGGTGGCGGTCAGCATCTGGTGCGTGCCCAGGTCCTGCACACGCGCCACGGCGCACGGCAGCGCCCCGGCCTGCCCCGGCGCGGCCAGCGCCAGGTATTCGGGGCGCACGCCCAGGCGCAGCGCGCCATCGGGCAGCGCACGCGGCAGCGGCATGCGCTGGCCCGCCACCGCCAGCGCGCCGTCCTGCACCTGCGCGGGCAGGAAGTTCATGCCCGGCGAGCCGATGAAGTGGCCGACGAAGGCGTGGCGCGGGCGCTCGAACAGTTCGTCGGGCGCGCCCACCTGCACGGCGCGCCCGCGCGTCATCACCACCACCTTGTCGGCGAAGGTCAGCGCCTCCACCTGGTCGTGCGTCACGTAGATCAGCGTGAGCTTCAGCTCGTGGTGGATCTGCTTGAGCTTGCGCCGCAACTGCCACTTCAGGTGCGGGTCGATCACGGTGAGCGGCTCGTCGAACAGCACTGCCGCCACGTCCTCGCGCACCAGGCCGCGGCCGAGCGAGATCTTCTGCTTGGCGTCGGCCGACAGGCCGGCCGCGCGCTGGTCGAGCTGGCCACTCATCTCCAGCATCTCGGCGATCTGGCCCACGCGCTGGCGGATGCGCGCCTCGGGCACCTTGCGGTTTTTCAAAGGGAACGCCAGGTTCTCGGCCACCGTCATGGTGTCGTAGATCACCGGGAACTGGAACACCTGCGCGATGTTGCGCTCCTGCGGGCTGGCGCGCGTCACGTCGCGTTCGTCGAACAGCACGCGCCCCTGCGAGGGCACGAGCAGGCCCGACATGATATTCAGCATGGTGGTCTTGCCGCAGCCCGAGGGGCCGAGCAGCGCGTAGGCGCCGCCGTCGTCGAACACCATGCTCAGCGGCAGCAGCGCGTAGTCGCTGTCCTGCTGCGGGTTCGGCCTGTACGAGTGCGCCAGATCGAGTGTGATGCGTGCCATCGCTCAGTTCCTTCCAGGCCGTGCCGGGGCCAGCAGCAAGGCCCCGTCCGCGCCGAATACGTAGGCCTGGGCCGGGTCCAGGTGCAGCGCCACGCTGCTGCCCAGCTCCAGGTAGTGCACGCCGGTGATCTGCGCCACCAACTCGCCCCAGGGCGTGGCGGCGTGCACGAAGGTGTCGGAGCCCGAAATCTCCGCCAGCTCCACCGTGCCCTGCACGGCCACGTCGCCGGGGCGTGCGTGCAGGCGCAGCGCGCTCGCGCGCAGGCCCAGGGTCACGTCGCCGCCATCGTTGCCATGGCCGCCGGGCAAGGCCACCGGCAGTTCGGTGCCGCCGGGCAGGCGCAGGCCGCCGAGGGTGGCCTGCGCCCGCACCAGGTTCATCGGCGGGTCGCTGAAGGCGCGCGCCACGCGCAGCGAGTTCGGCGCGTGGAACACCTCGGCCGTGGGGCCGTACTGCAGCAGCCGTCCCTCGTGCAGCACGGCGGTGTAGCCGCCCAGCAGCAGTGCCTCGCCCGGCTCGGTGGTGGCGTAGACCACCGTCGAGTCGCCCGTGGCGAAGAGCTGCGTGAGCTCCTCGCGCAGTTCCTCGCGCAGCTTGTAGTCCAGGTTCACCAGCGGTTCGTCGAGCAGCATCAGCGGCGCGCCCTTGGCCAGCGCGCGCGCCAGCGCCACGCGCTGCTGCTGCCCGCCCGACAGCTCCGACGGGTAGCGCTGCAGGAACATCTCGATGTGCAGGCGCTCGGCCAGTTCGCGCACGCGCCGGGCCACGTCCTTTTCGCCGCGCAGCTTCAGGGGCGAGGCGATGTTGTCCGCCACCGTGAGCGACGGGTAGTTGATGAACTGCTGGTACACCATGGCCACGTTGCGCTCGCGCACCGGCATGCCGGTCACGTCCACACCATCGACGCGCACCCGGCCCTCGGTGGGTTCGTCCAGTCCTGCCATGATGCGCATCAAGCTGGTCTTGCCAGCCTGCGTGGCGCCCAGCAGCACCGTGACGGCGCCCGGCTGCAGCGCCATGCCGATGCCATGCAGCCACACCTGCGCACCGACCCGCTTGACTATGCTGTCCAGAACCAAATTCATCTGTGTCTTTCCTGCCCCCGGGGAGCGGCCAATGCCTGCGCGAATCCGGCACGATACCAGAGACGAATTGCGTATTCGTTCATTTTTGTTCCTTATTGATCGAATGTCCTTCGGGATAACCCTTGGTTTTTTCGTTTTGCTTCGCTTTTAAAGTCAACGCTCTCATTGGGAGTCCATCCGCGTGAACAATCCCCGCCAACTCCAGCTGCTCGAAGAAGTGCGCCAGCGCCACACGGTCAGCGTCGAACAGCTCGCCGACACCCTGGGCGTGACACTGCAAACCGTGCGCCGCGACGTGCAGCGCCTGGCCGAACAAGGCCTGCTGATGCGCTTCCACGGCGGCGTGCGCATGCCCGGCTCCACCGTGGAGAACCTGGCCCACACCCAGCGCGAAACGCTGCACGCCGAGGGCAAGGCGCGCATCGCGCGCGCCGTGGCGGCGCAGGTGCCGCACGGCTGCTCGCTCATCCTGAACATCGGCACCACCACCGAGGCCATCGCGCGCGCGCTGCTGCACCACCGCGGCCTGCGCGTGCTCACCAACAACCTCAACGTGGCCGCCATCCTCAGCGGCAACCCCGACTGCGAGGTGATCGTGGCCGGCGGCGTGGTGCGCCCGCGCGACCGCGGCATCGTGGGCGAGGCGGCGGTGGACTTCATCCGCCAGTTCCGCGTGGACATCGCACTCATCGGCATCTCCGGCATCGAGCCCGACGGCACGCTACGCGACTTCGATTACCGCGAGGTGAAGGTGGCGCAGACCATCATCGAGCACGCGCGCGAGGTGTGGCTGGCCGCCGACCACAGCAAGTTCAACCGCCCGGCCATGGTGCAGCTGGCCACGCTGGAGCAGATCGACCGCCTGTTCACCGACGCCGCGCCGCCCGAGCCCTTCCCCAGCCTGCTGCTGGCGGCCGAAGTCGTCTGCACCGTCGCCGGATGAACGCCCGCAGGGCATCCCCTTCCACCCCCACCGCTTTTTCTGCCATGACCTACCTCCTCGCCCTCGACCAAGGCACCTCCAGCTCGCGCAGCATCGTCTTCGACGCGCACGGCCACATCGTGGCCCAGGCCCAGCAGGAGCTGCCGCAGATCTACCCCCAGCCCGGCTGGGTGGAGCACGACCCGATGCTGATCTGGCGCACCCAGCTCGCCACCGCGCGCCAGGCGCTGGCACAGGCCGGCATTGCGGCCAGCGACGTGCGCGCGCTGGGCATCACCAACCAGCGCGAGACCACCGTGCTGTGGAACCGCAAGACCGGCGCGCCCGTGCACCACGCCATCGTCTGGCAGGACCGGCGCGCCGAGCCCGCCTGCGCGCAGCTGCGCGCGCAGGGCCACGCCGACGCCATCCAGGCCAAGACGGGGCTGCTGATCGACGCCTACTTCTCCGGCACCAAGCTGCAGTGGCTGCTCGACAACGTGCCCGGCGCGCGCGCCGCCGCCGAGCGCGGCGAGCTGGCCTTCGGCACGGTGGACAGCTGGCTCATCTGGCAGCTCACCGGCGGCCAGCGCCACGTCACCGACGTGAGCAACGCCAGCCGCACCATGCTGCTGAACGTGCACACCAACCAGTGGGACGACGAGCTGCTGGCGCTGCTGCGCATCCCGCGCGCGCTGCTGCCCGAGGTGCTGCCTTCCAGCGGCGACTTCGGCCGCACGGACGCCGGGGTGCTGGGCGCTTCAGTCGCCATCGGCGGCGTGGCCGGCGACCAGCAGAGCGCGCTGTTCGGCCAGGCCTGCTTCAAGGCCGGCATGGCCAAGAACACCTACGGCACGGGCTGCTTCATGCTTATGCACACGGGCCAGACCTTCCAAACGTCGAAGAACGGCCTGCTGACCACCAGCGCGGCACAGCCCGGCCGGATGCCTGAATTCGCGCTCGAAGGCAGCGTGTTCGTTGGCGGCGCCGTGGTGCAGTGGCTGCGCGACGGGCTGCGCGCCATCTCGGCCAGCTCCGAGGTGCAATCACTGGCCGAAAGCGTGCCCGATTCGGGCGGCGTGATGATGGTGCCCGCCTTCACCGGCCTGGGCGCGCCCTACTGGAAGCCCGACGCGCGCGGCACCATCACCGGCCTGACGCGCGGCACCACGCTGGCGCACATCGCGCGCGCGGCGCTCGAATCCATCGCCTACCAGAGCGCCGCGCTGCTCGCCGCCATGGGCCGCGACGCCGTGGCCGCGGGCGGCGCCCCGGTGAGCGAGCTGCGCGTGGACGGCGGCGCCTGCGTGAACGACCTGCTGATGCAGTTCCAGGCCGACCTGCTGGGCATCCCCGTGGTGCGCCCGGCCGTGGTGGAAACCACCGCGCTGGGCGCGGCCTACCTGGCCGGGCTGTCGTGCGGCATCTACGCCGACACCGAGGAACTGGCGCACCTGTGGCGCGCCGAGCGCCGCTTCCTGCCCACGCTGGAGCGCGCCTGCGCCGCCGAACGCATGGCGCGCTGGGAGCATGCGGTGGCGCAGACCGCGCTCGGCCATGGCTGAGGGATATTCACGCTCATAAAAGAATAGCTTCTAGCGCTTGCTGGTCTTTGGTTTTTGGCTGTTTTAATGCTTGTCGTGGGTTTGCTTCCCGGGGCCGGGACTCGCCCCGGCGGGCGAGGTACTTTCTTGTCACGCGACAAGAAAGTACCCAAAGAAACGCGCCCCGCAGTCTGCGCCCCCTTCGCTGCGCTACGGGGCACACCTGGGGCGAGACGCTGGCGGGGTGCGCTGCGGAACTCGCTGCGCGCTGCGCGCTTCGCTCAAACAGCCGCAGCGAGTCAGACCACGAAGCATGCGCGACTTCGCGCATGCCACCCCGCCACCGCCTCGCCCCAGGCGCAGCCTGAAAGGGGGTGGAGACGACACGGGCCATCGCTGCGCTCGGCCTGGACTTCGCGGCGCGCAGCGCCTGCGTGTTGGGGGCCGAGCGCAGCGATGGCCCGTGTGGGGCTTCAACCCCCTTCTGGCCGTACCGAGGAGCGCAGGGCGTGGGGCGGGCGCGTGTGCCGAAGGACACACGCGCTTCGTGATCTGACTTGCCGCGTCTGTTTGAACGGAGCGCCGCAGGCGCGCAGTGAGTTACGCGGCACCGCCCCACGCCCGAGCACCGCAGGCTGCCCCGGAGCGAAGCGCAGGGGATACGGACAGCAGGGGCGTGCTTCTTTTGCCTCCTTTTCTTGCACGAGCAAGAAAAGGAGGTCGCCCGCCGGGGCGAGTCCCGGCTCCGGGAAGCAAACCCACAAAGACACTACAAAAAAGAGAGCTACCAGCGCAATCCCCACGGGGCTTTTACACCCTATATACCCGCAATTTGCGCACAGACGCGCGCGGGCTGCTGCGTTTTTGGTAGTCTGCCGTCCGCAACCATCCACGGACCCGCCCATGACCACCCCCTTCACCATCGAAACCCCCATCGCCTTCATCGGAGGCGGCAACATGGCCAGCGCCATCATCGGCGGCCTGCTGCGCCAGGGCCTGCCGGCTGAACGCATCGACGTGGTCGAACCCTCCGCCGAGGCCAGCGCCGCGCTGCAGCGCCAGTTCGGCATCACGGCGCAGGAAAAGGCCGGCCCGCAGCTGGCCCGGGCACGGCTGGTGGTGTGGGCCATCAAGCCGCAGAACTTCCAGGAGGCCGCGCGCCAGGTGGCCGCGCACACGCCCGGCGCGCTGCACCTGAGCGTGGCCGCCGGCATCCGCACCGGCAGCATCGCCCAGTGGCTGGGCAGCGAGCGCATCGTGCGCGCCATGCCCAACACGCCGGCGCTGATCGGCCAGGGCATGACCGGGCTGTTCGCGCGCTCGGGCGTCAGCGCGGGCGAGCGCACCCTGGTGGAGCAGGTCGTGGCCACCACCGGCGCCTACCTGTGGGTCGAGGAAGAGGCGCTGCTGGACGCGGTGACGGCGCTGTCCGGCTCGGGTCCGGCCTATGTGTTCTATTTCCTCGAAGCCATGGCCCAGGCCGGCGTGGACATGGGCCTGACGCGCGAGCAGGCGCACCAGCTCGCGGTGGGCACCTTCGCCGGCGCGGCCGAGCTGGCGCGCCGCTCCGACGATCCGCCCCAGGTGCTGCGCCAGCGCGTCACCTCCAAGGGCGGCACCACGCACGCGGCCATCGAGTCGATGGAGGCCGACGGCGTGGCCCAGCGGTTCATGCGCGCGCTCGACGCCGCCGAGGCGCGCGCGCACGAACTCGGCGACGAATTCAAGTAAAAAAGCCCTCCAGCGCTTTCCAGGCAAGCGCTGGCAGCTATCAAAACAGGAGTTACTGCAGGGCGTAGCCGAGCGCCACACCGGCGAACAGGGCCACGCCGATCCAGTGGCTTTTGCTGAACGCGGTGAAGCAGCCCGCGCGCGTGCGCGCGCGGATCAGCGTGTAGTGCCATGCCACCTGCGCCGCCGCCGCGCCCAGGCCCAGCGCCAGCGGCCAGCCGGGCACCAGCGGCCACAGCGCCCAGGCCGTGAGCGCCAGGCACAGCGCGAAGAACACCATGATGCCGGCCACGTCGAAGCGCCCGAGCGTGATGGCCGAGGTCTTCATGCCGATCTTCAGGTCGTCGTCGCGGTCCACCATGGCGTACTCGGTGTCGTAGGCCAGCACCAGGAACAGGTTGGCCAGCCACAGCACCCAGGCCGTGGCCGGCACCTGGCCCTGCACGGCGGCGAAGGCGATGACGATGCCGAAGTTGAACGCGATGCCCAGGAACGCCTGCGGCATGGCGAAGAAGCGCTTGGTGAACGGGTACAGGATGGTGAACAGCACCGCGGGCACCGCCCAGGCGACGGCCTCCCAGCGCGTGGTCAGCACCAGCGCCAGGGACACCAGCGCGAGCGCGGCGCCCAGCAGCGCGGCCTCCTTCACCGACACCTGCCCGCTGGTGATGGGGCGCGCCTGGGTGCGCTTGACGTGGCGGTCGAAGTCGCGGTCGGCGATGTCGTTGATGCAGCAGCCGCTGCTGCGCATCAGCACCGTGCCTGCCACGAACACCACCAGCAGGTGCCAGCCCGGAAAGCCGCCCGCCGCCACCCACAGCGCCACCAGCGTGGGCCAGACGAGCACCAGCCAGCCAGCGGGGCGGTTGAAGCGGACCAGGTCGAGGTAGAGCGAGAGGCGGCTGCGCCGCGGTGTATCTGGCATGTGCGTGATCCAAAGAAAAAAGGGCCGAAGCCCTTTCTCAGCTTGCGCTGACTGCTATCAATCTTCCAGCAGCGAGCGCAGCATCCACGCCGTCTGCTCGTGCACCGTCAGGCGCTGGGTCAGCAGGTCGGCGGTGGGCTCGTCGCCAGCCTTGTCGGCCAGCGGGAACAGCGCGCGCGCGGTGCGCGCCACGGCCTCGTGGCCTTCGACGAGGATGCGCACCATCTCCAGCGCATGGGGCGGCTTGACGGGCGCGTCGGCCAGCGAGGTCAGCTTGCCGAACTCGGCGTAGGAGCCGGGCGCGGCGTGGCCCAGCGAGCGGATGCGCTCAGCCACCGGATCGACGGCGTTCCACAGCTCGGTGTACTGCGCCATGAACATGGCGTGCAGCGAGTTGAACATCGGGCCGGTGACGTTCCAGTGGAAGTTGTGCGTGGTCAGGTACAGCGTGTAGGTGTCGGCCAGCAGGCGCGACAGGCCCTGGGCGATGGCGGCGCGGTCCTTGTCGCCGATGCCGATGTTGATGCGCGGCGCGCCGCCCTTCGCGGTGGCTGCTGCGGCGGCCGATTTGCTGCTGGATTTGGCCATGGGGTTACCTCCTGGTTGGGTTGCGGGACTTCAAGACAAACGGGTCACGCCGGGCAGTTCGCAGGCGTAGATGGCGTTGCGCAGCGCGGCGATGGCCTCGTAGCGCGTGAAGCTGCGGCGCCAGGCCAGCACCACGCGGCGCATGGGCGGGCCGGCGCCGTCGGCGTCCTGGATGGGCAGGTAGCGAATGTGGTTGTCGTCGCTCTTGCGGCGGCGCACGCCGCGGTGCAGCGCGTCGCGCGGCACCGACAGGCGCGGCACCAGCGTGACGCCCATGCCGGCCGACACCATGTGCTTGATGGTCTCCAGCGACGAGCCCTCGAAGGTGCGGCGGATGCCCTCGGCGTTGCTGGCGTAGCGCGCGAACTCGGGGCAGACCTCGAGCACGTGGTCGCGGAAGCAATGGCCCGTGCCCAGCAGCAGCATGGTCTCGTTCTTCAGCTCCTCGGTGGAAACGCTGTCGCGCTCGGCCAGCGGGTGGCTGCTGGGCACGGCGGCCATGAAGGGCTCGTCGTACAGCGTCGCCATGGCCAGGCCGGTGTCGGGGAAGGGCTCGGCCAGGATGGCGCAGTCGATCTCGCCGGTGCGCAGCATCTCCAGCAGCTTGATGGTGAAGTTCTCCTGCAGCATCAGCGGCATCTGCGGCGTACGCGCGATGGCCTGGCGCACCAGCTCGGGCAGCAGGTAGGGGCCGATGGTGTAGATCACGCCGAGCGTGAGCGCGCCGGCCAGCGGGTCCTTGCCGCGCTTGGCGATCTCCTTGATGGCCGCGGCCTGCTCCAGCACGCTCTGCGCCTGGCGCACGATGTCCTCGCCCAGCGGGGTGACGGTGACTTCGCCCGCGCTGCGCTCGAAGATCTTCACGTCCAGCTCGTCCTCGAGCTTCTTCACGGCCACCGACAGCGTGGGCTGCGACACGTAGCAGGCATCGGCGGCACGGCCAAAGTGCTTTTCACGGGCCACGGCAACGATGTACTTGAGTTCGGTCAGTGTCATGGGTGCCATTGTGCCGCCTCGGAACGCGGACACATTTTCAGGCTTTCAGAAAGTCGGATTTACCACCAAGCCAGCGGGCGATATGCCGCTGGGCCAGCGCCGGGTGGCGGTCCAGCATCAGCGGGGCGGTTTCGCGCGCCCATTCGAGCAGGGCCTTGTCGGCCTCCAGGTCGGCGAAGCGCAGCAGCGGCGCGCCGGACTGGCGCGCGCCGAGGAATTCGCCGGGCCCTCGGATCTCCAGGTCGCGCCGCGCGATCTCGAAGCCGTCGCTGGTCTCGGCCATGGCGCGCAGGCGGTCCCGGGCGGTCTCGCCCAGGCGCCCGCTCTCGCCCGTGGCGTACAGCAGCACGCAGGCCGACGCGGCGGCGCCGCGCCCCACGCGCCCGCGCAACTGGTGCAGCTGCGACAGGCCGAAGCGCTCGGCATGCTCGATCACCATGAGCGAGGCGTTGGGCACGTCCACGCCGACCTCGATCACGGTGGTGGAGACCAGCACGCCCATGGCGCCGCTGGTGAACTGCGCCATCACGGCCTTCTTCTCGGCGCTGGGCATGCGCGAGTGCAGCAGGCCCACCGGCACGCCCGGCAGGGCCTCGCTCAGGTCGGCGTGCGTGGCCGTGGCGTTGGACAGGTCCAGCGCCTCGCTTTCCTCGATCAGCGGGCACACCCAGTACACCTGGCGACCCTGCGCCACCTGGGCGCCGATGCGCGCGATGACCTCGTCCTTGCGGCTGTCGGCGATCAGCTTGGTGACCACGGGCGTGCGCCCGGGCGGCAGCTCGTCGATGGTGGAGACGTCGAGGTCGGCGTAGTAGCTCATGGCCAGCGTGCGCGGAATGGGCGTGGCGCTCATCATGAGCATGTGCGGCTCCATGCGCTGGTCTTCGAGCTTTTGCCGCAGCGCCAGGCGCTGCGCCACGCCGAAGCGGTGCTGTTCGTCGATCACCGCCAGCCCCAGGCGCGCGAACTGCACCTGCTCCTGGATCACGGCGTGCGTGCCCACCACCAGCGCCGCCTCGCCGCTGGCCACCAGCGCCAGCATGGCGGCGCGCTCCTTCTTCTTCTGCGCGCCCGCCAGCCAGGCCACGCGCAGGCCCCGGGGCGCGAGCAGCGGCTCCAGCCAGCCCACGAGCTTGCCGAAGTGCTGCTCCGCCAGGATTTCGGTGGGCGCCATGAGCGCGCACTGCCAGCCGGCATCGATGGCGATGACGGCCGCGAGCGCCGCCACCACGGTCTTGCCCGCGCCCACGTCGCCCTGCAGCAGCCGGTGCATGGGGCGGCTGCGCGCCATGTCGTGGACGATTTCGCCGCACACGCGGCGCTGCGCCGCCGTGAGCGCGAACGGCAGCGCCGCCAGCAACTGCTCGTGCAGCGCCAGCCCGGGCGCGTCCTGCGCTGGCGCGGGCCGCAGCACGGGCGCGCGCAGGTGGTCGCGCTCGCGCTTGGCGGTGAGCTGCGACAGCTGCTGCGCCAGCAGCTCCTCGGCCTTCAGGCGCTGCCAGGCCGGGTGGCTCTGGTCCTCCAGCGTGGCCAGGGCCACGTCGGGCGTGGGGTGGTGCAAAAAAAGGAGCGCCTCGCGCAGCTCCCACGGGCGCTGCAGGCCGTTTTGGCCCCAAAAACAGGGCGGCGCCACGCCGGCCGGCAGGGTCTCGGACAGGTCGGCGCGCTGCAGCCCGCTCACCACCGCGCGGCGCAGGTAGGCCTGCGGCAGCTGCGCCACCGTCGGATACACCGGCGTCAGGGCCTGGGGCAGCTCGCCCTCGGCCTTGCGGAAGGCCGGGTGCAGCATCTGCCGCCCCCAGAAGCCGCCGCGCACCTCGCCGCGCAGGCGCAGGCGCGCGCCCACGGCCAGGGTTTTCTGGTGCGAGGGGTAGAAGCTGAAGAAGGTCAGCTCGCAGGTGCCGGTGCCGTCGTCCACCACCACCTTGAGCAGGCGGCGCGGGCGCAGTTGCACCTCGCACGCGGTCACGGTAGCCTCGATCTGCGCCACGGCGCCGTCGCGCAGCGCGCGGATGGGGGTGATGCGCGTTTCGTCCTCGTAGCGCAGCGGCAGGTGCAGCGCCAGGTCGATGTCGCGCACCAGCCCCAGCTTGCGCAGGGCCTGCTGGGCGGGGCTGGGCGCGGGTTTGGACTTGGCGCCCGCTGCGGGCGCGGCGAGACCGGAGGGGGGCGATTTCTGGCGGGGCACGCAAAAAGGCTACCATGGCTTGTCGCGCGATTTGCCGATTTCCGATTCCGTTTCCGCCATGCTCAAGCGCATCCACGTAGAAGACCTCACCCTGGGCATGTACCTCCACGAATTCTGCGGATCATGGATGGAGCACCCGTTCTGGCGCACACGCTTCCTGCTGGAGGAGCCCAGGGACCTGGAGCGCATCCACAGCACCGCGGTGCAGGAGGTCTGGATCGACGTCTCGCGCGGCAAGGACGTGGCCGTGGGCAAGCCGTCCCTGTCCCCCGAAGAGGTGGAGGCGCGCATCGCCACCGACTTCGGCGCGCTCGACGGCCTGGCGCCGCTGCACGTGGTCTCGCCCGAGCTGCCGCCCCCGCCGGCGCACGACCTGGGCCCCACCAGCACCCAGATGGAAATCCGGCGCGCCGCACAGATCTGCAGCAACGCCAAGCAGGCCGTGGTCTCGATGTTCAAGGAAGCCCGCATGGGCAAGGCCGTGGACGTGGCCGCGGCATCCGGCCTGGTGGAGGAGATCTCCGACTCGGTGCTGCGCAACCCCGGCGCGCTCATCAGCCTGGCGCGGCTCAAGACCGCCGACGACTACACCTACATGCACTCCGTGGCCGTGTGCGCGCTGATGGTGGCGCTGGGCCGCCAGATCGGCCTGAACGAAGGCCAGGTGCGCACCGCCGGCCTGGCCGGGTTGCTGCATGACCTCGGCAAGGCCGCCATCCCCCTGGCCGTGCTCAACAAGCCGGGCAAGCTCACCGACGAGGAATTCGAGCTGGTCAAGAGCCACCCCGTGGAAGGCTGGAAAATGCTGCGCCAAGGCAGCGACGTGGAGCCCGCCGTGCTCGACGCCTGCCTGCACCACCACGAGAAGACCGACGGCACGGGCTACCCCGACCGCCTGGGCAACGACAAGCTCAGCACCATCGCGCGCATGGCCGCCATCTGCGACGTGTACGACGCCATCACCTCCAACCGCCCCTACAAGAATGGCTGGGACCCTGCCGAATCCATCCGGCGCATGGCCGACTGGACACGCGGGCACCTCGATTCGCGGCTGTTCCAGGCCTTCGTGAAAAGCCTGGGCATCTACCCCATCGGCTCGCTGGTGCGCCTGGACTCGGGGCGCCTGGGCGTGGTGGTGGAGCAGAATCCCGCCACCCTGGTGTCGCCGAAGGTCAAGGTGTTCTTCTCCACCCGTTCCGGCCTGCGCATCGTGCCCGAAACCGTGGACCTGGCCGCCCCCGGCTGCAGCGACCGCATCGCCGCGCGCGAAGACCCGGCCAAGTGGCACTTCCCGGACCTGGACGAACTCTGGTCCGGACTATCCCAGCAGCCCTGGTAAGACACGCGCATACGTCCTAAGAACAATTATCATTATTGTTTTAGGCTTTCGCGTTGCCGTGCCCGCACGGCGCGCCCGACACCCATGTCCCTCGTTCCCGCCGCCGCGCTGGCCCTGCTGCTCGCCAGCCTGGCCGCCATCTTTGCCACCGAGCGTGCCGCAAGCCGCATCACCGGCCCGCTGGGCTGGAGCCTGTTCCTCCTGCTGGCCGCCGGTGCCGCCTGGCTGCTGCGCGGCCCGGTGGGCACGGGCGAAGCCCTGGCCGTGGCCACCGTCGGCCTGATGGCCGTGGTGCCCGTGTGCGCCACGCTGCTCGGCTGGCGCCGCCGCCAGAAAGGCCCCCATGGCCGCCGCTGATCCCCGCCCGGCCCGCCGGGCCACGCCGCCGCTGGACCTGCTGCACCACGGCCTGGTGGGCGCCCTGCTGGGCTTTCCGCTGGCGGTCTGGCTCAGCGGCGCGCTGGTGTACCACGCGCCCTACGCGGCCGGCACGCTGAACGACATTTCCACCTACCAGGTGACGATGTGGGTGGTGCCGCCGCTGTGGGCCACGGTGATCGCCCTGGCCTTCCTCGCGCCCGGCAAGCGCGCCTGCTGGGCCGCGCTGCTGGCGGGCAATGCGCTGGCCTACGGCCTGCTGCGGGCGGTGCAGGCATGAAGGCCGCGACGCTGCGCGACTACCTGTCGGTGCACACCTGGACGGGCATCCTGGCGGGCACGCTGCTGTTCATCGCGTTCTACGCCGGCGGGCTGTCCATGTTCGCGCCCGAGATCACGCACTGGGCGCGCGCCGAGCCCGCGCGCGTCGGCGCCAGCCAGGACGCCGACGCGCTCGCCACCGCGTTCTTCGCCGCGCACCCGAAGGTCGAGCGCGCCACGCTGGTGCTCGCGTCCGACACCAACGCCGCCCCGCTGATGCGCTGGGGCAAGCGCGGCGAACCGCCCCGGCAGGTGGAGCTGGACGCCCAGGGCCAGTTGCGCCCCGTGGCCGCGCCCGCCGGCGAGGCGGGCCACTTCGTGGACTACCTGCACCGCAAGGGTGGGCTGCCCGTGGCGCTGGACACCTCGGAGCCCGTGATCGGCATCATCTCGCTGCTGTACGCGCTGGCGCTGATCTCGGGCGTGGTCGTGCTGCTGCCCTCGCTGGTCAAGGACCTGCTCGTGGTGCGCTTCGGGCGCAACGTCAAGCGCCTGTGGCTCGACCTGCACAACCTGCTGGGCGTGGCCAGCCTGCCGTTCCACGTGGTGATGGCGCTGTCGGCCGCCGTGTTCTGCCTGCACGACTGGATCTACGACGCCCAGGGCGCGCTGATCTACCCCCAGGGCCTGCGCCCCGTGGTGGCGCGCACCGAGGTGCCGCGCCCGCCCGTGGCGCTGGAGCGCGCCGCCTGGCGCACGCCCACGCAGCTCGCGCAGGACGCGGCGCGCGCCGTGCCCGGCTTCGCCGCCACGGCGCTGGACTACCGGGGCCTGGGCACGCCGAAGGCCAGCGTGTTCATGGCAGGCACGGATGACGCGCACTTCAAGCGCCGCCCGCGCGAGGGCTTCGCCGTGCTCGACCCGGCCACGGGCGCGCTGGTGCAGGACACCATGGCGCCGGGCCAGGGCTCAGGCATGGCGCGCGCAGTGGTCAGTTTCTTCGCGCTGCACTTCGGCGCCTACGGCGGCGAGCCCGTGCGCGTGCTCTACGCCGTGCTCGGCGTGATGGGCGCGCTGCTGTTCTACACCGGCAACGTGCTGTGGATCGAGAGCCGCACCAAGCGCCTGCGCCAGCCGCCCGGCGCCGTGGAGCAGCCGCGCCACGTGCGCTGGATCGCCGCGCTCAACGTGGGCGCGTGCCTGGGCTGCGTGGCCGGCCTCTCCGTGGCGCTGGTGGCCGCGCGCTGGCTCGGCGCCACGGCGCTCGCGCCCGACACGGTGCTGCACGGCGCCTACTACGCCGTCTTCGCCGCCTGCCTGGGCTACGCCTTCGCGCGCGGCGCGCAGCGCGCCGCCGTGGGCCTGCTGGCCTTTGCCGCGCTGGCCACGGCGCTGATCCCGCTCACCAGCGCGGCGCTGCCGCTGCTCGCCACGCTGGCGCCCTGGGCCGAGGTGCTGGACAAGCCCTACACGCGCGGCCTGGCCTACGTCGATGGCCTGTCCGCCGCCGGTGCGGCGCTGCTCGCCTGGATGGCTTGGCGCACGGCACGGCGCGCCGCCGCGCCCGCCGGCCAGGCCGGTTTCTCCACGCCCGCACTGACGACATGACGATCTCCGCAACCCCACGGCAGCGCCCCCTGGCGCGCGCCGCGCTGCGGGCCGGCGCGCTGGCATGCGCCGCCCTGGCACTGGCCGCCCCGGCGGCCGAGCCCGCCCTCCCCCTCGCCGTGGGCGCTGCCCCGCACGGCACGCTCGCACCGGGCCAAACACTGCGCTGGCCGGTGGCCGTGCCGCCCGGCCACGTGGTGCAGGGCGACTTCGACGCCCCCGGCGCCGTGCTCGACCTGCTGGACGCCGAGGGCCGCCACCTGCGCCGCCTGGTGGCCGAGGGCAGCAGCCCCCAGGGCTTCACCTGGCAGGTGGCCCCCGGCCAGCAGCTGCAGGTACGCGCAGGCGCCGAGGGTGGCCAAGGCGGCGAAAGCGGCAGCTATGCGCTGCACCTGCGCCGCGCGCTGCCCCCTGCTGCTGCGGCCCCGGCCGGCGCCGCGCCCGAGAGCCCGCGCCTGCGCGCGCTCGCGCAGGCGCTGGCGCAAGGCGGCGGCACGGACGCTTTCTGGGCCGAGCGCGCGCGCGAGGGCACGCCGCTGGTCGAGCCGCTGCCGGGCCGCGAGGCGCTCGTCACCTTCCTGTGGCGCGGCACGCCGCACACGCGCAGCGTGCGCCTGTTCGGCAGCCCCTCGGGCAACCACGACCCGCTGCAGCGCCTGGACGGCAGCGACGTGTGGTGGGCAAGCTTTCGCATGCCGCTGGGCGCGCGCCTGTCCTACCGCCTGGCGCCCGACGTGCCGCAGGTGCAGGGCTCGGCGCAGGACCAGCGCCGCATGGTCCTGGCCACGGCGCAGCGCGACCCGCTGAACCCGCGCGTCTTCCCGGCGCGCGCCGACGCCGCGCTCGATGCCTTCCAGGGCTTTTCCGTGCTGGCGCTGCCCGAGGCGCCAGCGCAGCCCTGGGTGGCGCCGCGCCCCGGCGTGGCACCAGGCCAGCTCACGCGCCACGTGGTGGACAGCAGCATCCTGGGCAACCAGCGCCCGGTCTGGCTCTACCGCCCGGCGGGCGCCGCGCCCCGGGCGCTGCTGGTGCTGTTCGACGCGCACGCCTACCGCGAGGACGTGCCCACGCCGCGCATCGTCGACAACCTGCTGGCCGACGGCCTGATCCCGCCCACCGCCGTGGTGCTGGTGTCCAACCCCAGCCCCGAGGCGCGCGCCGCCGAGCTGCCGCCCAACCCGGCGTTCGCGCGCTTCCTCGACGAGGAACTGATGCCCTGGGTGCAGGCGCAAGGGCTGGCGCAGCCGCCCGAGGCCACGGTGATCGCCGGGTCGAGCTACGGCGGCCTGGCCTCGGCCTACGCCGGCCTGGTGCTGCCGCAGCGCTTCGGCCGCGTGCTGAGCCTGTCGGGCTCGTACTGGTGGGCGCCGCCGGGCGAGCTGCCGGGCTGGATGATGCGCGCCTACGCCGGGGCGCCGCCGCGCGCCGTGCGCTTCTACCTCGACGCCGGGCGCTACGAGGCCGCGCGCGGCGGGCAGGACGGCATCCTGGAGACCAACCGCCACCTGGGCGACGTGCTGCGCGCCAGGGGCTACGCCGTGACCCAGCGCGAGCACGCCACGGGCCACGACTACCTGCACTGGCAGGGCGCGCTCGGCTGCGGGCTGGTGGCGCTGCTGAACCCGGCGCGCTTCGCGCAGGGGCTGGCGGCGTGCGATGCGCCGGCCCCCACGCCCGCGCCTGCTATGTAATCAATAGCTGGGAGCGCGCGGCAGACGGACGATTCAGGATTGAAACCCATGGAATTTCCTGCCAGCAAAGCGCAAGCAGCTATCGTTTGAATAGCAAAAACAGGCTGTCATGCGCGTGCGGGGCGAATGCCCTTACATTTGCACACATTGGTGGTTTTGCCGAAGGACCGACACATGGGGCTGAACGATGTCTGCGCACCGCACACCGCCCGGGCAGCCCGGGGCGGGCCGCCGCCATGGCGGCCGCGCGGAGCCTGACCCGGCCATGGCGCCCCCGCCCACAACCACGCCCCCCGGGCCGCGCCGGCTGCGCCGCGCGCTGTCCTGGCTGGGCCACCGCAGCAACCGCTCGGCGCTGGCGCTGTCGGTGCTGCTGGGCGTGGTGTTCGCCGTGTCGTCGGTGTACCTGGCGCGCGTGCAGACGCTGGACGAATACCGCGCCATCGCCGTGCAGCTGGCGCACTACGCGGTGCAGTGCACCGACCGCATCCGCGAGCACACCTTCCACGCCTTCCAGGCGCTGCGCACCCAGGGCACGGCCGACCCCTGCTCCAGCGCCAACCTGGCGCTGATGCGCCGCCTGAGCTACGGCAGCGACCTGGTGGTCGACATCGGCTACGTGCGCGACGGGCGCCTGCTGTGCTCCACGGCCGGCCGCCACGGCACGGGCATCCCCCTGCCCGCACCCGACTACCTCAGCCCCTCGGGCGCACAACTGCGCCTGGGCGTGCAGCTGCCGTTCGCCGGCGAGGCGCGCTACACCCTGTCCACGCTCGACGGCTACACCACGATCCTGCGCGCCGAGTGGTCGGAAGACGTGCTGGGCTGGATGCCCGACGCCGGCATCGCCATCGGCACGCTGCACCCGCGCAGCCGCAAGCTGCTGTTCTCGCGCGGCGCGCTGGATGCGCCGCTCATCGACGCGCTCAGCGCCACGCCGCCGCGCGTGAACGAGCACGAGCGCCTGGTGGTGCTGCAGGGCTCGGCCTTCGATTACGTGGGCTTCGCCGTGATCCCCACGCGCGAGCTGCAAAGCCGCTGGCGCGCGCGGGCGCTGCAGATGATGCCGGTGGGCCTGCTGCTCGGGCTGCTGCTGGCGGGGCTGGTGTTCTGGGTCATGTGGCGCCAGACCTCGATGCCCGCCATGATCCGCTCGGCGCTGCGCCAGGACGAGTTCAGCATGGTCTACCAGCCCGTGGTGGAGCTGGCCACGGGCCGCTGGGTGGGGCTGGAGGCGCTGATGCGCTGGCGCCGCCCCGACGGCACCATGATCTCGCCCGACGTGTTCATTCCCGCCGCCGAGCGCAGCGGCCAGATCAGCGCGCTCACGGCCTGGGTGGCCGCGCGCGTGCTGGCCGAGACGCGCCCGCTGCTGCAGGCGGACCCGCAGTTCCACCTGGCCATCAACGTGACGGGCGACGACCTGCTGGACGGGCGCTTCCACGCCAGCCTGTCGGCGCTGCTGCAGCGCCACGGCGTGGCCGCGTCGCAGCTCATCGGCGAGATCACCGAGCGCGTGTTCATGCACACCGGGCAGACGGGCGAGCAGATCCACGCGCTGCGCGCGCTGGGCATGCGCATCGCCATCGACGACTTCGGCACCGGCTACTCCAGCCTGGCGTACCTGACGCGCCTGGAGCTGGACTACCTGAAGATCGACAAGACCTTCGTCGATCCGATCGGCACCGGCGCGGTGACGGCCAACGTGGTCAGCCACATCATCGCCATGGCCCAGTCGCTCGGCCTGACCATGATCGCCGAGGGCGTGGAGACCCAGGCGCAGGCCGACTTCCTGCGTGCCCAGGGCGTGCAGCAGGCGCAGGGCTGGCTGTTCGCGCGGCCCATGCCGATCGACGAGGTGCGCCAGCGCATGGACGGGGGCGCTACGTAATCCATAGCTGCTCGCGCTTGGCTGGCCTGGATTCAAAAACCAAAAGCACCGCAGACCGGCAGCGGACAAGCGCCACCAGCTATCTTTTCAGGAGCACTCGGCAGCCACCGCGCGGTTGCGGCCCTGGTGCTTGGCCGCGTACAGCGCCGCATCGGCGCGGGCGATGAGCGCGGCCGAGCCGCTGGCGCCGCCCGGGGCGGCGTTGGGCACCTGGCTGCACATGCCGGCGCTGATGGTCACCCAGGGCCCGGCCAGCGAGTCGGCGTGCGGCAGGTCGAGCGCGCGCACCGCCCGCACCATGCGCTCGGCCATGGCCTGGGCGCCGGCGGCGTCGGTCTCGGGCAGCACCACGGCCAGTTCCTCGCCGCCGTAGCGCGCCACCAGGTCGGTGCCGCGGCGCACGCAGCCGGCCACGGCGCGCGCCACGGCCTGCAGGCAGGCGTCGCCCTGCTGGTGGCCGTAGCGGTCGTTGTAGCGCTTGAAGCAGTCCACGTCGATCATCACCAGGCCCACGGGGCGCTGGGCGCGGCGCGCCAGCGCGCAGGTCTGCTCCAGCGATTCGTTGAAATGCGCGCGGTTGGCGATGTTCAGCAGCGCGTCGGTGCGCGAGAGCGTGCGCAGGCGCTCGTTGGCCTCCTCCAGCTCGCGCGTGCGCTGGGCCACGCGCGCCTCCAGGTGCTGGTTGGCCTCGGCGAGCTGCGCGTTCTGCACCGACAGCGCGGCGTACAGCTTGCTGATCATCTTGAGCAGCGCCTGGATGCCGTTGTCGTGCGTCTCGCGCTCGCGCTCGAACGCCTCGGCCGCGCTCAGCCCCTGGCGCACCGAGACGATCTGCCGCGCCATCGACTGGTCGATGCCCAGGATGTGCAGGCCGAGCCAGGAGGTGAGGAAATCGACCAGCGTGGTGCCCGCGTCGGCCAGCGAGGCGCGCTGCGTCCACAGCATGCGCACCTGGTCCACGAACTGCTGGTGCAGCATGCGGTGCGCTTCCAGGTGGCGCGGGTCGAGCCCGGTGGCGGCCATCATCTCCTCCTCCTCGCGGAAGTGGTAGGCGGTGTAGGCCAGCAGGCGCGCATACACGTCGGCCAGCACCGGCTCGCTGTCGGCGGTTTGCGAGAACAGCGCACGGCTGAGCTCGTTGAACAGGTCCACCAGGGCGCGGTGCTGCTCGTCCACCGCATCCAGGCCGGTGACGAAGCCGTCGTCCCAAACAAAAGAGGTATCCATGGCACATAACCACGTCATGACAGGGGCTGTGAGTGTAAGGCGGGCACTTTTCGCGGCGTTGACACCCATCAAGCGCGCAGGGGCACCCCTATGCCAGCGCCCGCGCCAGCACGCCCAGCAGCCCGATGACGGCCAGCCCCAGCAGCGTGGCCACGGCCTGCCAGAACGCCACCGGGTCGCGCTCGGCCAGCGGCGGCGCGCGGCGGCGGTGGAAGTCGGGCCCGGGCGCGCGCAGGTCGTGCACGAACTCGGCCGCCGCCTGCTGGCGCCGGGCGGGCTGCGGGTGCAGGGCCTTGCGCAGCACGGCGTCCAGCCAGGCGGGCAGGTCGGGGCGGTGGTGGGCGAGCGGCACGTAGCGCAGGCGGCGCGGGTCGTCGCCCGGGCGCAGGCGCGCGGGCTGCAGGCCGTAGGGCAGTTGGCCGGCGAGCATCTGGTAGGCGATGGCGGCGAGCGAGAACAGGTCCGAGCGTTCGTCGCCGCCCTGGCCGGCGAGGTATTCGGGCGCGGTGTACTGCAGCGTGCCTTCGATGGCCATGGGCCGCGCTTCATCGGCGGCGTACAGGCCGGGCACGTGGGCGCTGGCCAGGTCGATGATGCGCGCCGTGCCCTGCGCGTCGATCACCACGTTGGCCGGGCGCAGGTCCTGGTGCAGCATGCCGCGCCGGTGCAGCGCCTGCAGGCCGCGCGCCACCTGCTCCACGATGGCGCGCACCTCCTCCAGCGCGGGGCGCGGGTGGTCCACCATCCATTGCGCCAGGGTCTGGCCGGGCACGTATTCCAGCGCCGCGAACAGGTGGCCGCGCGGGCGCCGGGGCGCGCGGGCGCGCACCACGTGGGGGCTGTCGATGCGGCTGGCCACCCATTCGTCGAGCAGAAAGCGGTCGAGGAAGGCCGCGTCCTCGTGCGCGCTGGCGGCGGGGGTCTTGAGCACCACGGTCTCGCCGCTGGCGTCGTCGGTGGCCAGGTGCACGTGGCTGCGCGCGCCCACGTGCAGCGCGCGCACGATGGTGTAGCCCTCGAAGGCCATGCGCGGCGCCAGGGCGGGCGGCAGGCGCAGGCCATCGCGCGGCAGCAGGGTGCCCAGGCCCGTTGCTTCGGGCAGCGTGTCGATGCGCAGCAGTTGCACGGTGGCGTCGTCCGTGCTTCCGTGCGCGCGGGCGTGTTCGCACAGGGCGCGGGCGGCGGCGTCCAGGTCGTCGCCATGCTGGTGCAGCGCGGCGTGCACGGCGGGGGCGTCGATGTGGCCGTGCGCGCCGTCGGTGGCCAGCAGGTAGAGCGCGCCCGCCTCGGCGGGCCAGCAGCGCGTGTCGATCTCGACGTGCGCGTGCAGGCCCAGCGCGCGCGCCAGGTACGACTGGCCCGCGCCCACGTGCAGGCGGTGGTCTTCGGTCAGCGGCTCCAGCGCCTGCGGGTGCACGCGGCAGATGCGCGCGTCGCCCACGTGCAGCAGGTGCAGGTCGTGCCCGTGCAGGATGAGCGCGCTGAAGGCGCAGACGTAGCCGCTGTCCTTGTCGAAGCGCGCCGGGCCGCGCTGGTTCTGCGCGTGCAGCCAGGCGTTGGTGGCGGCCAGCACCTGCTGCGCGGCGCGGCGCACGGGCCAGGCGTCGGGCGTGGCGTAGTAGTCCTCCAGGAAGCCGCGCACCGCCGCGCTGCTGGCCACCTGGCTCACGCGGCTGGACCCTATGCCGTCGGCCACCGCCAGCGCGATGCCGCGCGCCACGCGCGCGTGGCCGGTGGGCAGCATGGCGCCGTGGAAGTCCTGGTTCGGGCCGCCGGGCTTGGCCAGGGAGTGCTGGCCGAGCGTGACCTTCATACCGCGCGTTTCGGTGCGGTCTTGTAGTGGGTGGAGTAGAGCGTCGCGCCGACGAAGGTCAGCCCGCCCACGAGGTTGCCGAGCACGGTGGGGATCTCGTTCCAGACCAGGTAGTCCAGGATCGTGAAGTTGCCGCCCAGCATCAGCCCCGTGGGGAACAGGAACATGTTCACGATGGAGTGCTCGAAGCCCATGTAGAAGAACACCATGATGGGCATCCACATGCCGATGGCCTTGCCCGAGACGCTGGTGGACATCATGGCCGCGACCACGCCGGTGGAGACCATCCAGTTGCACATCACCGCGCGCACGAACAGCGTGAGCATGCCCGCCGCGCCGTGCGCCGAGTAGCCCAGCGTGCGCCCCTCGCCGATGTGGCCGAGCTTCTGGCCGACGAGGTTCGGCGCCTCGGAAAAACCGAAGGTGAAGATGATGGCCATGAACACCGCCACGGTGATCGCGCCTGCGAAGTTGCCCGCGAACACCAGCCCCCAGTTGCGCAGCACGCCGGCCCAGGTGGCGCCGGGGCGCTTGTCGATGACGGCCAGCGGCGCCAGCGTGAACACGCCGGTGAGCAGGTCGAACCCCATCAGGTACAGCAGGATGAAGCCCACCGGGAACAGCAGCGCGCCGAGCAGCGGGTTGCCGGTGTTGACGGTGACGGTGACCGCGAAGGCCGCCGCCAGCGCCAGGATGGCGCCGGCCATGTAGGCGCGGATCAGCGTGTCGCGGGTGGACATGAGCAGCTTGGATTCGCCGGCATCGACCATCCTGGTGACGAATTCGGCGGGGGCGACGTAGGCCATGAAGATTCTCCTTGGGTGAGAAAACGAAAAAAGGCGTCCCTGCGCACGGCCCTGCCATGCAGGGGGTGCGAGGGGACGCCTTCATCCCGGAAAACGCGGCCGCCTTGGGCCCCGTTGCGAGGGAGAGAGCAGGTTCCGTGCCAGCGTGGTGCGATGCGCGCTATCCAAACAGGAGCTGCTTGCGCTTGCTGGATAAGGGCTGGAGGCCAAAAACACTCATATTTCCGCGGGCCGCGCGAACGCGATGTCAGGCAGCGCCAGCGCGGCCTCGGCCACGTCGAGCAGGCGGCGGTTCTGGTCCATCGAGGTCTTTTGCAGCATGCGGAAGGCGGCTTCCTCGCTGAGGTTCAGGCGCGCCATCAGCATGCCCTTGGCACGCTCGATCACCTTGCGCTCGGAGAGGGCGCGGCGCGCGGCCTGCAGCTCGGTTTCGGTGCGCGCCAAGCGCTCGGCCTGGGTTTGCAGCAGCGCGTGCAGCGCGGCGGCCTCGCCGGGTGCATCGGCGGGCGTGCTGCCGGGCGGCTGCGCACGCAGGCGGTGCAGCAGGCCCTCGGAATCGTGCAGCGCCTGGCGCGCCTCGGCGGCGTGGCGCACGCATTCGGTGCGCAGGTGGCGCACCAGCGCGCACTCGAAGCCGCCCAGCGCCCCGATGCGCGCGCTGGCGGCGGCGAACCAGGCCTCGCTGTCGGCGGCGTCCAGCACGGTGCCGGGGCGCGCGGCGCACAGCACGCGGCGCAGGCGCTCCAGGCGCACGGCGCCCTCGCCGTGCTGCAGCGCCTCCCAGTCGGCGCGCAGCGCGGCACCGGCGAAGTCGGCGAACACGCGCAGGCCGCGCTCCTGCGCGTCGATGAGGTGCGCCAGGTGCTCCTGCTGCTGGGCGCCGCAGCCGCCCGAGGCGAACAGGTGCGCGCCCGCCGCGCGCTCCTGGCCCGCGGCCTCCTTGGCCTGCACCAGGTGCAGCAGCGCCACCAGCGGGCGCAAAACGCTGGGCACGCCGGGCAGCAGGCTGGCGTCGGCCAGGTGCGAGAGCAGCTGCACCAGGCTGGCGATGCGCGCGGTGTAGGCGGCGATGGCGTCCTGCGCGCTGGTCTGGCGCGCCTGCACGGCGGCGCGCTGCGCGGGCAGCGCCTCCAGCCCCAGCAGCACCCAGGCCATGCGGCAGAGCATGGGCGCATCGACCTCCGCGTCGGCCTGGGCATTGTCCTCATCGGCCTCGCCCTGCGCGGCCAGCAGCGCGGCCAGGCGCGCCAGCGCGGGCGCGCCGGCAGCGATGGCATCGAGCCGCTCCTGCGCGAAGCGCTCGCCGCCCGAGGCCAGGTAGACGCTGCTGGCGCCGCGCTCGTGCTGCAGCGCGTGGATGCACTCGCGCAGCGCATCGACCAGCGCGATGCGCTCGCCCAGGCGGTGCGCGGCCTGCATCTCCAGCCGCTTGGCGCGCAGCACCAGGCGGCTGGCGGCGCCGGCGGGAGGCGGCGCCGTGCTCATGCGCGGGCCACGAGCACCCGGCCGCCATCGACGCGCACCGGGTAGGTGCGCACCGACTGGCCGGGCGCTTCCAGGCATTCGCCGGTGGCCAGGTCGAAATGCTGCTTGTACAGCGGCGAGGCGACCACGGTGCGCCCGCCCAGGCTGCCCACCAGCCCGCGCGCGAGCACGCTGGCGCCGGACTGGGGGTCGATGTTGTCGATGGCGAAGAAGCCTTCGGTGCCGATGCGGAACACCGCCACGTGGCGGCCCTCGACGCGGGCGCACACGCCCGTGTCGGGCACGATGTCGTCGGCCTGGCACACGATGGTCCAGGGGTGGGTCTTGGCGAGCATGGGTTCTCCTTTCACGGGGTTATGGCGCTGCGCATGGAACTGGCGCAACCCAGGCGAGGGCAGCCGCGCAAGGGCCGCCCCGCCGCGCTGGCTGCGTCCCCCTGCCCGCATTGCGTAGCAATGCGAGAGCGGGGGGAAGGAGCGAAGCGACTCAGGGGGGTGTTCTTCATTTCAGTTTTCCATGGCGCTGCGCGCCAACCGGAGCCTTTGGAACTGGCGCAGCCCACGCGCGGGCAGCCGAGCCAGGGCCGCCCCGCCGCGCTGGCTGCGTCCCCCTGCCCGCATTGCGCAGCAATGCGAGAGCGGGGGGAAGGCGC
>Ga0209958_1000564_pt1 | contig 58001 bp, 58 predicted proteins | sample ThiBio_inoc_plan_FD_183942 | JGI IMG/M metagenome (GOLD analysis project Ga0209958, IMG submission 183942) | Wastewater bioreactor microbial communities from Cape Town, South Africa - Thiocy_inoc_plan (SPAdes) | ecosystem: Engineered > Bioremediation > Thiocyanate > Unclassified | place: South...
CCACCACAGACCACCAAGAAGGAGAAGGCGACCAAGAACTTATCCACAACGTGAGCGTGAAGTTCACGAACCAGGGTGGGTCAGATCGAGATGGAAATGGTGGGTTAGGTTTGCGTGGAAATCAACATCCATGGAAAGCAGGGCATGTATGCGGTTGGCGTGGAGGCGCCCGTCAAGACCTGCGGACTGAGCTGCGTCGTTCAACGCCTTTGTCAGCGAAGCAACGTTTCCACTCGAGAGGAGCAATGGGATCACTTTTCCGGTGATGAGTGTCTGAACTGGTTCGCTGTTGATGCTGAGGCGTGCCATGGGTGCTCCTTGGTTGCTATTCTGCAGCAATGGAATTTTTTTTGTCAATTCCAAAATAACGGAAGCAACAACGAGGTTGGCGGCACCTGGGATTGACTGAGCGCCCTCAAGTTGAAAAAGCGCCAATATTCTTTCTCTTTCACTCATCAAGCGGCGTTCTATTTGCGCTTTCGGCTACTTCAGACTAGCTTAAGTTGTTCTGTAAATATTTTGGCGTTTTTAAAGTCTTTGCGGCAAAATATCTTCACTATGGCTAAGAAGACTGCGCCACTCCTTCCGTCTGTTGACGAGCTGCTTCAGCAGTTCGGGGCGCGCCTGCGTCTTGCGCGGCTGAGAAGGCGCCTTCCTGCAAAGCAAGTGGCTGAGCGCGCCGGGATGTCGCCGATGACTTTGCGTAGCCTTGAGCGCGGAGGCTCTGGCGTGACCATGGGTGCCTACCTCGCGGTCATGCAGGTGCTTGGGATTGAAAGGGATCTCAATCTCTTGGCGAGTGCCGATCCAGTTGGACGTGAGCTGCAGGACTCGCGGCTACGCCCAACAGCAAGTTCGACACGGCGGATTGCTAAATCGCCTGCAGGGCGATCAACACGTGCGTCGCCGAGCGAAAGGGTTGCATTCCAACTGGGTAAGCCGATTCCCTTCGCTCAAGCAGAGCCGGGCCCGTCTTCTGGGTCCGCGCCAGCTGTGAGTGCAGAAGAGGACAACTGGATCAAGAGCGGCGACTTCACCAGTGCCGATGCGCTGTCCAGCCTCATCGCAAAGGCCGCCACCCCTGTGAAGAAGACACGCTGATCCCATGAGCACCAACATTGCTGTCTACGCGGATTGGGTGGGACTCGCAGAGCCGACGCGGCTGGGATGGCTGTATGCCCGACGTGGAGCGGGACGTGAAGTGTTCGAGTTTGCCTTTGAATCTTCTGCACTGACCAATAGCAGTTTTCGAGGCATGCACCTGGATCCGCGATTGGGGCATTTCGAAGGGCGCCAGCACCCACCGCAAGGGCAAGAGATTTTTGGTGTTTTCGCCGATTCGAGTCCCGATCGTTGGGGGCGGGTGCTGATGCGGCGGCGACTTGAGAGAGGGCAGCGCGCCGGTACGGTGGACAAGTCTGTCCGTTTGTACGAGTCGGACTATCTGCTGGGCGTGCATGACACCTACCGCTCAGGTGCGCTGCGTTTCAAGCTGGATGATCAGGCTGAATTTCTTGACAACCAGCACGGAACAGCTGCACCACCATTCGTCAAACTACGCGAACTGGAGGCGGCCAGCTTGGCGCTGGAGCGTGATGCGGACAACACATCGGTTGCCGCGGACGATTGGCTGCGCATGTTGATCGCGCCTGGTGGCTCCCTTGGTGGCGCGCGTCCAAAGGCAAGTGTGGTCGATCCGCAAGGTCAGTTGTGGATTGCGAAGTTTCCTAGCGTGCGCGATGAACACGACGTAGGGGCGTGGGAGCTGGTTGTTCAGACCCTGGCGAAGAGTTGCGGCCTGCGAGTTCCTACCAGCCTGGGGCGCCGGTTCGCGAGTGAGCATCACACCTTTTTGGTGAAACGCTTTGATCGCACGCCCGAAGGGCGGCTGCACTTCGCCTCGGCAATGACGCTGACAGGGCACGTCGATGGTGAAGATGCATCGACCGGTGTGAGCTATTTGGAGATCGCGCGGGTGCTGATCGAGCATGGGTGCCAGGTGGCTGATGACTTGCGCGAGTTGTGGACCAGGATCGTGTTCAACATGCTGGTTTCCAACACCGACGATCACCTTCGCAACCATGGCTTCATCCTGGTACCGGGCAAGGGCTGGCGCCTGTCCGAGGCCTACGACATGAATCCTGTCCCGGACTCGCATGGGTTGAAGCTCAATGTGGGTCAAACTGACAATGCGCTCGATCTTGAGCTGGCCAGATCGGTCGCTGGCTTCTTTCGAGTCCCTGCGAAGCAGGTGGACGAGATCATCTTGAGGTGTGCGGAAGTCGTGAGGCAATGGCCAACGATCGCCCAGAGTTTGAGAATTCCTGATCGAGAACAGCAACGGATGGCCGGCGCGTTCAAGCTCGCAGACTGATCGGACGCTCAGAGCCACTTGTCGCCCATGAAAACCACATCTCCCAAATCGCTAGAGATTCTGAAACACCGCCTTGCCAGTGACCTGGAAGAGCGCAAGTGGCGGTTCAAGACGCTTGAGCTCAAGTACCTGGAGGCCGGCCAACACCTCAGGTCTTTGAATCAGCTCATGTGGCAGGTTCCGAGCATGGTGATCGCCATCACAGGCGGGCTTTGGTATGGAGCCACCACGGTTGATGAGTTTCAGGCTCGCACCGTGGTCTTGTCATTTGCCGCTGTGTTCAGTCTGCTGACCATTGTGATCATTTGGCGCCTTCGCGGGTTGATTCAAATGCACATAGAAAGGCAGGGCCAGTTTTCCCCAGACAACGCACGCGTGCCGCGAGGCAAGTACGTTGTCATTGGCTGCTGGACTACAGCGCTTTTGGGTTCTGCCATCGTTAGCATTCTTGGTGCCTGCAATCCGGCGCACTTGTCAAAGAAGCAGGAGCCGCCCAAGGAAGCAAAGTGCTGCGTTTCGCAAATTGAGGTGGTCACAAACCCGGCGCAGCAGCCGCCTGTCTGCCCTGTTAAGTCCACGGCTAAAAAGCAACCAACCGCTACGAGCAAACCATGCGCCAAGTAGCCTGGTCCGCATACGATGACGCCAGCGAGAGCTTCTTTCAGACCTATGAAAGCCTTCGGTTCTCGACTACCCACCGGTCATTCTTGCGATTTCTCCCGGCATCAGGGGCAAGGTGCTTGGATGTCGGTGCTGGGTCGGGCAGGGATGCGTCTGCACTTGCAGCACGAGGCTATCTAGTTACTGCGGTCGAGCCGAGTCGTGGTCTTCGAGCTCTAGCCATGGCCAAGCATCGCCAAGTCAACATCAGGTGGATCGACGATGCTTTGCCGAACCTTGACAAGGTCAAGACCCTTGGAGAGGCCTATGACTTCATCCTGCTGAGTGCCGTCTGGATGCACATCGAGCCGAAGGATCGACTGCCTTCGCTGCAATCGCTCAAGCAACTTCTCGTCCCACATGGCAGCATCGCACTTACTTTGAGAATTGGTGACGCCCCCCCCAACAGGCCCATGTACCTGATCAACGTTGACGAATTTATTGCACAGGCAGCCGCTGTTGGGCTCAAGGCGGTGTATCAGAGCCGAAAATCCATGGACTCTCTGAAGCGTGAGGAGGTCCGATGGATCAAGCTTGTACTTCAGCTGCAGACAGCTCGACCTGACTAGCAACATTGCCCTTTGATCGACAGCGATAGTTGATGATTGATGACTTTTCATGCGCCAATGTGCTGTCCCCGCAGTTGGTAAAGTCATGAGGCTCTTGCACAGAACTCCTGCCGTTATTCGAGTGTCCCCGCCTTAAAGTGCTTCATCCCTATGGGGGGATGTTCTGCACAGTTGCGCTGGATTGCGCCTGGATGGGTGGAGGTCGTCGGATGTCCCGGGCACTCTACGGAATCAGCGGCAGGTGTCGCCGAATCGGAAAGGGAGTCATATGAGACCAGCAGCACAGACTCGCAAGGAGCGCGGCAACCAACTGGAAGCTGTCGATAGAGAAATCACTGACCGTGCTGCCCAGTTGATGAGGCAGGCGCTGTCGCTGTTGGAGAGTGGTGAGCCGATACGACGGCTGTCTTTGGAAGATGGAGGCGGCGAAGACCGCCTGTTGCGGTTGCCAGAGGTGCTGCGTTTGACGGGGATGTGCCGCTCGGCCCTTTACGACCAAATGGCGCGAGGGCACTTTCCGGGTTCTATCAAGATCGGGCAGCGTGCGACCTCTTGGTCAGCCAAGGCGGTACGAAACTGGATAGCGCAGCGTGTGGATGGTCTGTAGCCGATGGGGCAATGTAGATCTCGCTGACGATGTGGTGATGGCATCTTGGGTTGCCCAAATTGATCGGTCATGGGCCCGTCTCCATCCACAGTTTTTCACGCGGCAGCTTATGGTGAACAAGGTGGGGGAACAAACGGGGGAACAAGTCAAAAAATAAAAAAGTGAAATCCAGCTTCTATGCGGGTTTCCAGATTTCATTCAATTGACGCCAGCCCCCACCTTAACGTCCAAGGGCGTTCGCTGATTTCCAGCGAACGCCCTTTTTCATTGGTAAAACAGGTACTTACGGTGCATGGACATGCGCCGTAGTTCGCTGGTAGCCACAGCTAAACCGGGGAACGGATGGGGGAACAAACCTGAAAAATTACCGACTGCGCCCAGTTGTTTCCCTGTTTCCTTTCGGGGGCTATTGCATCCATGCATTCCAAGACTCTTTCCAGAAACTGCTGCACCGAAAGATCCTTGTTTGTCTCCCAGGGGTTGGTATGCTGACCATCGATGTCCTGGTAAATATGGGCAATTGGGTGCGATAAATTGGTCGGCAGGGGCTGTTTGTCTGCGGCGAGAGCCGCGAGGTTCAAAAAAATAGCCCGCACGAGGCGGGCTAAATCATTGCATCACTCGCACAGGGGAGGGGCGAACCGCCATATTTGACGGTAGGTGCATCCTAAGTCCGGTTCCGATAGGTGTGCGATGGGCGGGCCAGTAAATCGTGAAATATGTCCGGTTTACACGGGCCTCCGACCTGTCAGCAGGGTTTGAGGTTTTAGAGCGGCGAACAAAACTCCCCTGCTGTCGCGCCCATCTTGTTGTACAGCTTGTACTGCCTGCGAAGGAGTGCCTAGCCCGGGCCGCTGCGCTAGGTGTTGTTCGCCGCTCTTGGCTGCAGTGCCGCTTGTTCCATACATCGCAATCGCAGCGTTGTGAAGATGGGTTTTGGGTCTACGGACCGTATCGCCAAGCGGCGCAGGTTGTCACTGGGCGACGCAGCCTGATTAGATCGCGAGGTTGTAGCTTCGTGTATCAATTCTTGAGCCTGAGGGGCTCACGCCGCACAATGCACGCTCGTTCACGCCGGAGGCCACCATGCCAATGGAGTACTTGAGGGCGCTGGAGCGCGACGCGCTTCCACTGATTGAATCGGATGTCGTCAACATCGACAAGCTGCGCATCCTGCGCGCGGCTGGAATGGTGGAGGTGCAGCTTCCTCCCGTCGATTCACCACATCAGAAAGCCCAGGTGCTGTATGTCACTGGCCTCGGTTGTGCGACCCTGCGAGCCTGTGGAGCCCGCGTCAAGACACACCACCGGGAATCGCATTGCGATCTGGAGTCTTCCTACGACTGACGGCCCTGGTGTGGGGGTTCCCGGCAAAACTCCAGTCACCGGGAGGAATCGTCCTACAGAGTGTTGCGCTGCTCCAGAAGTGCCCTAGTCGCAGGCCAAAAATACGATGAAGCATCTGTATTGCTGGCACGGCCAGACGAAAGGTGCATATGAGCAGTTGGTACAAATTGGCGCTTGGCAACGACGATGAGGCCTTTGAGCCTGCCTTGCGAATCCAGCAGATGTTCATGTCGAAGTTCTTGATGTGTCCTCCAGGTTCTGGCAGGGCACTTTTTTCTTGCTACGACAAGGCAAACGACAACCTCTGGCTGTACTTTTCCCCGGCAGCGCAGGACATCGCATTGCGTGTGTATGCACAGCCGTGTGATTCCCCGACAGCACTGGACTGCATTGGTCTGCTGGCCGGTGAAGGCGATGCGCTCGGAATGGGGGAGTCTGCTTTGCTGAAAAAGGCGGCGTAGTCCTCTTCCGGACAAGGGCACTTGCAAACCTGGCCCCTTGGTCTTACGCACTTGGCGTGTATGCGCTGTCCCACATTCATGTTCTCTGGGCTCTGACATGCGCTCGTGCATGGGCATTTGCCAATCTTTTTACCGGCCTTCATCGGAGCGGCCTGAGGAGGAAAATGTTGTCCTACGATCCCACGCTTTCTCACCACCTGGAAGCTTGCCCAGAGGCTCCCTCTCTGCAGATGGGCCAGCCCGCAGACAGGCTCTTGCAACGCCAGCAAACCGACAACCTGCCTCTGGGCCGCAGCGACAGCCACGGCCTGGAGCGGGAGTTGCAGTTCGCCGATCTGGACTGTCAAGAGCCGCAGGCGATGGGCTGATGACTTTTCGCCTGCAAATAGGTGGTTGCGGAGCAAAGCGATGTCGGTGCTGACACTGCACATCCGCCCGGAAGGTGCCCACCAGTATCTGGCAAGGGTGTTCGACGGAAAAATTCTGGTCGGTGTTCCCACCTTGCACCCCGGCATCAAGGAGGCGATAGAGGCGTATGGCTTGGGGCAAGGCTTCGCGGGGGTGATTGCCTTCCATATCTGGTACGGCGGCTGGAGTGTGGGCACCATACCGCTCCACCGGATGCGGACTGAGGCTGCCGAGTTGGCAAATCGGCTTGTTGTGCTTTCCGCCGTGGTCCGTTAAGTGCACTCGTAGCTATGTTGCAGGCCGCAGGCTGGTGGGTGGACTGGCAGGGTGGGTGAAACAAAATGAAATAAACCGAAACTGCGTCGAGACCCCATCGGCGGGGTCTGTCGGCACCATCAGGGTCATGTTCAACACCGTCTATGAAAGGACTGCACCATGAAACCCTGGATCAAGAAAACCCTGATGGGCATCTTCGGCGCCTCCATTGCCGTGGGCGGCTTGACGGCCTGCTCCAGCAGCCACCATCACCGCGGCCCGATGAGCCCCGAGAAGATGACCGAGGTGCGTGGCAAAGTGGTGGAGCGCGTCAGCAGCAAGCTGGACCTGAACGAGGCGCAAAAGCTCAAGCTCAATGTGCTGGCCGACAAGATGGAAGCCCAGCGGGCAGCTTTCATCGGCAAGACTGCGGACCCGCGCACCGAAATGCAGGCCATTGTGGCGGGCGCCAAGTTTGACCGCGCGCGGGCGCAGACCTTGCTGGATGAGAAAACCCGCGCGGTCCAGGCCAACAGCCCCGAAGTCATCAGCGCACTGGCCGATTTCTACGACAGCTTGAACCCCGACCAGCAGCAGAAAGTGCGCGAGATGATGCAGAGGCGCAAGGGCTGGATGGCGCGCGGCTGATGGCAGGGGGCGTTCACATGTCTCCTACGCTGGAACCCATCCACCGCCTGGCACAGGGCGTGCGCAAACATGGGCCTGCGCTGCTGGCGGGCATGCCCGACCCCCACGACGAGTTGATGTCGCTGGTCTGGGGGCCGCGTTTTGACCGCGAACATGCGCTGGGCCTGGTCGCTCGCCAGCCTGCAGCCGCAGCGCAGACCCTGCCTGCGCTGCTGGCCGCCGCCGACCACTTTGACACGCTGCATTCCGGCGCCCAGGGCCGCCTGCGCAAACTTATCGTGCGACACCGCGCATTGCGTGTGGTGGACAGCGCTCGGGGGCCCGCCCACGGAGCGGATGCCTGACGGTGTGAGAATTGCGCATGCACCGCATCCTGCTTATTGACGACGACGCGCAGCTGGGCCCGCCACTGGCCACCTACTTCCAGCGGTTCGAGCTGGAGTTGATCCATGCCCTCAAACCGAGCGACGGGCTCGCCCAGCTGGCGACAGGCGGATTTGATGCCGCCATCCTGGATGTCATGCTGCCCGAAATGGACGGGTTTGAGCTGTGCCGCACCATTCGCAAGCAGGGCGATCTGCCCATCGTGATGCTGACCGCCCGGGGCGAGGTGATGGACCGGGTGGTGGGGCTGGAGCTGGGAGCCGATGACTACCTGCCCAAGCCCTTTGAGCCGCGTGAATTGGTGGCTCGGCTGCAGACCGTTCTGCGCCGCCGCCGGGCCAGCGCGCCCGGGAACGGGGCGGGTGCCACGTTGGAGTTTGAAGGCCTGAGCATTGATGCAGCCCGCCGCAGCGTGTTGCGCCAGGGGGTGGCGTTGGAGCTGACGGGCACCGAATTCGACCTGCTGCACCTGTTGGCCCGGGAGCCTGGCAAGGTGTTCAGCCGTGACGACATCCTCAACCAGCTGCGAGGGCATGAGGCCGAGCTGTATACGCGCGCGGTCGATATTGTGGTCAGCCGCCTGCGCAAGAAGCTGGAGCCGCTGGACTGCATCAAGACGCTGCGCAACGCAGGCTATTCGCTGGCACTGCGCAGGGCGGCCAGTGCTCCGCCTGGCGCCCCTTCTTCGGCATCGACCTGGCCATGAAGCCCTCCGATTCACAGCTCGGGCACGATCCCGCCTGCCCATGGCACCGACGTGCGCGCGATGCCGTCGGGTATTCGCTGCGCATCCGCCTGGTGCTGGTGTTCATGGCACTGGCCGTGACCGTGGCCGTGGTCTTCATGGGTGGCATGCAGAAGGTGGTTGCCCTGGGCTGGAAGGAGGCCGCACGTCCGCTGCTGATGGACTATGTGGACCGCCTCACGGCTGAGATTGGCAGCCCGCCCAGCATCGAGCGGGCACAGGCCATTGCCGACCGGCTTCCGGTGACGCTGCGCATCGACGGGCCGCAGATCCACTGGGATTCGCACCCCGATCGGCCGCGCCCGGACTGGATGAGTGACAAGGTCCAGCGCCAGGACCACTGGAGCCGCGATGACACCGGCTACCGCCTTCTGCAGCGCACCACGGCCGATGGCCACCACATCGAATTCGGGCTGAACGCGCTGTCGTGGGACAAGCGCCCGCGCATCGCCTGGGGCACGCTCACGGTATTGCTGTTGCTCACAGCGCTGGCCTTTGTGTATGTGCGCCACCTGTTGCGGCCCCTGGACGACATCCGGCATGGTGCGCGGCGCTTTGGCAATGGCGACTTTGGCGAACCTATTCCGGTGCGCCACGCGCACCGGCCCGATGAGCTGGGACAGCTGGCGGGCACCATCAACACCATGGGCGAAGACATCCACCAGATGCTGGAGGCCAAGCGGGCGCTGCTGCTGGCCATGAGCCACGAGCTGCGCAGCCCCCTCACACGGGCGCGCTTGAACACCGAGCTGTTGCCCGAATCGCCCGATGTGCTTGCCCCGCGCGCAGCCCTGATGCGCGACCTGGGTGAAATGGCACGGCTCATTACCGACTTGCTCGAAAGCGAGCGCCTGGCCGGGCGTCATGCGGCCCTGCACCGCGAGCCCACTGACCTGGCCGAGCTGGCGCGTGAGGTGGTGGCGGAACTGGAAGTGCGCCACCCTGGGGCAACAGCGATCACGCTGCTGGTGCCCGGCACTTTGCCCACCTGCATGCTCGACCGGTCCCGTGTGCGCCTGCTGATGCGCAATCTGCTGGACAACAGCCTGCGCCACAACGACCCCGCAGCCCAGCCGCCGCAGATCGAACTGCGAATGAACGAAGGCGTGGTGGAGATCGAAGTGCGGGACCACGGCCCCGGCGTGCCGCCTGCGCATCTGCCGCATCTGGCCCAGGCGTTCTACCGCCCCGACACGGCGCGCCAGCGCACCACAGGGGGGGTAGGGCTGGGGCTGTATCTGTGCCGCCTGGTCACACAGGCCCACGGCGGCACCCTGCTGGTGCGCAATGCGGAACCGGGCCTGAGAGTCACGGCGCGCTTGCCGTGTCCTGACGGTGCGGCACAGGCAACTGCTGGCGCGCCAGGCTGAGCGCGGCGCAGTCCACGCCGATATCTGGCGCACACGGTTGGTGCGCTTGTGGCCTGCATCGAGATGGCGCAACGGGTGCTGCTCCAACCCGCCCTGGCAGCCCTGTGCTTTGCGGTAGGTGTCAAAATAATGCCTGAAATGGCTGCTAGCGCTTTATGGGTAAGCGCTAATAGCTATTATTTTAATAGTGAAATTGCCAGGCCCATGGAGACCCAAGCCGCCAAGCCAGATCAGCTGGCCCCGATCTTGCTCAACCCTGGCACTACCTCCGCACATGGTGAGGGCCTAGCGTTTACCCTGTATATACAGGTATGCTCCGGCTGTCATCATGGCAACCGGCACGCAGGCGTCCCGGCTGGGTGGGCCAACGAACTTTCTTCACACAGGAGCAGATGATGACTCGATCGGTTGCGAAATGGACGTCGCTGGCAGCGGCAACGGCATGCGTGATGGCACTGGCCGCACCGGCCCAGGCGCAGGACACCAAGATTGTGCTGGGCATGTCCGGCTGGACGGGCTTTGCGCCGCTCACCCTCGCCGACAAGGCGGGCATCTTCAAGAAGAATGGCCTGGATGTGGAGATCAAGATGATCCCGCAAAAGGACCGCCACCTGGCCCTGGCTTCCAAGTCCATCCAGTGCGCCGCCACCACCGTCGAGACGCATGTGGCCTGGAACGCCAACGGCGTGCCCATCGTGCAGATCTTCCAGATGGACAAGTCCTACGGCGCCGACGGCATTGCGGTGCGTGGCGATATCAAGAGCTTTGCAGATCTCAAAGGCAAGACCATCGGCGTGGATGCGCCCGGCACCGCGCCTTACTTCGGCCTGGCCTGGATGCTGAGCAAGAACGGCATGAGCCTCAAGGACGTGAAGACCACCACGCTGTCGCCCCAGGCGGCCGCGCAGGCCTTCGTGGCGGGCCAGAACGACGCCGCCATGACGTATGAGCCCTACCTGTCCACCGTGCGCGACAACCCCGCCTCGGGCAAGATTTTGGCCACCACGCTCGACTACCCCATGGTGATGGACACCGTGGGCTGCGACCCCACCTGGCTCAAAGCCAACGGCAAGGCCGCGCAGGTGCTCGCCAACTCGTACTTCCAGGCGCTCGACATGATCAAGGCCGACCCGACCAAGTCCAACGAAATCATGGGCGCTGCGGTCAAGCAGACGGGCGAGCAGTTCGCCAAGTCGTCGTCCTTCCTGCGCTGGCAGGACAAGGCTGCCAACCAGAAGTTCTTTGCGGGCGAACTGCAGGCTTTCATGAAGGACGCCACGGCCATCCTGCTGGAGGCCGGCATCATCCGCAAGGCGAATGAGGACCTGGCGGTCACCTTCGACGCGAGCTTCATCAAGTAAGAAACTGGAAGAAGAACGCGCCATGTCTGCCGTGCAACCCCTGTCCGTTACCGCGCCAAAAGCCCCTGTGCGGCGGCGTTCACTGGCTCCACTGGAGCCTGTGAGTGCCCGCGCCCGTTGGTTGCTGGGCTTTGGTTTTTTTGTGTTGTTTGTGCTGGTGTGGGCGTTTTTCACGCTGGGCGGCTATGTGTCGCCCACGTTTTTGGCCAGCCCCGTCACGATGGCCAAGGAGGGCTGGCTGCTGTTTGCAGAGTATGGCTTTCACAAGGACATCGGCATGACGGTGTGGCGTGTGTTCGGCGGCTTCATCCTGGCCGCAGTCATCGCCGTGCCGCTGGGCATTGCCATGGGTGCTTACAAGGGCATCGAGGCGTTCTTTGAGCCCTTCATTTCGTTCTGCCGCTATCTGCCAGCCTCGGCCTTCATCCCGCTGCTGATCCTGTGGGCGGGCATTGGCGAGGCTCAGAAGATCCTCGTCATCTTCATCGGCTCGGTCTTCCAGATCACGCTGATGGTGGCCGTGACCGTAGGCGGCGCGCGGCGCGACCTGGTGGAGGCTGCCTACACCCTGGGTGCGGGCCACAAGGGCATCGTCACGCGGGTGCTCATCCCCGGTGCTGCCCCCGACATTGCGGAAACCCTGCGCCTGGTACTGGGCTGGGCCTGGACGTATGTGATCGTGGCCGAGTTGATCGGATCGTCGAGCGGCATCGGCCACATGATCACCGACAGCCAGTCGCTGCTCAACACCGGCCAAATCATCTTCGGCATCATCGTCATCGGCCTTATCGGGCTGGTGTCCGACTTCGCCTTCAAGGCCCTCAACCACCGGCTGTTTGCCTGGAGTTTCGTGCGATGAGCTCTGTTTCCATTCAAGCCGTCTCGCGCGTTTTCGAGACTGCCAAGGGCCAGCGCACGCAGGCGCTGCAACCGGTGGACTTTGAAGTGCGGGACAACGACTTTGTGACCATCCTCGGTCCCTCGGGCTGCGGCAAGTCCACGTTGCTGCGGATCGTCGCGGGGCTGGACCATGCCACCAGCGGCCGCGTTCTGCTGGATGGCGCGCCGGTCGAAGGCCCCGGCGCCGAGCGCGGCATGGTCTTCCAGAGCTACACGCTGTTCCCCTGGCTCACCATTGAGCAGAACATCCGCTTTGGCCTGCGCGAGCGTGGCATGCCCGAGGCGCAGCAAAAGGAGCGCGCCGCGTACTTCATCGCCAAGGTCGGCTTGCGCGGCTTCGAGCAGCACTTTCCCAAGCAGCTGTCGGGCGGCATGCAACAGCGCACCGCCATTGCGCGCGCGCTGGCCAACGACCCCAAGATTTTGCTGATGGACGAGCCCTTCGGCGCGCTGGACAACCAGACCCGCGTGCTCATGCAAGAGCTGCTGCTGGGCATCTGGGAGGCCGAGCGCAAGACGGTGCTCTTCGTCACCCACGACATCGACGAAGCCATCTTCATGGCCAACCGCGTGGCCGTGTTCAGTGCCCGGCCCGGCCGCATCAAGACCGAGCTGGCGGTGGACCTGCCTCACCCGCGCCATTACACGATCAAGACCAGCCCCGAGTTCATGGACCTCAAGGCGCGCCTCACCGAAGAGATCCGCGCCGAATCCATTGCGGCGGACCTGCACTGACCTGAACCCGCACACCCCATGAGCGCCCGTCCATCCCGCCGCACCGCAGCCACTGCACCGCGCAGGGCCACGCCCGCCAAGGCCGTGGCCGCCGTGGCTGCGCCCGCGCAGGCCATGGCGCTATACGAGCAGGTCAAGGACCACATCTCGCGCAAGATCCAGGAAGGCATCTGGCGCGCGGGCGACCGCCTGCCGTCCGAGAACGAGCTGGTCACCCAGTTCGGCATCTCGCGCATGACGGTGAACCGCGCGCTGCGCGAGCTGGTAGAGCAGGGCCGCATCGTGCGCGTGGCGGGCGTGGGCAGCTTTGTGGCCGAAGACAAGCCGCAGTCCACGCTGCTGCAGATCGCCAACCTCGCGAGCGAGATCCGCCAGCGCGGGCACGACTACCGCTGCGACGTGCTGGCGGTAGAGCGCATCTCGGCAACGCTCGAAGTGGCCGCCGCGCTGGACCTGCGCACCGGCGAGTCGGTGTTCCACTCGCTGTGCATCCACCGCGAAGACGGCCTGCCCGTGCAGCTGGAAGACCGCCATGTGAACCCGCGCCAGGTGCCTCAGTTCGCCGCGCAGGACTTCACGCTGCTGCAACCCTCCGAGTACCTGGTACGCAACGTGCCGTTCGATCAGATCGAGCATGTGGTCGATGCTGTCATGCCCACCGCCGAGCAGGCCACGCTGCTGGAGATGTCTCCGCAGGAGCCGTGCCTGCTGCTCACCCGCCGCACCTGGTCGCGCGGCGTACCCATCACCGTGGTGCGATGCCTGCACCCCGCTACCCGCTACCGTTTGGGCAGCCGTTTCCGAGCCGACGGCAACCCCGTCGCCGGTTGAAAGTTTTTCGCCAAAAGCTCAGAATTTTTTCGCTTGTACCTACTTGTATATACAGGATCAACGCCATGGCAAAAGCCACCACTTCCTCCCTGACCCTTCTCCCCGGCCATGTGTCGTTGGCCGCGCTGCGCAGCATCTGTGCCGCGCCCGTGCAATTGTCGCTGGACCTGTCCGCGCGGGCCCTCATGCAGGCGTCGCTGGCCACGGTGCAGCGTATCGTGGACGAAGACCAGGTGGTCTATGGCATCAACACCGGCTTTGGCAAGCTCGCCAGCACCAAGATTGCGCACGAGCGCCTGGCCGAGCTGCAGCGCAACCTGGTGCTGTCGCACAGCGTGGGCACGGGCGATGCGCTTGCGGACGATGTGGTGCGCCTCATCCTTGCGACCAAGGCCATCAGCCTGGCGCGTGGCCATTCGGGCATCCGGCCTGAGATCGTGGATGCGCTGCTGGCCATGGCTAACGCCAATGTGCTTCCTGTTATTCCGGCCAAGGGCTCCGTCGGCGCATCGGGTGACCTGGCGCCGCTCGCCCACCTGGCCTGTGTGCTGATCGGGGAAGGGCAGGCCAAGGTGGATGGCAAGGTGGTGCCGGGTGCCGAGGCCATGCGCTCCATCGGCCTGCAGCCGTTTGTGCTGGGCCCCAAGGAAGGGCTGGCGCTGCTCAACGGCACGCAGGTGTCCACCTCACTCGCGCTGGCCGGGCTGTTCGGCGCGGAGAGCGTGTTCGCTGCAGCGCTGGTCGCGGGCTGCCTGTCACTCGAAGCCATCAAGGGCTCGGTCAAGCCCTTTGATGCGCGCATCCACGAAGCGCGCGGCCAGGCCGGGCAGATTGCCGTGGCTGCCGCTGTGCGCGCCTTGCTCGACGGCAGCGCCATCGACCCATCGCACCCCAACTGCGGCCGCGTGCAAGACCCGTACTCCATTCGCTGCGTGCCGCAGGTGATGGGCGCGTGCCTGGACAACCTGCACCACGCCGCGCGCGTGCTCACCATCGAGGCGAACGCCGCGTCGGACAACCCCCTGGTGTTCGACAACGGCGACGTGATCTCCGGCGGCAACTTCCACGCCGAGCCCGTGGCCTTTGTGGCGGACATCATCGCGCTGGCCGTGGCCGAGATCGGCGCCATCTCCGAGCGCCGTCTGTCGCTGCTGCTGGACCCGGGCCTTTCGGGCCTGCCGGCTTTCCTGATCCGCGACAGTGGCGTGAACTCCGGGTTCATGATTGCCCAGGTCACCGCCGCCGCGCTGGCTGCCGAGAACCAGTGCCTGGCCAACCCCAGCAGCGTGACCAGCCTGCCCACATCGGCCAACCAGGAAGACCATGTCTCCATGGCCACCTACGGCGCACGCCGCCTGGGTGACATGGTGCGCAATGTGGCGGTGATGGTCGGCATCGAAGCCATGGCGGCTGCGCAGGGCATGGAGTTCGACCGCTCGCTCAATAGTTCACCTCTCATCGAAGCGCAATTCGCCGCCATCCGCGAGCGTGTGGCCTACCTGGAGCAGGACCGCTACCTCGCCCCCGACATCGAAGCCATGCGCGCATGGGCCCAGCAGTCCACATGGCCTGCAGCGCTCACGCAGTGCCTGCCCAGCTTCGCCTGACTATTTCTAGACACTTTCCATCCGATTTCACAGGAGCCCACCATGAACGCCAACGACGCCATCATCGCCGCCGCCTCCAACACCGACCCCCGCCACGACGCCAGCCGCGTGATCCGCGCGCCGCGCGGCAGCCAGCTCACTTGCAAAAGCTGGCTCACCGAGGCCGCCTACCGCATGATCCAGAACAACCTCGACCCCGAGGTGGCCGAGCGCCCGCAGGACCTGGTGGTGTACGGCGGCATCGGCCGCGCTGCACGCAACTGGGAGTGTTATGACCAGATCCTCGCCTCGCTCAAGGACCTGAACGACGACGAGACCCTGCTCATCCAGTCCGGCAAGCCCGTGGGCGTGTTCAAGACCCACGCCAACGCGCCCCGCGTGCTGCTGGCCAACTCCAACCTCGTGCCCAAGTGGGCCAACTGGGAACACTTCAGCGAGCTGGACCAGAAGGGCCTGTTCATGTACGGCCAGATGACCGCCGGCAGCTGGATCTACATCGGCACGCAGGGCATCGTCCAGGGCACGTACGAAACCTTTGCCGAAGCCGGGCGCAAACACTACGGCGGCTCGCTGGAAGGCAAGTGGATACTGACCGCAGGCCTGGGCGGCATGGGCGGCGCGCAGCCGCTGGCCGCCACATTTGCGGGCGCGGTGTCGCTCAACATCGAATGCCAGCAAAGCAGCATCGACTTCCGCCTGCGCACACGCTACGTGGACAAGCAGGCGCGTGACATCGACCATGCGTTCGAGCTGATTCAGCAGCACACGGCTGCCAAAGAGGCCGTGTCGATTGCCCTGCTGGGCAATGCCGCAGAGATCCTGCCCGAGCTGGTGCGCCGCGCCAAGGCCGGTGGCCTCAAGCCCGACCTGGTGACCGACCAGACCTCGGCCCACGACCTCGTCAACGGCTACTTGCCTGCAGGCTGGACGGTGGCCCAGTGGCGCGCCGCGCAGCAGGACGTGACGCAGCACGAGGTGCTGAAGAAGGCGGCAGCCAAGTCCTGCGCCGTGCATGTGCAGGCCATGCTCGACTTCCAGCACATGGGCATCCCGGTGGTGGACTACGGCAACAACATTCGCCAGGTGGCGTTTGACGAAGGCGTGAAGAACGCATTCGACTTCCCCGGCTTTGTGCCCGCCTACATCCGTCCGCTGTTCTGCGAAGGCAAGGGCCCGTTCCGCTGGGTGGCGCTCTCGGGTGACCCGGAAGACATCCGCAAGACCGACGCCAAGATCAAGGAGCTGTTCCCCGAGAACAAGCATGTGCACCGCTGGCTCGACATGGCGGGCGAGCGCATCGCCTTCCAGGGTCTGCCCGCACGCATCTGCTGGCTGGGCCTGGGCGAGCGCCACATTGCGGGACTGGCCTTCAACGAGATGGTGAAGAACGGCGAACTGAAGGCCCCCATCGTGATCGGCCGTGACCACCTGGACACCGGCAGCGTGGCCAGCCCCAACCGCGAGACCGAAGGCATGAAGGACGGCACCGACGCCGTGAGCGACTGGCCGCTGCTCAATGCGCTGCTCAACACCTCGGGCGGCGCCACCTGGGTCAGTCTGCACCACGGCGGCGGCGTGGGCATGGGCTATTCGCAGCACTCGGGCATGGTCATCGTGGCCGATGGCACCGACGCAGCGGCGGCACGGCTGGCCAATGTGCTGGTCAACGACTGCGGCAGCGGCGTGATGCGCCATGCCGATGCTGGCTATGAACTGGCCGTGGAGACGGCCAAGAAGCAGGGCCTGAAGCTGCCCATGGTGAAGTGAAGGGGCGAGGGAGGGAATGACAGGAATGTGAAAAAAGGGAACTGCATTCCCAGTCGTTGGGAATGTTGGGTTTGAATGCCGCTGCAATCCTTTGATACTGAGTCCATGCCCACCCGTGGACCAACCTCCGTTGCTGCTGCCGACCGTGTTTTGCATGTGCTGGCGGTGCTGGCGCAACATGGGCAGCCCATGTCGGCGGCCGAGTTGATGGAGGCCACGGGCCTTGCGCGCAGCACGCTGTACCGGCAGCTCGCGCGGCTCAAGCAGTGGGGCTTTGTGCTGGAGAGCAGCGGGTACTACGCGCCCGGGCCGCTGAGCCTGCAACTGGCCCTGGGCTTTGACATGGCGTCGCACCTGGTGCACCACGCGCGGCCGGACATGCAGGCCCTGGCCCGGCAGTCCCACGAGAGCGTGGGGCTGGTGGTGGCGGTGAACGACAGCGTGGTGTGCCTGGACATGGTGGACAGCACGCAGGCCCTGCGCTGCTCGTTTGAAAAAGGGCGCAGCGTGCCGCTACGCGCAGGCGCGTCTGCCAAGTGCCTGCTCGCCCATGTGGCCCCGGCCACGCGCAATGCCATTCTGGACCTGCACTACGGCGCAGACACTGCTGAGCGCCAGGCGGCGCTGACCGAGCTGGAGGGCATTGCCAAGGCGGGTTACGCCGTCAGCTCCGGCGAAGTGGATGCCGGTGTCTGGGGTGTCAGCGTGCCCGTGTTCGGATCTCCCCGGCAGGCTGCAGGGGCCATCACCCTGATGGCCCCGATCTTGCGAGCCCAAGGGCAGGAGGCCGCGCTCACCGGCATGGCCGTCGTCGCCGCAGCGCGCATCTCCCGCCAGCTCACTTCTCCCTGATTTCCCTCACCCCTCCTCAGGAGTTTTTCCCATGAACCTTCGCCGCAACCTTCTTCTGGCCAGCCTGGCCGCCGCAGCTGCCTTGTTCACCTCGGGTGCACAAGCCCAGGACAACGTCCTGCGTGTGGGCACCGATGCCACCTTCCCACCCATGGAGTTTGTCGAGAACGGCAAGCGCACGGGCTTTGACATCGAGCTGGTGGAAGCGATTGCCAAGACCATGGGCAAGCAGGTCGAATGGGTGGACATCGATTTCAAGGGGCTGATCCCCGGTCTCATCTCCAAGCGTTTTGACATGGCCGTGTCGGCCATCTACATCACCGATGAGCGCAAGAAGGTGGTGGACTTCACCGACTCTTACTACGCCGGCGGTCTGGTGGTGATGGTGAAAGCCGACAACAAAACCATCAACAAGTTGACCGACCTGGACGGCAAGAAGGTCAGCGTGCAGGTGGGCACAAAATCGGTGAGCTACCTGACTGAAAAATTCCCCAAGGTGCAACGCGTCGAGGTCGAAAAAAACCAGGAGATGTTCAACCTGGTGGACATTGGTCGCGCCGATGCCGCCGTGACCGGCAAGCCCGCCGCTTTCCAGTACGTGCGCACCCGCCCGGGCCTGCGCGTGCTGGACGAGCAGCTCACCACCGAGGAATACGGCATGGCCCTGCGCAAGGACACGCCCGAGCTGACGAAGGCGGTCAACGGCGCCATTGCCAAGCTGAAGGCGGATGGCACCTACGCGGCCATCGTCAAGAAGTGGTTCAGCAACAGCGCTGCCAAGTAAGTCACCCACGGTTGCCGAACTGAGCCATGGAACTCGATTTTTCTCCTGTCTGGGCCGGGGTGCCGCAGTTGCTGGCGGGTGCGCTGGTCACTGTGGAAATCACGGCTGCATCGCTGCTGCTGGGTTGTGTCATGGGCCTGCTGGTGGGCATTGGCCGCCTGAACCCCAAGCGCCGGGTGGTCTATGCCCTGTGCACCGCCTACGTCGCTGCCATCCGTGGCACACCGCTGCTGGTGCAGCTGTTCATCCTGTTCTTTGGCTTGCCACAGTTCGGCATTTTGTTGCCCGCTTTTGTGTGCGGGGTGATCGGCCTGGGCATCTACTCGGGCGCTTATGTGTCCGAGGTGGTGCGCGGCGCCATCCAGTCCATCGACAAGGGGCAGATGGAGGCCGCGCGCTCCATCGGCATGTCGTCGGGCCTGGCCATGCGCACGGTGGTGCTGCCACAGGCCGTGGTGCGCATGATTCCGCCACTGGGCAATGAGTTCATCGCGCTCATCAAGAACTCGGCGCTGGTGTCGCTGCTCACCATCCACGACCTGATGCACGAAGGGCAGAAGATCATCAGTGTGTCGTACCGCTCGCTGGAGGTGTACCTGGCGATTGCGGTGGTGTATTTCATCCTCACGGGTGTCACTTCGTTGGTGCTGCGCCGCATGGAGCTGCGCCTGCGTGCCGGGGGGATGGTGCAATGAAGAAAAATTCTGTTATGACTGGAGCAAGCCCATCCGCCGATCCCATCGTGCGCATCCGCGGGCTGCGCAAGGCGTTTGGCAACCATGTGGTGCTGAACGGCATCGACTTTGATGTGCTGCCGTCGCAGGTGGTGGTGGTCATCGGGCCCAGCGGCTCGGGCAAGAGCACTTTTTTGCGCTGCTGCAACGGGCTGGAGCAGCCCGAAGGCGGAACGGTCGAGATTTGTGGCCGCACACTGGTGCAAGACGGGCGCATGCTGCCCGACCATGACCTCAACGCGCTGCGCGAGGAGGTGGGCATGGTGTTCCAGTCGTTCAACCTGTTCCCGCACTTGTCGGTGCTCGATAACGTCACGCTGGGCCCGCGCAAGCTGCACGGCCTGTCGCGCAAGGAGGCCGAGGAGCGTGCCCAGGCCCTGCTGGCCAAGGTGGGCCTGGCGCACAAAGCCACGGCCATGCCCGCCAGCTTGTCGGGCGGACAGAAGCAGCGTGTGGCCATTGCCCGCGCGCTGGCCATGGAGCCGCGCGTGATGCTGTTCGACGAGCCCACCTCAGCGCTGGACCCCGAGCTGGTGGGCGAGGTGCTGCAGGTCATGAAGCTGCTGGCCAGCGAAGGCATGACCATGATGGTGGTCACGCACGAAATGGACTTTGCACGCGAGGTGGGCGACGTGGTGGTGGTGATGGACGGCGGCGGCATCATCGAGGCCGGTGAACCTGCCACCATCTTCACCAACCCGACGCAGGAGCGCACGCGCTCTTTCCTGCAAGCCGTGCTCACGCGCGCCTGAGGCCTGAGGCTGGGAGCGGCGTGTTGCACCATGGTCAATAACAATCAAGGAGACAACCCCGATGCCCCAGCCTTCATCTGCTTTGGACACACCCTTGCAAGCACGCTTTCAGCAGCGCTTGCAGGAGCGCCTGACCGCAGACGACATCGCGCGTTTTGACCGCGATGGCGCCATCTGCATCAAGCAGTTGCTCACGCGCGATGAGGTGGCACTGCTGCGCGATGGCATCGATGCCAACCTGGCCGCACCCAGCCCGCGTGCCAAGGTGGCCAGCAGGCCTGACGACCCGGGTCGCTTCTTCGAGGACTTCTGCAACTGGCAGGACATCCCGCAGTTTGGCCGCTTTGTGCGCGAGACACCGCTGGCGCTGGCTGCGCAGCGCCTGATGCAGTCGCGCACCGTGCGGCTGTACCACGACCATGTGCTGGTGAAGGAGCCGGGAACCCGCCAGCGCACGCCCTGGCACCAGGACCAGCCGTACTACAACATCGAAGGCATGCAGAACATCAGCATGTGGATACCGGTGGACCCGGTGTCGCGTGCGGCCACGCTGGAGTTCGTGGCGGGTTCACACAAAGGCCCATGGCTCATGCCGCGCACTTTCATGGACAACCAGGCGAAGTGGTTCCCCGAAGGCAGCCTGCAGGACCTGCCCAATGTTGAGGCCGACCGCGATGCTTTTCCCATCGTCGGCTGGGAAATCGAGCCTGGCGATGTGGTGTGTTTTCACATGCTCACGCTGCATGCGGCGGGTGGGGTGGAAGGGAGCAACCGCCGCCGCGTGTTCTCGGTGCGCTTTCTGGGCGACGACACGCGCCATGCGCCCCGGCCGTGGAAGACCTCGCCCGAGTTTCCGGGCCTGGCCGATGAGCTGCCTGCCGGGGCTGAGATGGACCACCCGTTGTTCCCGCTGCTGGTGACGGGCACGGGGCAGACTGCCGCAACATCCTGATTGATGAACACGACAACAACAACGATAGCGACACCGATGGCAATGCAGTTTTTTGATCTGGCCACCACGCCCAGCATGCCCTGGAAAAACGGCGGCGGCAGCACGCAGGAGCTGGCCTGCTGGCCCCCCGGCGCGGACATGAACAGCTTTGAGTGGCGCGTGAGCCTGGCCACGGTGGACCGGCCCGGTCCGTTCTCGGTCTTCCCGGCCATCGACCGGCAGATCATGCTGCTGGGGGGCGACGGCCTGCACCTGCGCAGCCCTGGCTGGGAGCACCGGCTGGAGCAGCGCTGGCAGCCGTTTGTGTTCTCGGGCGATGACGCGGTGGATGGCGCCATGCTGGGCGGCACCTCCAAGGACTTCAACCTCATGCAACGGCGGGGCCTGTGGCAGGGCCCGCTGCAGGTGGTAAGCGATGCGCAGTCGCCCGGCGACACGCCCGCAGGCCTGTGCCTGGTGCTGCAGGGCGATTGGCAATGGGTGGCGCAGGGCGCCGGGCCGCGTGCGTTGGCGGCAGGGCAGGGCTTTTGGTGGGCGGGTGAGGGCGGTGCAACGCCGGGCCAACTGGAGCCGCTGCATGCGGGGGCCGACGCCGATGCGCCCGCACTGGTCTGGATCGCCTTGCAGCGCGGTGCAGCCCCCAAAATTTGAATAAAAATGGCCGCCACCGCTTGATGGATAAGCGCTGGTAGCTATTATTTATATAGCATTCAACACGGAGCCCACGGGTGGGCAGGCAGATGCAACACAACGACAACCCCAGTCACCCCAATGGATGGGCCGCCAGCCAGAACGCCGATGGCGTGTGGCAGAACCTGAAACCCGCGCCCGGCCTGTGGGTGGCCGATGTGCCCGTGCCCGAGGGCCAGCCCGCCTGCGTAGTGGTGCAGCAAGGCCAGATGGCCTGGGTGGGGCCCGAGGCGCAGTTGCCTGCCGCCTACCAGGCATTGCCGCGCCATGATGCGCGGGGCGCGCTTGCCACCCCCGGGCTGGTGGACTGCCACACGCACCTGGTCTATGGTGGCCAGCGTGCCAACGAATTCGCCATGCGCCTGGCCGGTGCCACCTATGAAGAAGTGGCCAAGGCGGGTGGGGGCATCGTCTCGTCGGTGAAGGCCACGCGCGCTGCCACCGAAGACCAACTCTTTGACCAGGCCGCGCCGCGCCTGCAGGCCCTGCTGGCCGAAGGCGTATGCGCCATCGAGATCAAGTCCGGCTACGGCCTGGCCTTGGAGAACGAACGCAAGCAATTGCGCGTGGCCCGCCGTCTGGGCGAGGCGTTTGGCGTGACGGTGCGCACCACCTTTTTGGGCGCGCACGCGCTGCCGCCCGAGTACGCAGGCCGTAGCCAGGCCTATGTCGATCTGGTCTGCAAGGAGATGTTGCCCGCACTGGCCGCCGAGGGCCTGGTGGATGCGGTGGATGTGTTCTGCGAACGCATCGCCTTCACGCTGGCCGAGACAAGCCAAGTCTTCCAGGCTGCGCAAAAGCTGGACATTCCCGTCAAGCTGCATGCCGAGCAGCTGTCGGACATGGGCGGCTCGGCGCTGGCAGCACGCTACGGCGCGCTGTCGTGCGACCACATCGAGCACCTTTCGGCCGACGGCATCGCTGCCATGAAGGCCGCAGGGACCGTGGCCGTGCTGCTGCCCGGTGCCTACTACACGCTGCGCGACACGCACCTGCCGCCCATTGCGCAGCTGCGCGAAGCCGGCGTGCCCATGGCGGTGTCCACCGACCACAACCCGGGCACATCGCCAGCGCTCAGCTTGCTGCTCATGGCCAACATGGCCTGCACGCTGTTCCGCCTGACGGTGCCCGAGGCGCTGGCTGGTATCACCACCCATGCCGCGCGCGCGCTGGGCTTGCAAGATTCTCACGGCCTCATCGCTTCTGGCAGGCCCGCCAATTTTGTGCTGTGGTCTGTGGGCGAGGCGGCCGAGCTGGCCTACTGGTTGGGCCAAAAGCCCGACTGCACCATCGTGCGGCAAGGGCGTATTGCAAGGGCAAGGAGTGGGGCATGAGCATGGCTGTATCGGAACTGCGCTTGGGCCCCATGCCCGGGCGCCAGCAAGGGCAGGGGGCGCCCGTGCTGCTGGTGCACGGTGCGCTGGCCGATGCGCGGATGTGGTCGGCCCACCAGAGCCATTTGGCTGCGCGCTGGAACACACTGGCTGTCACATTGCGCTACTTTGGCAAGCAGGCCTGGCCCGACGATGGCCCGCCCTTTGGATTGGCCGCGCATCTGGATGATCTGGTGCAGGCTATCGACGCAAGGGGCCAGGGCCCGGTGCATCTGGTGGCCTGGTCGTATTCAGCGCATGCCGCTTTGTACATGGCGCGGCACCACGCCACGCGGCTGCGCAGCGTGTTCGTGTACGAGCCAGGCTTTCCGACCTATCTGCAGGAGCCGGAAGCGCTGGCACGCTTTCAGGCCGATGCACAGCTCATGTACGGCCCGCTGGCCGAGGCCGTGTTGCGGGGCGATCTGGCCGCTGCTACCCGCATCCTCATGGATGCCTCGGGCCAGTCGCCGGGGTACTTTGACCGCCAGCCTGCAGAGCGGCGCGCCCTGCAACTGGACAACGCGCACACGCTGCCGCGCATCATGTCGCAGACGCCGCCGCTGCCGCTGTCTGCCACCGACCTGGCGGCCATCACGCTGCCTGTGTGCATTGCCCAGGGCGGTGACACACGCCCCGTCTTTGGCGAAGTCGCCAGCGCTGCGGCGCGTGCCATGCCGCAGGCGCGCCATCTGGTGGTGCATCAGGCCACCCATATGTGGCCTGACGAGGCGCCGCAGGCTTTTTGCGACGCACTGGAAGCCTTCTGGCGCAGCGCCTACCCTTCTGGAGCGTGATTAATGAATGAGCTGTTTGTCCCGAACGCCCTGCTGCCCACCGGCTGGGCGCGCAATGTACTGCTGCAATGGGATGAGGCTGGGCGCCTTTGCACCGTCACACCGGATGCCGTTGTGCCACAGGGCACTCCCGTGGCCCCAGGGCCTGTGCTGCCTGGTATGCCCAATCTGCATTCGCACGCCTTCCAGCGCGCGTTTGCGGGCCTCACCGAGTACAGGGGGGAAAGCCAGGACAGCTTCTGGAGCTGGCGCAACCTGATGTACCGCTTTGCCGCACGCATCACGCCCGAGTCTCTGGAGGCCATCGCCACCTGGCTGTATGTGGAGATGCTGGAGGCTGGCTACACGTCGGTGTGCGAGTTCCATTACGTGCACCACGACCAGGATGGCACACCGTATGCCGACGATGCCACGCTGTCGCAGGCATTGCTGCGCGCAGCGCGCAACGCGGGCATGGGCATCACGCTGCTGCCGGTGCTGTACCAGACCAGCGGGTTTGGCGCCAAGCCGCCGCGTGCAGACCAGGCCCGGTTCATCCGCAGCACGGACAACATGCTCTCATTATTGGAGCGGCTCACGCACGCTGCACAGGCGCAAGGGGCTGTTTTGGGTCTTGCACCGCACTCGCTGCGTGCAGTGCCGCCCGACAGCCTGGCCGCTGCGGTGCAGGGCCTCACGGCGCTTAACCCCGAGGCCCCTATCCACATCCACATTGCTGAGCAGACGCAGGAGGTGGATGACTGCATTGCCTGGAGCGGCCAGCGCCCTGTGCAGTGGCTGCTGGAGCACGCGCCAGTGGATGAGCGCTGGTGCCTGGTGCATGCCACGCACATGACGCCGCAGGAATACGCCGATGCTGCCCGCACGGGTGCCGTGGCTGGCATCTGCCCCACCACGGAAGCCAACCTGGGCGACGGCATCTTCGACATGCCGCTGTGGCTGCAGCACGGCGGCCGCTGGGGCGTGGGCTCTGACAGCCATGCCTGCGTGAACGCGGCCGAGGAACTGCTGATGATCGAATACGGCCAGCGCCTGTCGCTGCGCCAGCGCAATGTGCTTGCCAATGCAGCGCAGCCCGAGGTTGCGACGGCCATGACCTTGCAGGCCGTTGCAGGCGGGTCGCAGGCCGCAGGGCGCGCCATTGGCGGCATCGCAGTGGGGCAGCAGGCCGACCTGGTGGCTCTCAATGCGCAGCATGTGGCGCTGCGCGATCTGCCCGCGCACAGCATGCTGTCGGCCCATGTGTTTGGCAGCCACCGCACCTCCGCCATTGACAGTGTGTGGGTGGCGGGCCAGCGGCGCATCGCTGCTGGCCGGCACGCACTGCACGGTGATGCTGCCCATGCGTTTGTGACCGCGCGTTCGGACACCATCGCGCCAGATTGAACCCATACCCTTGAGCTTGTGATGACCGATACCTCTCCACCACCTTTTGTTCTCTACCCCGGTACTGCACCGCTGCTGGTGTCCATGCCCCACGCGGGCACCTATGTGCCCCCGGCGCTGGCGGCCCGCTTTACCGACGAGGCCCGCCAGGTGCCCGACACCGACTGGCATATGGAGCGGCTGTATGCGTTTGCCAAAGACCTGGGGGCTTCCATCCTCGTAGCCACGCATTCGCGTTATGTGGTCGATCTGAACCGCCCGCCCGACGGCGCCAGCCTGTACCCCGGCCAGAGCGTCACCGGCCTGTGCCCGGTCGATACCTTTGATGACACGCCCATCTACGCCCAAGGGGATGTGCCGGATGATGCAGAGGTGGCGGCGCGGCGCGAGGCGGTGTGGGTGCCATACCACGCACAACTGCGTGCCGAGCTGGACCGCATCAGGGCCCAGCATGGCGTGGCGGTGCTGTGGGACGCGCACTCGATCCGCTCGGTACTGCCACGCTTTTTTGAGGGCAAGCTGCCCGACCTGAACCTGGGCACGGCCAATGGCGAAAGCTGCAGCCCCGCCCTGGCGCAAGAACTGCTGTCGATTGCACAACAAGCCGCTGGCTACACCGCCGTACTCAACGGCCGTTTCAAGGGCGGGCACATCACACGCCACTACGGCCAGCCAGAGCAGGGCGTGCATGCCATCCAGCTGGAAATGACACAGTGCAGCTACATGCAGGAGGCCTTGCCGTTTGACTATCTGCCGGAGGTTGCGGCGCGTGTCCAGCCCCATCTGCAGCGCATGTTGACCGCGGCGCTGGCCTTCGCCACGTCAGCATCAAAGGCTTGAGCTTGCTCAAGCTTGTGAGCTAACCCTCTCACTGTTGATGGGGGTTCGGTGCTACCATGGCTCAGCGGTCGGCACCAGGCCGCTGAGGGGGCTCCCTGTTGGTCCACTCAAGCGGAAGGAGCCGCACACCATGGATCCAACCGCCTATTACTACATGCCCCATTTCAAGCCTGGCGCTTCCGTCCAGTGGAAGCAGCAGCGCGAAACGGTCAGCCATGTGGTCATCCGCCGCAATGCGCTGATGATCTATCTGGTGGGCAACGACACTGCCGTGCACCCTGACACCCTGCAACTGGCCCCCACCGCTTTTCAGCTGACGCGCGTCCCGGACCGGATCTGACGGGCTGGTGCACAGGGCAGGGTGCTTACCACCCTTTGCCTGTCGCAAGGCTGCGGTCGCTCAGACCGCCCCGCGCTGTGCCATGGCCTCGCCCAGCTGAATCGCCCGCATCGGAGCCCACTGCGGGTTGAATTGCAGTGGCCCCTGGGGAAACAACATCACCACCGTGGAGCCGAGCAGGAAGCGGCCCATTTCTTCACCCTGCAGCAGGCTGACCTGACCTTTGGCGTAGTCCCACTGCCGTAGCGTGCCCGTGCGTGGCGGGTTGACCTGCCCGTGCCACACGGTGGCCATGCTGCCCACGATGGTGGCGCCTACCAGCACCAGCACAAAAGGCCCCTGGGCCGACTCAAAAAAGCACACCACGCGTTCATTGCGCGCGAACAGGCCGGGCACACCTCGCGCCGTGGTCGGGTTCACCGAAAACAGATCGCCCGGCACATGCACCATGCGCGTCAGCTCGCCCGCGCAGGGCATGTGGATCCGGTGGTAGTCGCGCGGGCTCAGGTACAGCGTGGCGAAGTGGCCGTTGTCAAAACGGGCTGCTGCTTCCGCATCGCCGCCCACCAACGCGGTGGTGGAATAGGTGTGCCCCTTGGCCTGGAAAATCTGGTCCTTCGCAATGGGGCCAAACTGGCTGATGGCGCCATCCACCGGGCAGATCAGGTCTGCCGCCGCCAGCGGGCGGGCCCCGGGTTTCAACGCACGCGTGAAGAAGTCGTTGAACGATGCGTAGCTGGTGATGTCGGGGTTGGCGGCCTCGCCCATGTTGACGTTGTAGCGGGCCACAAAGCGGCGGATCACCGAGGTGGTCAGTCCGCCCAACTGGGCCGACGCAAATTTGCCAGCCAGGGTGGTCAGTGCCTGCTTGGGCAGGAGGTATTGCGGCAGAACTGCCAGGCGATCGGACACGGGCGAACCCCTCGAAGACGAAAGCGGACGATTCTATCGGCGGGGCGCCATCGGCCGCATTCTTATACCCCGAGGTACTGGTCCAGCAGTTGCGGCTGCGCGTGCAATGCGTCGGAGCTGCCCTCGAACACCACCTGGCCCTTGACCAGGATGATGTTGCGGTCGGTGATCTGCGTGACGTGTTTCCAGTTTTTGTCCACGATGACGCTGCTGATGCCGCTGTCCTTGATCAGGCTGCAGATGCGCCAGATCTCGCGGGCGATCAGCGGGGCCAGGCCTTCGGTGGCCTCGTCGAGGATGAGTACGTCGGGGTTGGTCATCAGCGCGCGGCCAATGGTCAGCATCTGCTGCTCGCCCCCGCTGAGCTGCTGGCCGCCGTGGCCGAGGCGCTCCTTCAGGCGCGGGAAGGTCTCCAGCACACGCTCGTAGGTCCAGTTGCGCTGGCCGCGTGTGCCGGCGCGCGCGGCCATTTGCAGGTTCTCGACCACGCTCAGGTTGCCAAAGATGCCACGGCCTTCCGGCACGTAAGCGATTCCCAGGCGCGCCACCTCATAGGGTGGCTTGCCCGTCATATCGCGGCCCGCCACGGCCACGCTGCCAGCGCGGGGCTTGACCAGGCCCATCAGGGACTTGAGCAGGGTGCTCTTGCCCATGCCGTTGCGGCCCATGAGGCCGATGGTTTCGCCCTGGCCCACGGTGAAATCAATGCCGTGCAGGATGTGACTGCTGCCGTAGAAGGTGTGGATGCCCTTGGCATCAATCCATGGTGCGCTCATCTCAGTGATCCTCCCCCAGGTAAGCGGCTTGCACTGTGGGGTCGGCGCGCACCTCGGGCGGTGTGCCATGGGCGATCACTTCGCCGTTGACCATCACCGTCAGGCGGTCGGCCAGCGCAAACACGGCGTCCATATCGTGCTCCACCAGCATGATGGCGTGGGCGGGCTTGAGGCGCTGCAGCAGGTCCACCATGCGCTCGGCCTCGGCCACGCCCATGCCGGCCAGGGGCTCGTCCAGCAGCAACACCTGGGGCTCGGTGGCCAGGGTCATGGCGATCTCTAACTGGCGCTGCTCGCCGTGGCTCATGGCACCGGCAATCGCCATGCGCCGGTCTTTCAAGCCAGAAAGCTCGATAGCGCTTTGCAGGCGGGCGTTGGTAGCGCTGTTTTTGATAGTGTTTGCACGCGTGTCCTGCCACCACCGCAGCGGGTTCCAGGGCTGCTGCGCATCGCGCGACTGCGCGGCTAGGCGCACGTTTTCGTGCACGGTGAGTGGCAGAAAGATGTTGGTCTTCTGGTAACTGCGCCCCAGGCCCTGGCGCGAGATGCGCTCGGGCGCCCAGCCGGTCACATCGGTGCTGCCAAGTTGCACCTGGCCCGATGTGGGTACAAGGTCGCCCGAAAGCAAATTAGTCAACGTGGATTTGCCCGCGCCGTTGGGGCCGATCACGGCATGGATCTGACCACGCCACAGGTCCAACGATACACCGTTGACAGCGGCCAAGCCTCCAAAGCGTTTGGTGAGCTGGCGGGCCGAGAGCAGGGCGTCAGCCATGGCGTGGATCCTCCTGCGCTTTGGTGGCCCGGCGCTGCCCCAGCATGCCCAGCAGCCCGCGCGGCGCGGCCACAACCACCAGCACGATGAAGCTGCCCATCAGCAGTTGCCAGTGTTTGGTGATGTCTTTGAACACATGCAGGAGATACTCAAAGGCAAAGGCGCCCACGATGGCCCCGGCAAAATTGCCCATGCCACCCAGGATGATCATCATGATGGCGTGGGCGCTCATGTGAAAGCCCATCAGCTCCGGGTTCACATAGCCCGTCTGCGCGCCCCACAGGTAGCCTGCCAGCCCGGCAAGCGCACCTGCCAAGGTGAACGCGGTGAGTTTGTAGCCGCGCGTGCCAAAACCCATGGCGCGCATGCGATGTTCGTTGATGCGAATGCCCGACAGGGCACGGCCCAGCGGGCTCCAGAGCAGGTGGCGCAGCAGCACGTAAACCAAGATAACCAGCGCCAGCGTGAAGTAGTAGAAGGTCTTTCGGCCTTCAAGGTCGAACGGCAGCCAGCCGAAGATGGAGGCGTCGGGCCGGAAATTGATGTACAGCCCGTCCGATCCGCCCAGCACCTTGTTGTCGAAGAACAGGTAGAACACCATCTGTGCGAACGCCATGGTGACCATGATGAAGTAGATGCCGTGCGTGCGCACCACGAAGAAGCCGATGAGCAGCGCCACCAGCCCGGCACCCGCCACCGCCAGGGGCAGCGACCACCACAGGCTCACCGGCGTATCGGCGGGTGTGAGAAAGGCGAGGGCATAGCCCGCCACGCCAAAGTAGGCGGCGTGGCCCAGCGACACCAGGCCAGTCACGCCCTGCAGCAGATCCAGGCTCATCGCAAAGATGGCCATGATCATCATGCGTGTGACCATCTGCACGTAGAAGTCGCTGCCGACGACCGGGAACAGCAGCAGCGCAGCCAGCCCCAGTGCCAGGGCAAATTGCACGCTGCGCGGCAACACTTCGATATGGGCGCGGGGGGTACTCATAGGGGGCCGCCGGGCTGTGAAGCGTGTATGGCGCGGGAAGCGCGCGACGTGACAGTGGCAAGCATCGGGGTCATCATTGTTTAAACAGGCCTTCGGGTTTCCACAGCAGCACGGCCGCCATCAGCATGTAGACCAGCATTCCGGCCATCGATGGTAGCAACACCTTGCCAAAGGTGTCCACCAGCCCCACAAGCAGGGCCGAGATCAGGGCGCCACGCACCGAACCTATGCCGCCGATCACCACCACCACAAAACACATGATGAGCACGGACGAGCCCATGTTGGGATAGACGCTGGATACCGGCGCGGCCACCATGCCCGCAACGGCCGCCAGGCCCACGCCCAGCGCAAAGACGATGGCGTGGATCAGCTTGATGTTCACCCCCAGCGATTCGGCCATGTCGCGGTTGAAGGCGCCCGCGCGGATCTTCATGCCCAGCCGTGTTTTGGAGATCAGCAGGTACAGGCCCAGCGCCAGCGCCATGCACACGCCTGAGATGAACAGCCGGTAGACCGGGTAGGAAAGGGTGTCGGTGAGCGGAATGGACCAGTCCAGCATCGCCGGAATCGGGACGCCGTGCACGTCGTCACCCCAGAGGATGGAGCGCAGTTCCTCAAAGACGTAGATGAGGCCGAAGGTCAGCAGCACCTGGTCCAGGTGGTCGCGGTGGTAGAAGTGGCGAAACAGCAGCCACTCCAGCGCCAGGCCAAACAACACGGCCAGCACGGCACCCCCAAGGATGGCCAGCGTGAGGCTGCCAAAGTGGCCCGACAGCGAATAACCCAGGTAAGCCCCCAGCATGTAAAAGCTGCCGTGCGCCAGATTCACCACCCCCATGATTCCGAAAATCAGCGTGAGGCCGGCGGCCAGCATGAACAGCAGCAGCCCGTACTGCACGCTGTTGAGCAACTGGATCAGGAAAGTGGCGAAGTCCATGGTGGGCAAACAGACAGGGGATCAGGTAGCGCGGCGTGTCGCCAGCAAAAGGGTGCCCATCAACGTGAACAGGCCGCCCGAAATGCGGTTGAACCAGCGCATGCGCGCGCCAGAGCGCAAAACGGGTGCCAGCCGTGCTACACCCAGAGCACACAGCGTGAGAACCGTGAGTTCAAAAGCCACAAAGGTGCTTGCCAGCACGGCAAACTGCGGCGCCCATGCGGCAGTCGGGTCCAGAAACTGAGGGAAAAACGCCGTGAAGAACAGCAGGGCCTTGGGGTTGCTGCCGCCCACGATCAGACCCTGGATGAAGAGCTTGCGCGCGGGCACCACGGCCTTGATCGGTGTACCGTTGGCGGGCATCTCGTCAAACACCGTGGTCTGGCTGCGGAACGTCTTGATGCCAAGCCAGATCAGATACGCCGCGCCGACAGCCTTGAGCACCCAGAAGGCGGTTTCCGATGCCGCCAGCAATGCGCCAAGGCCCAGGGCCGAAAGCAGCATGGTACCCAGCACGGCCGTCACGCTGCCTGCAGCAGCGGCGAGGGCCTTGCGCGGGCCGTGCTGCAGAGAATTGGTCATGCACATGAGCATCGTCGGGCCGGGCGAAAGAACCAGCAGGGCCACTGCGGCGAGGTAGAGCAGGTAGGTACTGAGCGACATAGGATTGGGTGGAAGGCAAGGTGGCCGCGAAGTCCGGGCGCACAGCAGACAGGCCTGCCGTGGCGGCAGTCCATCAATGCATTGTGTCAAAGCTGCGGGGCGAACCGGACCCGAGGTCCAGCACGCGCCGTGGCCCGGGCAGTGGGGTGAGCGCGTCAGCCCATGCGGCAGCCGGCACCGCTGTCGGCCAGGGCCTTGGCGGCAATGCCAATCACCTTGTTTTCCTTGTTCTCGACGCGGCGCAGGTAGATGTCCTGCACGGGGTTGTGTGCCTTGCTCATCGTCCACTTGCCGCGCGGGCTGTCGATGGTGGCGCTTTCCATCGCCTTGATGACGGCAGCCTTGGCGGACAGGTCGCCCTTGACGGCGTTGGCGCCCTGCACCAGCAGCAGGCCGGTGTCGTAGCCCTGTACCGCGTACACATCGGGCTGGCTGCGGAAGGCCTTGGCGTATTCCAGGCGGAATTGCTTGTTGCGCGGTGTGTCCAGCGAGTCGCTGTAGTGCATGGTCGTGATGATGCCTTCGGCAGCGGGGCCGGCAGCGTCCAGCACGCCTTCGGTGAGGAAGCCCGAGCCGTACAGCGGAATCTTGTCCTTGAGGCCTGCGGCCGCATAGTCCTTGATGAACTTGGCAGCACCGCCGCCCGCGAAGAAGCAGGCCACGGCGTCGGGCTTGAGGGCGGCGATTTCGGTCAGCAGCGCCTGGAATTCCACGTTGGGGAAGGGCAGACCCAGTTCCTTCACGATGGTGCCGCCGGCTGCGGTGTAGCTTTGCTTGAAGCCTTCGAAGGCTTCGTCCCCTGCCGCGTATTTCCAGGTGATCCACACAGCCTTCTTGTGGCCCTTTTCGACCATGGCTTTGCCCAGGGCCAGCGTGGGCTGGGAATTGCTGAACGAAGTGCGGAACACGTTGGGGGCACACAGTGCGCGCGTGGCGGCATGCACGCCGGCGTTGGGAATCAGGTTGAGAACCCCCGTATCGCGCGCCACCTTCTGAATGCCCATCTGCACACCTGAATGCACGGTGCCAATCAGCACATCCACCTTGTCGCGCTGCACCAGCTTGCTCGCGTTCTCGACACCCTTGCTGGGCTCGGACTCGTCGTCCACCTTGAACCATTCGATCTCGCGACCGCCGAGCTTGCCACCCTGCTGGTCTATGGCCAGGCGCACGCCGTTCTCGATGGCGACCCCCAGTTGTGCAAAGGTACCGGTGTAGGGCAGCATGAAGCCTACGCGCACCTTGCCGCTTTGCGCATGCACGATGGAGGGCAGCAACAGCCCTGTAGATGCGGCGCCCACGAGGGCGGCGCTACGGCTGATGACGAGGCGGCGGGTGGTCATTGGACTTGTCTCCTTTGTTTAGGCTTAAAGTAATTTACTGCAAGCATTCGGTGGTGAATACCTATGGGTTACCCGTACCGTCAGGCAAGGGGCTCCCGCATTGCGAGGTGCCCGAGGGCTGCAACCGGGCCCGGCGGCAGAGGCTCGCCGATGATGGGTTTCCCTGGGGCTGCTTGACGGACATAGAAACAGATTTATGAATTAAAGTGCAGTTTTGTATTTTTTGTGCAGTATAGATCTTGTGATTTTTGCTGTGGGCAGCTATTTGAGCCTCCGGTATCAGTAGTTTCGAGCATAGGCACGGTTCTGAAAGTCGTGACGGGTCGTTTGGCTGCGAGTGCAGCGGCTCTCTGGATGGGAGTGCTTCAATGCCCTGCAAAATGGAGGCATGGGTGACACTGGAGGCCGGTGTTGCCTGATCTAGAAGGGGCTGCACCCCGTCTCGCCGGAAGGCGGGCAAACCGCATGTTTCCGATTGCTTCATGCCCCTTCATCACCCCCCCATCTTCATCGTCCACTTCCCAATCCATGCGGGTGCGTCTAGCCCGTTGGTTGCGCCATTTCTGGCCCGCACCGTTGGGTATTGACGGACGCGAAAGGCTTCGCTTTATTGTGGGCGCCGTGATCGGTGTGCTGCTGACGGGATTGCTCAGCCGTTGGTGGGCTGGGGGAAGCAGCGCAGGTCCCTGGATGGTGGCATCGCTGGGGGCGAGTGTGGTCCTGGTGTTTGGCATGCCGTCCAGTCCACAGGCCCAGCCCTGGCCGGTCCTGGGAGGAAGTACTTTGTCTGCGCTGGTGGGCGCCGTTTGCTCCGCGTTCATCCCGGACCCGGCACTTGCAGGGGCGGTTGCGGTGGGGTTGGCTATTGCGCTGATGGTGCCCCTGCGTTGCCTGTATCCACCGGGCGGAGCAATGGCGCTGTATGTTGTGCTAACCGCGGGGTACGGGTGGCACCTGGCCGCATTTCCCATCCTGTTCAATGTGATCGTCCTCTTGGTCTCGGCCGTGGTCTACAACGGCCTGACAGGGCGCCGGTACCCCCATCCGCAGCGGGTGGCGGCCCGAACCGATATTGCTCAGGGCGCTTTTGCCGCCTCGGATGTGGATGCAGCGTTGGCGCACTACAACCAGGTGCTGGACGTGAGCCGTGCAGATCTGGAAGGGCTGTTGCACTTGGCCGGCCGTGCAGCCTTCCAGCGGAGGCTGGGGGAGGTTCGCTGTTCGGACATCATGTCCAGGCCACCGTTTGCGGTGGAGGCGGGGTTTCCCTTAAAGACGCCTGGGCGTTGATGCGCGCCCAGCAGATCAAGGCGCTGCCCGTGGTGGATGCTCAACGCTTGGTGGTGGGTATCGTGACGGTGGCGGACTTCATGTGGCTGGCCAACCTGGATATACATGAAGGTTTGGGGCAGCGTTTGCGGACACTGGTCATGGGGCGTACGGGGCAGCCCCAGAATGTGGGCGAAATCATGTCGCACCCGGTCCAGGTGGCCCACGTGGGGCAGCACGCCATGGATCTCGTCCCTCTGTTTTTCCAGGGCGGGCACCACCATATTCCCATTGTGGAGAGCGAGGGCCGTCTGGTAGGAGTGGTCACACAGACGGACCTTGTGCGGACGTTGGCAGCAGCTGTGCAAGGGCGCGATGAGGCAGGCGTCTGCGGACGCCACCTCGGTGCGCAGGCGTGCACAGACCGAAGAGCAAGCTGCCCCATAGGCAAGACGCGGTACATCGCGGTACAATTGACAGGCTTTGCACAGTGCTTATGCCTGTCCATTGAAGCCGTCTCCCCCGGCCCTCTGCCTGATCTGCGCCCCGGGTGCAGCGACTCCCACCGCCCGCAATGCACCGTGTGTCGAGCACCGACCACGCCGTAGCTGCCGTGGTGGATGCACAAGCGTCAGGTGCCGATCACAGAATATTTGTTTTGAAAAGATAGAACATGGCCAAAGAAGAACTCATTGAAATGCAAGGCTCCGTCACGGAAGTCCTTCCCGACTCGCGCTTTCGCGTGACGCTGGACAACGGTCACCAGCTGATCGCCTACACGGGCGGCAAGATGCGCAAGCACCACATCCGCATTCTGGCGGGTGACAAGGTGTCGCTGGAAATGTCGCCCTACGATTTGTCCAAAGGACGCATCACGTTCCGCCATCTGGCCGGTCGCGGTCCCGGCCCTTCGGGCAATCGTTGATATTCGGCCCCGGGGAGACACGGACTGGCGCTTGCTTGTTCCGGCTCTTGGGGCAAACGGTTTCTTGTGTTCCTTCATCTGCGCACTGTTTTTCCCAGAGGCGGTGCTTTCCCGGTTCAGGTCTTCGCACCGTGCTTTTAAAAAAAATCACAAAAAGCACGCGTTGAACCAAAAACAGGGAAATTGCCGGGTTAGAATACGAGCTGTCGGAGCGTAGCGCAGCCTGGTAGCGCATCTGCTTTGGGAGCAGAGGGTCGCGAGTTCGAATCCCGCCGCTCCGACCAATGTTTGAAGGCCTTGCAGCACATGCTGCAAGGCCTTTTTTCTTGCCCGCATTCTTTTTGCTTGTTGGAATGTATGGTTCGACCCGCGTGGCAAGACGGAGTTGGATTTGCGTACCATCGGGCCCATAGGGCGGGCAAGTGTCCGCACCGACACCTTCCGCTGGTATTGCCATGAACCGTGCGCTTCCCTCACCGCCTGCCCCGTTCTCATCGCTCCAGTCGTCTCGTTATGACAGCGTAGATGCATTGCGCGGCCTGGCAATGGTGTGGATGACGGTTTTCCACTTTTGCTTTGACCTCAGCCATATGGGCTTCTGGCCGCAGAATTTCCGCGCCGACCCATTCTGGACCTCGCAGCGGACGGTGATCGTGAGCTTGTTCCTGTTCTGCGCCGGGCTGGGGCAGGCCATTGCGCTGCACCAGGGACAGGGGTGGGCTCGGTTTGGTCGGCGGTGGTTGCAGATCGCTGGCTGCGCGCTGCTGGTGTCTGCGGGGTCGTTCGTGATGTTTCCCCACAGCTTCATCCATTTTGGCGTGCTGCACGGTATGGCTGTAATGCTGCTCATTGCCCGGTGTACCGCAGGGTGGGGGAGGTGGCTGTGGCTTGCCGGGTTGGTGGCTGTGGCGTTGCCATCGGTAGCGCACCAGTTCTTGGCGGGTGCCTGGGCCGATGCTGCGCCCTGGTTCAATGGGCGCGCGCTCAACTGGCTGGGTCTGGTGTCGCGCAAGCCTTTTACCGAAGACTACGTACCCGTGCTGCCGTGGTTGGGGGTGTTGTGGTGGGGGCTGGCTGCCGGCCAATGGGCCATGGCTGCGGGTCGGGGCCACTGGCTGGGGTGGCGGCTTCCCCAAGGCTTGCAGCCGCTGGCACTGCTGGGGCGGTGGAGCCTGAGCTATTACATGGTGCACCAGCCGGTCATGATTGGGCTGCTGATGGCGGTAGCCTGGATATCGAGGGGTTAGTGGGCCGGGGACCGCTCTGGGGTCTGCACCCATAGGCCCCGCTGCCCCTCCGGTCACCGTGGGGCGCTTTTCCACCCTCCCATAAAAAAACGCGGCCTGGGCCGCGTTTTTTGAGTGCATTGCCAAAGCAGATGCGCAGTTGCCTTGCCAGTTACTCGACCTTGGCCTTGGCGCGCAGGTCTTCCTGGAACTTGGCCAGCTTTTGCTGTTGCAGCTGCTGGGCCACCTGGGGCTTCACTTCTTCCAGCTTGGGCAGTTCTGCCTGGCGCACGTCGTCCAGGCGGATAACGTGCCAGCCGAACTGGCTCTTCACGGGAGCGTCGGTCATCTTGCCCTTTTGGAGCTTGACCAGGGCTTCCGTGAATTCGCTCACGTAGCTCGAAGGATTGGCCCAATCCAGGTCGCCACCTTTGGCGCCAGAACCTGGGTCCTTGGACTGCTTCTTGGCGATGTCTTCAAACTTGGCGCCCTTCTTGATGGAGGCGATGATGGCCTTGGCATCCGCTTCCTTTTCCACCAAGATGTGGCTGGCCTTGTATTCCTTGCCGCTGTTGGCTGCCACGAACTTGTCGTACTCAGCCTGGATCTCGGCGTCGGTCACGGGGTTCTTTTTCTGGTAGTCGGCGAACAGTTCGCGGATCAGAATGGTCTGGCGGGCCAGATCCATTTGTGCCTTGTAGTCTGCCGAGCCTTCCAGGCCGCGCTTTTGCGCTTCCTGCATGAAGATTTCGCGGGTGATGACTTCTTCCTTGATCTGGCCTTCGATGTCAGGCGTCACAGGACGGCCCGAGCGTTCCACCTGCTGCTTGAGGGCCTCAACGCGTTCTTTTGGCACGGCCTTGCCGTTGACGATGGCGACATTCTGGGCGGAAACGGGCAGGGCCAACGTGCCCAGCACGGCAGCGGCCACGAGGCCGGACAGGAGCTGTTTCTTCATGCGGAATCCAAAAAATGAGAGGTTGTTTGCCAGCTGAGTTCCGGCAACAGAGGATATGGGGGCCGGTTCAGAGAACTTCAATGGCGAGGGCGTGAACGCCTTGGTCAATAAATTCTTGCAGCGCATCATACACAAGGCGATGCTGCGCCACGCGGGGCTTGCCTGTAAACAAAGGTGACGAAATGCGCACCCGAAAATGGGTGCCAAAGCCGGTGCCGTTGGCGCCCGCGTGCCCTGCATGGGCGGCACTTTCATCCAGCACTTCCAGGGCGGTGGGCGCAAGACGATCCGCCAAGGTCTGGTGCATCTGCTGGGCAAGGGTGGTCATGGCTTGTTGTCCTTCAGGCTGCAGGCTCGTCGCCTTCGTCACCCTTGATGTGGGGCGCCACATAGATGCCCTGGCCCACCAGGAAGACCAGCGGGAAGGCGTAGCCCCAGAGTTTGAAATCCACCCAGGCCTCGGTGCTGAAGTTGACGACGACATACGCGTTGATGGCCGACATGAAGGCGCAGTACACGATCCAGGCGACGTTCAGCCGGTGCCACACGCCCTCCGGCAGCGTCAACTGGCTGCCCAGCAGCATCTTGAGGAAGTTCTTCTTCATGGCCCACACCGCCACCGCGAGGGCGATGGACATGGCGCCGTACAGCACCGTGGGCTTCCACTTGATGAAGCGGTCGTCCTGCAGCACCAGCGTGAGCGTGCCGAACAGCAGGATCAGCACCAGGGTGACCTTGTGCATGGTCTGCAGGCGCCGGTCGATGGCGTAGATCAGCGCCATTTGCGCGACCGTGGCACCCATCAGCACTGCAGTGCCCACATAGATGCCATAGAACTTGTAGGCCCCGAAGAACAGCAGGATGGGGAAGAAGTCGATCAGAATTTTCATGGGGTCAGGGGCGGGTCTCGGGGCTCAGTCCTTGCCGGATTCGAAATCCAGCGAGGCCGAGTTCATGCAGTAGCGCAGGCCGGTGGGGGTGGGGCCATCTTCAAAGACATGGCCCAGGTGGGCCCCGCATTGTGCACACACGGTCTCCGTGCGGACCATGCCATGGCTGCGGTCCACGATCTCGGTGATGGCGCCGGGGATGGCTTCCGAGAAGCTGGGCCAGCCGCAGCCAGCGTCGAACTTGGTGACGGAATCGAACAGTTTCGCACCGCAGCAGATGCAGTGGTAGCTGCCATCGGCCCAATGGGCTTCGTATTTGCCGGTGAATGGCCGCTCGGTGGCGGCGTGGCGCGTCACCTGCAACGCGACGGGCTCGGCGCCCTTGTCCTTGAGGATGGCTTGCCATTCGGCATCGGATTTCTGAACGGGGTAGGTCATGATGAACAGCTGATCTCGATGGAAGAGGCCCAGTCGGGCGGGAAGGCTGCGTAGGCGTCGTGCCCGGGGTGCTCGTCAAAGGGGTGCTCCAGCAGCCGCTGCAGGGTTTGGAGTTCGCTGAAGTCGCCAAGTTTCGCGGCACGGATGGCCTGCTCGCCCAGGTGGTTGCGCAAAACGAACTTGGGATTGGTTTTTAGCATCAAATTGGCCGCCAGCGCTTTACTTTCAAGCGTTAATTGCTCTTTATATGATAGCAACCAGCCGTCAAAGGCGTTCCGGTCGGCGAACAGGTCGCGTACTGGCTCAAAATCGTTCTGCTGTACCGCGTGCGACAGGCGGCGCCAGAAGATGGTGTAGTCCACGGCGTTCTGGGCCAGCAGTACCAAGATGCCGTCGATCAGTTCTGCATCTTTCTCGCGTGCCTGGGCCAGCCCCAGTTTGCTGCGCATGCGGGCCATGAACGCTTCCGGGAAGACGGTTTTGTAGGACTCCAGGGCACCTTTTGCCAGCTCCGGGTCGCCGATCAGCGGCAACAAGGCCTGTGCCAGGCAGAACAGGTTCCAGTACGCCACATTGGGCTGGCGGTTGTAGGCATAGCGGCCCTGGGTGTCGCTGTGGTTGCACACATGGCCGGGCACAAAGGCGTCCAGAAACTGGAAAGGACCGTAGTCAATGGTCAGCCCCAGGATGCTCATGTTGTCGGTGTTCATCACCCCATGGCAAAAGCCCACTGCCTGCCACTGTGCCATCAGGTGTGCGGTGCGTTCGCTCACGTCCTGTAGCAGGGCGGCATACGCGTTGCCGCCGAAGTCGTTGGTGTCCCGGCATTCGGGGTAGTAGCGGTCGATAACGTAGTCGGCCAGGGTCTTGAGCTGTGCTTGCAGGTCGTTGGCTGCAAAGTGCTCGAAATGGCCAAAACGCACAAAGCTGGGGGCCACCCGCGTCACTACGGAGGCCGTCTCAACCTCTTCGCGGCGCACGGGTGCGGGCGAACCGGTGATGCACAGTGCGCGCGATGTCGGAATGCCCAGGCCATGCATGGCCTCGCTGCACAGGAATTCACGGATGCTGGAGCGCAGCACAGCGCGCCCGTCGCCCATGCGGGAGTAGGGGGTGCGGCCAGCGCCCTTGAGCTGGATTTCCAGGCCCGCCGCAGTTTCTCCCAGCAAGATGGCGCGGCCATCACCCAGTTGGCCGGCCCACACGCCGAACTGGTGGCCGCTGTAGACGCTGGCCAGGGGCCGAGAGCCTGCAAGCAGCGTATTGCCGGTGAAGGCTTGCAGGGCTTCGTCCCGCTGCAGCCAGTCAGCGTCCAGGCCGATCAGCTGTGCAACGGCAGTGCTGGTGCCCACCCAGTGGGGGGCGGGCAGCGGAGTGGGGCGCAGTTCGGTGAAAAAGTCCGGTCCCAGGGCGGCAAATCCGTGCTTCCAGGCCAGGCCGATATCGGCGGTGGGGGTCACGCTTTCGGCGGGCAGGTTCATGGGTGGATTGTCTCGCACCCCGGATGCCCCGGCGCTTGCAGGGCCTTGACCACGGCCCGGCCTATGCGGCCTGGGTAGAGCCTTGGCCTTCGGCCTCGGGGTACAGCACCTGCGCGCGGTACTGGCCCGGCGGGAGGCCAAACCAGCGCTTGCAGGCCCGAAACAGGTTGCTCTGGTCGGCAAAGCCCAGCAGGTCGGCCACCTCGGCCAGGCTTCGGCGCTCGTCGCTGAGGTACTGGCGTGCCAGTTCACAGCGGGTGTCGTCCAGCAACTGCTGGTAACTGACGGATTCGGCCTGCAGGCGCCGCTGCAGCGTGCGGTCCGTCAGGTGCAGGCGCGCGGCCACGTCTTCGCGGCGGGGCTCGCCCCGGTGCAGGATGCGGGCTACCTCGGTGCGCACGCGTGTGCTGGTGAGAGATTGGCCCAGGTGGTCCAGTTCGGTCTCTACCAGCCGCTCGTGCAGAGCCCACAGGCTGGGGTTGTGTGTGGGGATGTCGGCCCGCAGATCGGCCTCGGCCAGCAAAAACCGGTTGGCTGCCTGCCCGAAGCGGGGCAGCATGCCAAACGCCACGTGGTAGGGCTCCTCACCGGTGGCGGCGGGTTGTGGCGTGGTCAGTTCCACAGCCAGAGGGCGAAGCTCCCGGCGTGTGAGCCAGCAGCACAGCGTGAACAGTGTGAGCAGGGCGTATTCGACACGCTGGCGCGGAATGGGGCGGGTGGCGCCGATGTGCGCGATGGAGATCCAGTAGCCGCGTGCATCGTGATCCAGCGCGAAGGTGGTGCAGTCCGAGATCACCGCCATGTGGCGCGTGAGGTGTTGAAAACCCACCAGCAGGTTGGGGCCGGACGCCAGCGCGTAGCCCACCACATCCACATTGCCGTAGCGCGCCGTGAGCTGCGGGCACAGCCCCAGCGCCACCTTGCCCGAACGTGCCACCGCCAGCTCCCACAGGCGGCTGATCTTGTCCACGTCCACACGGGTTTGTGGCAGTTGCAGCGCCGCCAGATCGACGCCCGCTTCGGCGCATAACTCGGCAGCAGGCAAGCCTTCGGCGGCCATCATGTCGGTGATGCCGCGCACCCAGGCGGCAGAGCTTGTGCGGGAGGTCATGGGGTGGCGAATGGAAGAAATGGCGGATCAGGGTTTACGCGCGGTGGTGGCCTGAAGTCAGTGTTTTGGCAAGGTTGCGATAGTAGCCAAACGCCACCCGGTTCCCACAATCGCCTCCGAGGTTGTGCCCTGCCCGTAGTGTGACTGCAGACAGAGGCCCGACCCATTCCTGAAAACCCCCAAGGAGACAAGACATGGTCGATTCGCGCTGGCGTTTGCAATGGTTGGGAGCGGTGTTTTCGGCCGCAGCAATGGTGGGCTGCGGCGGTGGTTCCGGCTCTGCGCCCGAGGTGCGCGAGACGGTGTACGGCACCTTGCGCGGTGTGGACGACAGTGCGGTGACCGGCACCTACGCATGGAAAGGTGTTCCGTTTGCCAAGCCACCCGTGGGCGAGCTGCGCTGGCAACCACCCGCAGCCCCGGCTGCCTGGTCCGGAGAGCGTGATGCCACACGTTTTGGCAGTGCCTGCCTGCAAATGGGCCGCATCTACGGCCCCGGTGCCAACAACCGGTTTGACAACACGATTGGCGAGACCCTGGGCACGCCGGTAGGCAGCGAGGACTGCCTGACCCTCAATATCTGGCGCCCAGCCACCTCGCAAGACAAGCTGCCTGTGCTGCTGTTCCTGCATGGCGGGAGTGCCATCTCGGGCTACACGGCCGATCCCGTCTACGACGGCGCTGCGCTGGCACGGTCTGCCAACGCCGTGGTGGTCACGGCCAACTACCGGCTCGACGTTCTGGGCTACTTCCAGATGCCGCCACTGCACACCGGCACGCAGCCCTACACCGGCAACTACGCGCTGCTCGACAACGTGCAGGCACTTCGCTTCATCCAGAACAATATTGCCAGCTTTGGCGGCAATGCTGGCAATGTCACGCTGATGGGGCAGTCCGCGGGCGCCATCAACGCGCTGGCGCTGCTGGTCGCGCCCCAGGCCGCGGGGTTGTTCCACAAGCTCGTACCGGTCAGTGGCGGAATTTCGCTGGCGACGAACCTGCCGCCCGGTTCGATTCCCACGCTCAACCCGTCCTCCCGGTACACCGCGCAGGCGGGCTTGCTGCTGGCGCATCTGGCGCTGGTCGATGGCCTGGCGCCTGCGCTTGCCGATGCACAGGCGCTCGTTGCGGGATGGACCCCTGCGCAGATAGCCAGCTACCTGCGTGGCAAGGACGCGCGGGTAGTGCTGCAGACGGTGCTCAAGAACGGTCTCACGGGCTCGGGCCCCATCTCTGATGGCGTGGTGGTGCCCACAGACCCGATCGCAGAAATGGGCGCTGGCCGCTATCACAAGGTGCCAGTGCTGTCTGGCTACACGGGCGAGGAGGGCAAGCTGTTTGCGCCTTTCCTGGCACTGCTGGGCGGCAAGCCGGGCATGAAGATCTCCGACGCCGAGCGCTTTGTGATGATGCAGAACTTCAACCCCGATGTCCCCACCACGCTCACGGCTGGCGACATCCTGGATGCCTCTTACCTGCCGGTCACGGCGCCCGGCACGGGCTACAACGCGCGCACCCGCCTGCTGGGCAGTGTGTTCATCGATCCGAGCCGCGACAACCTGCTCAACACCCTGCGCAGTCAGCAATCCACGGTATGGAGCTACCAGTTCAACTGGGCACAACAGCCCGCGCCCTGGAACGATGTGTACGGCGCGGCGCATGCGTTTGACCTGCCGTTCCTGTTCGGCAACTTTGGGCCTTCGGTCTTTGCCAAGGCCACCAACAGCACGGCCAATCAGCCCGGCCGACTGGCGCTGTCGCGCGCGATGATGGACACCATGCGGGCCTTTGTGCACACGGGCAACCCGAACAACGCAACGGTCAACCAAAACTGGACGCCGTGGCCCAGTCGGCTCATGTTCGACGCCGACCAGAAGGCCGTGCGCCTGAGCGTGCAGTGAGAGGGATGAGGGTGAACGTGCCTGTGCACTCTGCAGTGTGTCAGCGTGCCGCAGTGGCGGCGAGGTACGCGTTCAGCGCCTCGTCGTCCACGATAGCCACACGGCCGAAGTCCAGCGACACGATGCCCCGGCCTTCCAGCACACGCAGTACCTTGTTCACCGTCTGGCGTGACAGGCCCACCAGTTGGCCGAGCTCTTCCTGCGTGAGGTTCAACCGCCGTGTGCTGCGCCAGAACAGGCGGCTCAGGTACAGCGCCACGCGGTGTTCGGGGGATTGCGTGCGCCCGGCCTCGATGATCGTCATGGCCTGGCCCAGGCGCATGTTCAGGTGCTGCACCAGAAACTGGTTGAAGCCCAGGCTGGTCTCGCGCAGCGTGACAAACAGTGGCAGAGGCAGGCACAGCAGCGTGGTGGGCCGCAAGGCCACCACGTGGTACCGGCGGGGCTCGGGTTTCATGGCTGAGCCTTCGCCAAACCACTCGCCATCGGGTACTCCGATGAACGCCGAGGCGCGGCCCTGGCTGGCGGGGCTTTGCAGCATCACCAAGCCTGACAACACTGCATGCCAGCCTTGTACCGCGCTGCCGGCCGGCATCATGACTGTTCCCTTGTCGGCGTGCTGCACGGACACCTCGTCGCGCAGCCTCTCCTGCAGGGCCACGGGGACACCTGCAAACCAGGGCTGGGCTTCGATGAATCGCTGTGCGGACGGCGCGGAGCTGAGCATAGGCGTGATTGTCGTTGTTCGGGAGCCGTACGTTCAGGGTATTCCCTTGCCCTTTGTCAACGGGACGACAGGTGTTGGCAGGCAAGCTGGACACGCGCACACTGAACCCCTGTTGGGGGTGTCGGTCTGGCGGGGCCGCTTGCCTGGGCGACACCGCCATGAGAACCCCCGCGCTACGATGATCGTTCCCTTCACTACAACATCCAAGGAGCACACATGCTGGGCCTGATGCAGAGCCAACCGTTGCTGATTTCGTCGCTGATCGAGTTCGCCGAGCGCCACCATGGCGACGCCGAAATCGTGTCCCGCCGGGTCGAGGGCGACATCCATCGCTACACCTACCGCGACCTGGCTGTCCGCGCACGCCGCCTGGCCAATGCGCTGGATGAAATGAAGCTGCAGTTCAGCGACCGCGTAGCCACGCTGGCCTGGAACGGCTACCGCCACATGGAGATGTACTTTGGTGTGAGCGGCTCGGGCCGTGTGCTGCACACCGTGAACCCGCGCCTGCACCCCGACCAGATTGCGTGGATCATGAACCATGCCGAAGACCAGGTGCTGTGTTTTGATGTGACCTTTCTGCCCCTCGTGCAGGCCGTGCATGCCAGGTGCCCCACGGTGAAGAAGTGGGTGGCGCTGTGTGATGCCGACAAGCTGCCTGCGGATTCAGGAATCCCTGGCCTCACCAGTTACGAAGCCTGGATCGGTGCGCAGTCGCCCGACTACGCCTGGCCCGAGTTTGACGAGAACTCCGCGTCGAGCATGTGCTACACCAGCGGCACCACAGGTAACCCCAAGGCCGCGCTGTACAGCCATCGTTCGACCACGCTGCATGCCTATGCGGCAGCGCTGCCTGATGTGATGTGCCTTTCCGCACGCGACTCCGTGCTGCCGGTGGTGCCCATGTTCCACGTCAATGCCTGGGGCATTCCTTACTCGGCGGCCCTCACGGGTTGCAAGCTGGTGTTCCCTGGTCCCGCCATGGATGGCAAGTCGATTTACGAACTGATCGAAGGCGAAAAGGTCACCTACGCCGCTGGCGTGCCCACCGTGTGGCAGATGATGCTGGGCCACATGAAGCCTGCGGGTCTGAAGTTCTCCACGCTGCGCCGCACTGTCATCGGTGGCTCGGCCTGCCCGCCCGCCATGATCCATGCCTTCAAGGAAGACTACGGCGTGGAGGTGCTGCACGCCTGGGGCATGACCGAGATGAGCCCGCTGGGCACGCTGTGCACCTTGAAGAACAAGCACCTGGCCATGTCCAAGGATGACCAGATGAAGATCCTGCAAAAGCAGGGCCGCGCGATCTATGGCGTGGACATGAAGATTGTGGGTGGCGACGGGAACGAGCTGCCCTGGGATGGCAAGACCTATGGGGATTTGCTGGTCAAGGGGCCGTGGATCGTCGGCAGCTATTTCAAGGGCGAGGGCGGCAATCCACTCGTCAAAGACGCGCAAGGCCGGGGCTGGTTCCCCACGGGCGATGTGGCCACCATCGACGCCGACGGCTTCATGCAGATCACCGACCGCAGCAAGGATGTGATCAAGTCCGGCGGCGAGTGGATCAGCTCCATCGACATCGAGAACATTGCGATGGCCCACCCCGCAATTGCCATGGCGGCCTGTGTGGGTATGCCCCACCCCAAGTGGGACGAGCGCCCCATCGTGGCCGTGGTCAAGCGGCCGGGCACCGAGGTGACGAGCGAAGAGCTGCTGGCTTTCTACGAAGGCAAGACGGCCAAGTGGCAGATCCCCGATGACGTGGTGTTCGTTGATGCCATTCCATTGGGCGCCACCGGCAAGATGCTCAAGACCAAGCTGCGTGAGCAGCTCAAGGATTACAAGCTTCCAGGTCTTTGAGACAAGTCATCGGTCATGACAGTGCCATCGTCATCGTCGCGGCCTATGAAACTGGCGGGGCCTAAGCCAGTGCACCCGTGGAACTGGCTCTGCCAGGCCACCGGGTGCGTCCCCCTCCCGCGCAGCGAGAGAGGGGTGAAGGCGCGCAGCGCCTCAGGGGGTGACACCGAGTCCAGTCACGTGTGCGACGCTGGTAGGGGCAATCCCTGAGCATCGCTTTGTTGCAACGCGGTACGCTGCGTTGTGTCGATTTACAAGGAGACAAAAGCATGAAGTTCGCTATTAAGGCTGTAGCAGCCTCGGTAATACTGGCAAGCGCTGGCGGGGCCTTCGCTCAAAAGGGCGAGACGGTGAAGATCGCTTGGCTCGATCCCCTTTCCGGCCTCATGGCTGCAGTGGGAACGAACCAGCTCAAGAGCTTCCAGTTCATCGCTGAAGAGTTCAACAAGAAGAACGCTGCAGGCGTCAAATTCGAGATCATCGGCATCGACAACAAACTCAGCCCCCAGGAAACCACCAGCGCCTTGCGCTCGGCAATGGACCAGGGTGCTCGCTACGTGGTGCAGGGCAATGGCTCTGGCCCGGCACTGGCCATCATGGACGCGCTGGAAAAGCACAACGCACGCAATCCTGGCAAGGAAGTGCTGTTCCTGAACTACGCCGCTGTGGACCCAGACCTCACCAACAGCAAGTGCAGCTACTGGCACTTCCGTCTGGATGCTGACACCTCCATGAAGATGGAAGCGCTGACGACCTACATGAAGGACCTGCCAGAGGTCAAGAAGGTCTACCTGATCAACCAGAACTACTCGCACGGCCACCAGGTCTCCAAGTTCGCCAAGGAGATGATGCAGCGCAAGCGCCCCGACGTGCAGTTTGTGGGTGACGACCTGCACCCGCTGGCCCAGGTGCGCGACTTCTCGCCCTACATCGCCAAGATCAAGCAGTCGGGTGCTGACAGCGTGATCACCGGCAACTGGGGTTCTGACCTGGCGCTGCTGATCAAGGCCGCTAACGACGCCGGGCTGAACAACGTCAACTTCTATACCTACTACGGCTCTGTCACCGGCAGCCCCACCGCCATGGGCGCCGCTGCTGCGGGTCGCGTGTACATGGTGGCTTATGCCCACATGAACATCCCAGGTCCTCTGAATCAGATCGTGGTGGACTACAAGAAGAAGTTCAACGACGACATGTACACGGGCGCCGTGTACCACGCATTCACGATGCTGTCCGAAGGCTTTGCCAAGGCCAAGTCCACCGACCCCGTCAAAGTGGCTGCAGCGTTTGAAGGCATGAAGTTCAAGAGCTTCAACGGCGAGGTCGAGATGCGCAAGACCGACCACCAATTGCAGCAGGGCCTGTTCATCTCCAAGTGGGAAAAAGCGGGCGGCAAGTACCCCATCGACTCTGAGAACACCGGCTACACCTTTGTACCGATGAAGTACTACGAGCCCTATGTGGCCAGCACGCCCACCTCGTGCCAGATGAAACGTCCCTAAATCCGGTGCTGGCAGCGGGAACGTGTTCCTGATCTCTCAGGTGACCCCTGGGAGAACGTGAACCCGTTTTAGGGCACCAGAACTTCGAGGCCCGACCTACTCGGGCCTTTTTTTTCCCTTCGCAATGAAAAATTCCAATGAATCCTGAGTTTTTCGTGATCTCTTTGCTGAACGGCGTGAGCTACGGGCTCCTGCTGTTCATGCTGAGTTCCGGCCTCACGCTGATCTTCAGCATGATGGGCGTGCTCAACTTTGCACACACCAGCTTCTACATGCTGGGTGCCTACTTTGCGTTCACCATCTCCGGGGTGGTGGGCTTCTGGCCAGCGCTGGTGCTGGCACCCCTTGTCGTGTTTGCGCTGGGGGCCGCGTTCGAGCGCTATTGCCTGCGCCGGGTGCACAAGTTCGGCCACGTGCCCGAACTGCTGGTCACGTTCGGCCTGTCCTACCTCATTCTGGAAGTGGTGCAGCTGGTCTGGGGCCGTTCCACCGTGCCTTATGGCCTGCCCGAGCAATTGCAGGGTCCGCTGTTTTCGCTCTATGGCACGCAATTTCCCAAGTCGCGCTCGTTTGTGATGCTTGTGGCCCTGCTGATGCTGGTGTCGGTGTGGCTGCTGCTCACACGCACGCGCATCGGTCTCGTCATCCAGGCCGCCCTCAAGTACCCTGAGATGGTCGAGGCGCTGGGCCACAACGTGCCGCGCGTCTTCATGCTGGTGTTTGGCGGTGGTGCCGCGCTGGCCGGCCTGGCGGGTGTGATCGGTGGCAACACCTATGTCACCGAGCCTGCGATGGCGGCCTCAGTGGGTTCCATCATCTTTGTCGTGGTGGTGGTGGGTGGCATGGGCTCCCTTGCGGGTGCCTTCCTGGCATCACTGCTCATCGGTCTGGTGCAGACCTTTGCCGTGGCGCTGGACTACTCGCTGATCCATGTCTTCAAGGCCGTGGGCGTGGCGGTGACTGACCAAACCTTCGGCTACCCCTTGCTCAAGCTCACGATTTCCCAGGTCGCGCCCATCCTGCCTTACCTGTTCCTCGTGCTGATCCTGATCTTCCGCCCCAAGGGCTTGCTGGGCACGCGGGAGGACTGATGCCATGAATTCCACTACAACCACTACTGTCGCGTCCAGCGCCACGTCGCACTACCGGTTCAAGCCCTGGAACGTCGGGCGCCTCATCATCTGGACGTTGTTCGCGGTCATGCTCATCATGGCGCCCATGCTGTTTCGCAGCAGCCTGGCGCTGACCATGCTCTCGCAGATCGGCTACCTGATCATCATCTGCCTGTCCTACAACATCCTGCTGGGGCAGGGCGGCATGCTGAGCTTTGGCCATGCGGTCTACACCGGCCTGGGTTCGTTCATCGCCATTCATGCTATGAACATGGCCACCAAGGGCTCTGTGCACATTCCGCTGGTTTTCATTCCACTGGTGGGCGGCCTGGCAGGGGCATTTTTTGCCATCCTGCTCGGTTTTGTCACTACCAAGAAGTCGGGCACCACCTTCGCCATGATCACGCTGGGTATTGGCGAACTGGTGGCCTCCATGGCGCTGATGTTCCCCGAGTTCTTCGGCGGAGAAGGCGGCATCACCACGGACCGGGTGTATGGCAAAGCCTTCTTTGGCATCAGTTTCGGGCCTGCGATTCAGGTGTACTACCTGATTGCTGCGTACTGTTTTGTCTGCACTGCCGCCATGTTTGCATTCACGGGCACGCCGCTGGGCCGCATCCTGAACGCTGTGCGCGACAACCCCGAGCGCGTCGAGTTCATCGGCTACAACACGCAGCGTGTGCGCTACTTCGCGTTCATCATCGCGGGCTTTTTTGCCGGCATCGGGGGTGGGCTGGCCACCATCAACTTCGAGATCATCACGGGAGCTGACAGCCTGAGCGTGATTCGCTCCGGCGGCTACCTGCTGTTCACATTCCTCGGCGGGGCAACGTTCTTCTTCGGCCCCATCATCGGCGCGGTGCTGTTGGTGCTAGCGTCGGTGTTGCTGTCCGAGCTGTCCAAAGCATGGTTGTTGTACCTGGGCCTGGTGTTCCTGTTCATGGTGATGTACGCGCCCGGAGGCATTGCCAGCCTGATCATGATGAACCTGCGGCTGGCCAAGTACGGCAAGCTGCGTCAGCTCTGGAGTTCTTACCTGGCGCTGGGCGGCACGGCGCTGGTGGGGGTGATGGGCGCAGCCTGCATGATCGAGATGACCTACCACCTGCAGCTCAACGCAGCCCTGGGGCCAGAACTGACGTTCCTGGGGGCCACGCTCAATGCCGCAGGCTTCACAAGCTGGTTTGGCGCCATTTTCGTGATGGTCACGGGCTTTGGACTTTTTGAACTCTGCCGCCGCCAGTTCCTGCGGCAGTGGAGCACGATCCAGGAAGAGATCGAACATGAAATCAAGCGTGGGGAGGCGCTGTAAACATGGCAGCTGACAACCCAACCAACACCACCTATGCCCTGGAACTGCGCGACCTGCGCAAGAGCTTTGGCAAGACGGAAATTATCCGTGGCGTGAACCTGTCCGTGGCCTCGGGCGAACGCGTGGCCATCATCGGCCCCAATGGCGCGGGCAAGTCCACGCTGTTCAACCTCATCAGTGGGCGTTTTGCGCCCACAAGCGGGGATGTGATTCTCAACGGCCAGCGCATCAACGGGCTGGCGCCGTATGAGATCAACCGCAAGGGGCTGTCGCGCAGCTTCCAGATCACGAACATCTTTCCCAAGCTCTCGGTGTTCGAGAACCTGCGCTGCGGTGTGCTTTGGAGCATGGGCTACAAGTACACGTTCCTGCGTTTCCTGTCGAACCTGCACGATGCCAATGAGCGCGCCAAGCAGCTCATGGAAATGATCAAGCTCGACAAGAAGCGCGACACGCTGGCGATGAACCTCACCTATGCCGAGCAGCGCGCCCTGGAGATCGGCATCACCATCGCGGGTGGTGCCAACGTGATCCTGCTCGACGAGCCCACGGCCGGCATGAGCAAGACCGAGACCACGCGCTTCATCCATCTCATCAAGGAAGTGACCGAAGGTCGCACGCTGCTGACGGTGGAGCATGACATGGGGGTGGTCTTTGGCCTGGCGGACAAGATTGCTGTGGTGGTTTATGGCGAGGTCATTGCCTATGACACGCCCGACAAGGTGCGCGCCAACCAGCGCGTGCAGGAGGCCTATCTGGGCTCTGTCGTTGCGGACGAGCAAGGGGCGGGACATTGACATGCTGAAAATCGAAAATCTCCACGCCTATTACGGCAAGAGCCATGTGCTGCATGGCGTGACCTTCGACGTACAACCCGGTGAAATCGTGGCCCTGCTGGGGCGTAACGGCTCGGGCCGTTCCACCACCGCCAAGGCCATCATGGGCCTGGTGGACTGGGAGGGCACGCTGAACTGGAAGGGGCAGGACCTCAACGGCAAGAAGGCTTACGAGATCGCCCACCTGGGGGTGGGCTACGTGCCCGAAAGCCGCGATGTGTTCCCCAACCTCACCGTGCACCAGAACTTGCTGCTGGGCCAGAAAGGCAAAGGCAAGGGTAGCCGCTGGTCGTTTGACGACATGTACGAGATGTTCCCGCGCCTCAAGGAGCGCCAGCACACCGAGGCGGGCGTGATGTCGGGCGGCGAGCAGCAGATGCTTACGCTATGCCGCACGCTGATGGGCGACCCCGACCTGATCATCATCGACGAGCCCACCGAAGGCCTGGCCCCCAAGATTGTCGAGCTGGTGGGGCAGTACCTGCAGACCATCAAGGCGCGGGGTATCTCGGTGCTGCTGATCGAGCAGAAGCTGACCATCGCCATGAAGATCTCGGACCGCGCGTTGGTCATGGGGCATGGCTCGATCGTGTTCCAGGGCACACCGGACAGCCTGCGGGCCGACAACTACATCCGCAAAGAATGGCTTGAAGTTTAGCGGGGCGATCCCCCTGAGGCGCTGCGCGCCTTCCCCCTTCTCTCGAATCGCTGCGCGACTCGGGAAGGGGGACGCAGCCCTCGCTGCGGGGCGGCCCTTGCTTGGCTGCACTGGTCTGGTCCGCGCCAGTTGCGGCGTGCTGCGGGTCCAGGTGATAGCAGGAGGAATTTGCCCGTTTGATCCGAAGGGGCGATCGGTAACGACCTCATTCTTGCCCAGAGCCGGTCTGTCTATCTGTGCGCGATCAGTAACGGGCCGTTCGGGCTGAGCTGGTCGAAGCCTTGCGCCGCGCTTCGACAAGCTCAGCGTGAACGGACCTTGGTCGTTCCAAGCAAGCATCGAAAAAACCCTTGAGTGGCAAACCCCCTTGTCCCGCCCGGGACAAATTGACACGCCAAATGGGTTTGAAGTCTCTACAATAAAAACGCACGACCGTTCTTTTCCACTTTCCAAGGAACAACAGCACCATGACCGCTGAATACAAAGTCCACGGCTCCGTTGCCGTGATCACCATGGCCAACCCTCCCGTCAACGGACTTGGATTGGCAACCCGCCAGGGCATCGTGGACGGCCTTGGCCGTGCTAATGCCGATGCAGCGGTCACGTCCATCGTGATCACCGGTGCCGGTGGTGCGTTCTCTGGCGGCGCCGACATCAAGGAGTTCGGCACCGACAAGTCGCTGCAAGAACCCAACCTGCTGTCGGTGATTGCCGCCATTGAAAACTCGGCCAAGCCCGTCGTGGCGGCCATGCACAGCGTCGCCATGGGCGGCGGGCTGGAGTTGGCCCTGGGTTGCCACTACCGCATTGCGGCGCCTGGCTGCTCGATTGCACTGCCTGAAGTCAAGCTGGGCCTGATCCCCGGCGCGGGCGGCACGCAGCGCCTGCCACGCGTGATCGGTGTTGAAGCCGCGCTCAACCTCATCGTGAGCGGCGAGCCCGTCAAGAGCGAAATGATTGGCGCCGTGCCCGGCCAGAAGTTGTTTGACAAGATGGCCGCGTCGGCCGAATCGCTGGCCGCAGAAGCCCTGGCGTTTGCACAGAGCGTGGCCGATGCCCGTCCGCTGCCCCTGGTGCGCAACTTCCCCTGCAAGCACCCCGAAGGCGATGCGTACTTCCAGTTCGCGCGCAACATGGTCAAGGGCATGGCCAAGAACTTCCCCGCGCCCGCCAAGTGCGTGGACGCCGTTGAAGCCGCCACCAAGAAGAAGTTCGCAGAAGGCATGCTGGCCGAGCGCGAGATCTTCATCAACCTGATGTGGACGCCCGAGTGCCGCGCATTGCGCCACCTCTTCATGGCCGAGCGCGCCGCGAGCAAGATCCCTGATGTCGCATCCGACACCCCCAAACGCGACATCAAGCTGGTGGGCGTGATTGGCGCTGGCACCATGGGCGGCGGCATTTCCATGAACTTCCTGAACTCGGGCATCCCCGTCAAGATTCTGGAGATGAAGCAGGAAGCCCTGGACCGTGGCGTGGCCACGATCAAGAAGAACTACGAAGCCCAGGTCAAGAAGGGCAAGCTCAAGCAGGACAAGTACGAGCAGCGCATGGCCCTGCTGAGCACCACGCTGAGCTACGACGATCTCAAGGACTGCGACCTCATCATCGAAGCCGTGTTCGAAGAAATGGGCGTCAAGGAAGCCGTGTTCAAGCAGCTCGACGCCGTGGCCAAGCCTGGCGCTATCCTTGCCTCCAACACCTCCACGCTCGACGTGGACAAGATCGCCGCCTTCACCAAGCGCCCTCAGGACGTGGTGGGCATGCACTTCTTCAGCCCCGCCAACGTGATGAAGCTGCTGGAAGTGGTGCGCGGTAAGGAGACCGCCAAGGACGTGCTGGCCACCGTGATGGCCATCGGCAAGAAGATCAAGAAGACCTCGGTGGTCTCAGGCGTGTGCGATGGCTTCATCGGCAACCGCATGATCGAGCAGTACAGCCGCCAGGCAGGATTTCTGCTGGACGAAGGCTGCACGCCCCAGCAGGTGGATAAGGCCGTCGAGAAGTTCGGCTTTGCCATGGGCCCGTTCCGCATGGGCGACCTAGCGGGCAACGACATCGGCTGGGCCATCCGTAAGCGCCGCTCCGTCGAGCGCGCCGACATGAAGTACAGCCGCACGGCTGACAAGCTGTGTGAGCTGGGGCGCTTTGGCCAGAAGACCGGCGCAGGCTGGTACGACTACCAGGCCGGCAAGCGCGACGCGATCCCGAGCGACCTGGTCAACAAGATGATCGAAGACCACCGCAAGGAGCTGGGCATCACGCCGCGCAAGATTTCGGACGAAGAAATCGTGCAGCGCCTGGTGTTCGCCCTGGTCAACGAAGGCGCGCACATCCTGGAAGACGGCATCGCCAGCAAGTCTGGCGACATCGACATGGTTTACCTGACCGGTTACGGCTTCCCCATCCACCGTGGCGGCCCCATGCACTACGCCAGCGAAGTGGGTCTGTTCAACGTGGTGCAGGCCATGGACCGTTTTGCCAAGAACCCGCTGGATGACGCAGCGTTCTGGAAGCCCGCTCCGCTGCTGGCCAAGCTGGCCGCCGAAGGCAAGGCCTTCCAGTAAATAGCCGCGTGCACCCATCTACAGAATCAAAGGAATTCGCATGACCTCCGCAGTGATTGTTTCCACCGCCCGCACGCCGCTCGCCAAGAGCTGGAAGGGTTCTTTCAACATGACGCATGGCGCCACCCTGGGCGGCCATGCCGTGCAGCACGCCGTGTTGCGCGCTGGCATCGACGGCGCTGACGTGGACGACGTCATCATGGGTTGCGCCACACCCGAAGGTGCCACCGGCAGCAACATCGCGCGCCAGATCGCCCTGAAGGCCGGCCTGCCCATCACCGCTTCCGGTGTCACGGTCAACCGCTTCTGCTCCTCTGGACTGCAGACCATTGCCATGGCCGCCCAGCGCATCATCGCTGGCGAAGCCGATGTGTTCGTGGCCGGTGGTGTCGAAAGCATCTCCTGCGTGCAGCAGGAGATGAACCTGCACATGATCCAGGACCTGGCCCTGGCCAAGCAAAAGCCCGAGATCTACTGGAGCATGCTGCAGACCGCCGAGCAGGTGGCCAAGCGCTACAACATCGGCCGCGAAGCCATGGATGAATACGGTGCCGCCAGCCAGCAGAAGGCTTGCGCAGCGCAGGCCGCTGGCTTGTTCGACGCAGAAATCGCCCCCATCACTGTGACGGCCGGTGTGGCCGACAAAACGCTGGGCCTGATCACCAAGCAGGTCACCGTGAGCAAGGATGAGGGCACACGCGAAGGCACGACGGTAGAAGCCATCAGCGGCCTGCGCTCGGCGCTGCCTGGCGGTTTGATCTCTGCCGGCAACGCCAGCCAGTTCTCCGACGGCGCTGGCGCCTGCGTGGTGACCAGCGAAGAGTACGCCAGCAAGAAGGGCCTCAAGCCCCTGGGCCGCTTCCTCGGCTTTGCGGTGGCAGGTTGCGAGCCCGACGAAATGGGCATCGGCCCCGTGTTTGCCGTGCCCAAGGTGCTGAAAAAGCTGGGCCTCACGGTGCAGGACATCGACCTGTGGGAGCTGAACGAAGCCTTTGCCGTGCAGGTGCTGTACTGCCGCGACAAGCTGGGCATTCCGGCCGACCGCCTGAACGTGAACGGCGGCGCGATTGCCGTGGGCCACCCCTACGGTGTGTCGGGCCAGCGCCTCACGGGCCACGCGCTTATCGAAGGCAAGCGCCGTGGTGCGAAGAAGGTGTGCGTGACGATGTGCATTGGTGGCGGCATGGGCGCTGCCGGCATTTTCGAAGTGCTGTAAAACTTGGCTTGGGGGCTGCGCAACAGGCGACACTTTCACGGGTTCGCTGTGCGCTTGCCCCTTTGTGGGTGGCGCAAGCAGCGGTGGTGAGGCCCATGGGCGGACCACATGCGTTGGCTCTCCGCACAGCAAATTTCAGATGGATGCCTGAACTACCGGTAGAAGGGGATGAGAGGAAGACACCAGGGCCGAGCAGGGCCGGGGGGGTGAAGAGGCGCTGGCTACAAATTGTTGCTTTGCCGGGGCGTGATGCGCCCGTCAGCGCGGTTGGCGCGGGCAGAATCCGCGCGACCACCGGCTTGCCTGTGGCCCTGAACCTGTCTCCTTTCTCCATCCCGAACCCGGTACCTCCCATGCGTTGTCTGCTTCCTTCCTTTCGCCACTGTGTCGCCCTCTCGGCCCTTGCCGTTGCATGCGGTGCCCATGCCCAGAGCCAGACCTACAAGCTCCAGCTGCCGCTGGAGTCGGACTCCGACGTGGTTTTGCAGGACATCGTGGTGGACGCCAAACAGACGCGGGTGACGCTTGTCGTCAAGAACACCACCGATGAATCGTTCGAGGCCTGTGCGCAATCCACTGGCTCGCCCGATGCGTTCACGCTCAAGGACCTGGGCACCGGCACTGTGCTGCCGCAGCTGTCGATTGGAGGCCTGTCTTTCTGCAACGTGAAGATGGATGTGGTCAAGCCCGGCCGCAACAAGCTCGTCAAGATCACGTTCCCGCCACTGCCTGCAGGTGCCACACGCCTGCAGCTCGGAGAAGCCAATTGCCAGCCCAAGCCCGATTCGGACATGGACTACTGGTGTTTCAAGAACATCGTGCTGCCTGCACGCTGAGCCCTATCAGGCCATTGGAGATCGGGCATGCACGCAGCCACAAGGAGACCTTCTGATGACCCTGCGTTCCACGCTCGACTTTCTGCTGTATGACTGGCTCGATGCCCAGTCCCTCACGGCCCGCACGCGTTTTGCAGACCACTCGCGCGAAACCTTCGATGCGGTGCTCGACACCTGCGAGCGCATCGCTCGCGAGAAGTACGCGCCCTTCAACCGCACCGTAGACATCGAGGAGCCACACTTCGACGGTGAAAAGGTCATCCTGCCCCAGGCGACTTACGAGGCGCGCAAGGCCTATGCGGAATCCGGCCTGTTGTCGGCGGCGCAGGACTACGAGGTCGGCGGCATGCAGCTGCCCTATGCCGTCGAGGCGGCCGCCAACAGCTTCTTTGCGGTGGCATCCATCAGCATCGGCTCGAACCTGCTGACTTCGGGCAACGCCAACCTGCTCATGGTGCATGGCACCGAGGCGCAAAAGCAGGTGTTTGCACTCAATGAATTCAACGGGCGTTGGTCGGGCACCATGTGTCTGTCCGAGCCGCAGGCGGGCTCCTCGCTGTCGGATGTGGCCACGCGCGCCGTGCCTGATGGCGATGGCTTCGAGGCCGACCCATTGGGTGCAAGGTATCGCCTCACGGGCAACAAGATGTGGATCAGCTCGGGCGACCATGAGCTGACCGAAAACATCGTGCACCTGGTGCTGGCCAAGATCCCGGGGCCGGACGGCAAGCTGGTGCCGGGCACCAAGGGCATCTCGTTGTTCATCGTGCCCAAGAAGCTGGTGGACACCGAAGGCAAGCTCACCGGCGTACGCAACGACGTGGCGCTGGCGGGCCTCAACCACAAGCTGGGCTGGCGCGGTACCACCAACACGCTGCTTAATTTCGGTGAAGGCAGGTTCCCGGTTGAGGGCAAGGCCGGGGCCGTGGGCTACCTGGTGGGCCAGCCCGGCAAGGGCCTGCACTGCATGTTCCACATGATGAACGAGGCGCGCATCGGCATCGGCATGGCCGCCACCATGCTGGGGCTGGCGGGCTATTACGCCAGCCTGGACTACGCCAAGAACCGGCCCCAAGGGCGCCCGGTGCAGGGCCCCAAGGATGGCGCCGCTGCCGTGGTCAAGGACGCCGCCCAGCCCCAGGTGCGCATCATCGAACACGCCGACGTCAAGCGCATGCTGCTGGCCCAGAAGTCGTATGGCGAAGGAGCGCTCGCGCTCAACCTGTTTTGCGCCAAGCTGGTGGACGAGCAGCACACGGGCGACGCGGCGGCGGCCGACGAAGCCCGCCTGCTGCTGGAGGTGCTCACCCCCATTGCCAAGAGCTGGCCCAGCGAGTTCTGCCTGGAGGCCAACTCATTGGCCATCCAGATCCATGGTGGCTACGGCTACACGCGCGACTTCCCGGTGGAGCAGTACTGGCGCGACAACCGCCTGAACATGATCCACGAAGGCACCCACGGCATCCAGGCCTTGGACCTGCTGGGCCGCAAGGTGCTGATGGAAGGTGGCCGCGGCCTGCAACTGCTGGCAGGGCGCATCAATGCCACCATCGAGCGCGCGATCCAGGTGCCCGCGCTGGCGGCACATGCCAACGAGCTGGGCAAGGCGCTGCAGGACGTGGGCGCCGCCACCAAGGCCGCCTGGGCCACGGGCCAGCCTGCCGATGCGCTGGCCAATGCCGTGCCCTACATGCAGGCCTTTGGCCACACGGTGCTCGCCTGGGTTTGGCTGGACGTGGCCCTGGCCACGCTGGCCCGGGATGCCGATCTGGCCCAGCCCGCGAGCGTGGGACGCATGGGCGGCATGCGCTTTTTCTTCCACTACGAGCTGCCCAAGATCGGTGCCTGGCTGCAGGTGGTGAGCACGCGCGATGCCACTTGCGCGGCCTTCCCTGAAGAGGCATTTTGATGGCGGCGCAACTAACCCTGAAACGCCTGCACAAGCTCATCTGGCTGCTGATTTACGGAGGGTTGCTCACGCTGATACTGGGCATCGCCACCGCCCGCACCGATGAGGCTCTGGGCTGGAGCCTCATCGTGGGCGGCGGGGTGCTGGCCGTGGTGGGTGTGGTGCTGATCGCGGTGCGGGCCCGGTTGCACACCGACCCCGGCCCTTAGAGCCTTATATGGACGCCCCGAATAAGCCAAGCCCTCACTCACTGCTGCCAAGAAGGTAAAGATTGCACCCGTATATCCGGACTTGTTGTGGCGCGAGCCACGGTCCCTGATGGGAGTCGCTGGTGGAGGTCC
>Ga0209958_1000565_pt1 | contig 57887 bp, 59 predicted proteins | sample ThiBio_inoc_plan_FD_183942 | JGI IMG/M metagenome (GOLD analysis project Ga0209958, IMG submission 183942) | Wastewater bioreactor microbial communities from Cape Town, South Africa - Thiocy_inoc_plan (SPAdes) | ecosystem: Engineered > Bioremediation > Thiocyanate > Unclassified | place: South...
CCGCCAAGGCCGCGACGCAAGCAGGGCTGGGGCATGCCCCAGCCCTGCTTGCCATCACCGCCCGTTTCGGGCATCAAAACCAGACGGGACTCCACCCATAACCGGAGGAAACTTCGGTCTCAGGTCAGATGCGGCAGCCCCGCCGCACGGTATGCGTCCTTGACCAGTTGTTCCACGCGGGGACGGTCGGGCCGATCAGTGAGATCCAGCATGGTGGTCCAGACATGCAGGAACCGGCGTGCCGCCGCCGTGGGGTTGTCGGTGATGGTGTTCATAGAATGCGCCCTCGGACGCGGAATTATCCGCAAAGTTAATGCCCGAGGTATTTAGCTGTCTACGAAGCACGCGTTTACAAACGCATATTGCGTGTTTGCAGTGAGGACGTTGAGATCAGCCTTGTAAGAGGCAATGCTTCATCGTCTACAACCTTGCTATCAGCCCATCGACCACTTCATCAATGGATGCCTCGTGATAACGAACTTCGACGGGTACCACCTTACGGAACGGTTCCGGTAAGTTAGCTGCCGCAACTGTCAGCTCAATAGCCCCTCGTGTAATTGTCGTGTCGCTCGGCACAAACACAGGCACCTGAAAAGAAATCGGTCCAACCTTGTGCATGAACTCCTGACAAGTGAGCTCCCACTGCGCACTCATCTCATGACGCCCTTCTTCCCAATAGAATTTATTGGGGTCTCTGGGCCTCGGAGGCAAATTCGCCGATAGAAGATGCGCATATCCCCTCCTATCGACGATAGGCATAAGCTGATCGAACCCTAGATCAAACATTCCTGTCCCCCACTTCCCAGCCGGAGGCTGGGGAGGAGGAGGAAGAGACGTTTGTTCCTCTGCGCAGTTTTCTTCATCATCCTCGGGTTCGGGAAGTAGCATCAGTCCACCTCGCGCGACCAACTGGACGCGAGCCGATTGCGCGGACTTGAAGCCGGTATTTTCGATATCCAGGTCGATAAAAAATCGTCGCGTCGGATATTCCATTGCGACGGCAAGCCCGCTCAATCGGTCTCGAACCTGTTTCAGCCAAGCAGGGTAAGCATATTCGGTATACTCCCGGATCTCCTGTTCACTCGGAGGACGCCATCGAAATAATGCAGCCCCAATGCCATTCATTGGACGATCGGGGGGATGGGTTTTAAAAATGGTTTCCTGAGGGTGGTAGGCCTTGATCCGCTCCAGCAAAATATCGACATCCTGATCGCTTAGACGTCGATATTGCTCTACCTCAATCACGCCTCGGTCGAGCTCTTTGCCGTTATGGCTGAATGATGCACGAATGGCGGGGTGTGTTGCCTTGAATGAGGTAATCTCTTTCTCATATGCAGCAATCTTTTTATCGCGTTCGTCCGGTTCCGGTGAAAGGAGCCAGTCAGACGGAATTTCAACAAAGGACAGGCCATAATGCCTCGCCGTAGTCATCATCCCAACGTCATGCGTCAGCAACGACACTGACTGAGCATTCATATGTGACCACGCGAGAGCTTCATCCACAATGCGATCGTCATTGTGGTCAAGGTCAAGATCATCGGGTCTTGGAGCCGCTTTACTCCGTGGCCCTGCCAGAATGAACGAAACTGTCGTCCCCCCAGATGAAAACGATATCCGGCATTCGTTGGCGCGCACCATCTCTCGTAGCCATGACGAAACTTCCCGAGCCTTCCGCGATCGACGTGAATTCCCATCTTGCTTCAGGCGATCGATTTCGGTCTGTACCGTCCTTGGAATATAGACGAGCACGTCAGGCGCCCCGTCGGTCAGCTCTCCCCAGGGCAGGCTCTCGACCTTTTTGCATTGAAGGAGCAAATTGGTGTCACAAAAGAAGACCTGACGCATGGTTTGCCTACGACCTGATCAGCGCAGGGTGGAATAGTAGCTGCGTTCAGCATTCCACCAAAGCGCGACATCAAAGTGCTGCTATAGGATTTCCACCGCCGCCCGCATCATGGCGTCGTTGACCTCGATATAGCGTTGCGTGGTGCTGAGGTGCCGGTGCCCGGCCAGCGTCATGATGACCTTGGCCGACACGCCGCTGTGGGCCAACCGGGTGATGAACCAGCGCCGCCCGCTGTGGCTGCTCGCCCCATCGATCCCCGCCGCGCCATAGAGGTTGGTGAACAACTGGCATAGGGTATTGGGTGAGAACGCCGTTTGCTTTTGCGTCAGCAGGAACGGTGTGTCGCCGGGACGCTGGGCCACCTTCAGCGCGGCCACATAGCGTTCCAGTTCCTTGCGCAGCTTGTCGCCCACGAACACCGCCCGCGCCTCGCCGGTCTTGGTGATGGCCCCGCGCAGCAGGATTTGGTCCTTGACCTGGCTGTCACCGGTCAGCACGTCCTTGACGGTCAGGGCGGCGATCTCGCCCACGCGCATCCCGGCATAGAAACTGAGCATGAGGGCGGCGCGGTTGCGGGCCGCGTGCTTCCTGCTGGCGATGACGGCCAGCACACGCTTCAGCTCGCTCTCGCTCAAAACCTTGGCCTGTTTCATAGCTGAAACCTTGAGAAATCAACGCCAACACACAAAACGTTATAAGCGCCGATTGCCCGAAGTCGCAACGGCGTTGATCCGCGCATTATTTCAATGAGATAGCCAGAACATAAGAAAATGTGCGTTTGTAAATAAGACAAAGCCGGGCAATCGGCAATTAATTACAAGGCGATGCGGCATTAGTTCTTGTTAGAGCGGCCTACGCACCTTTTCTGCGGGACAGCGCCTCGCGTTGGCTGCCGCGCCCTTGGGCCATGAAAACCTAATGAAACGCACAGAAGTACATATTCGCCCCCGGCCATGCCGGATGCGACGGGCCATAGAAAGTCGAGATGCAGCAAGAACCACCCTTCGTCGTCGCAATCGTGGATGATGATGCCGGATTTCGGGATGCGATTGGCTGGCTGCTGAAGGCCAACGGCTATGGCGTGCGCGGCTATGCGGACGCACCGTCCTTCCTCGCCGGTCACGATCCAACGGTAATTGGCTGCGTGCTGCTCGATCTGCGCCTGGACGATTCCTGCGGCATCGACACGCTCGTTGAAGCACGGCTGCGCGGCCTTGATGCGCCCGTGCTGATGATCTCGGGACACGGTGACATTCCCACCGCTGTAAAAGCAGTGAAGCTTGGTGCGGCGGGCTTCATCGAAAAGCCCGTGGATAATGAGTTGCTCCTGCGCTCGGTGGCGGATGCCTGCCATCTTCACTTGGAACTACGCAGCCGATACGGCATGGCGACTGAGGCCATCGGCCGGTATCAACTTCTGACGGCACGGGAGAAGCAAATTTTCTGGCTGCTAGTTGAGGGCCGCTCGACGAAAGAATGTGCGACCACGCTCGGTCTCAGCGCCCGCACGGTAGAAATTCATCGCAGCCATCTTGGCGACAAGCTTCGGGCATGGACGCCATCCGAACGCCTTCGCATCGCGTGGCACGCCAAGGCGCTTGCCTGCCATCAGACTGCCGATACTGGCAGTACGTAGAGACCCCGTATGTTCGCCGTTAGGGCAGGATGATAGCCCTACGCCCACAGCGCTCAGTCGTGGGAAGGGGTCATGTCGCAGAATTTCGCCTTATCTGGCCGCAACGTCCTGGAAACGGCGATACGAGAGACAGCGTGTTTGTTCGCCAATCCGATGTACCGGGACGCGATTGAGGGAAAGCCGTTCTTCACCAAAGAATGGTTCGGGCGGTTCCTCGTTGATTGGAAGGTTGCTCGCAGTATTGATAAAGATCGACAGACGATGGCCTATGATTTTCTGAGGAACGAGCTCACGTCCATTCACGGAAAAATCGATCCAGACAAGATATCTGACATTGCCGTCGCATTGAAAAATAAGTGCATTTCAGCAAGGTGTGGCAGCAATGGGCCGCAAAGAGTATTGCCATTGTCGCTTACATCAAAAGTCGCATATTTTTTCTTTCCATTGACAATGTGCCCATATGACAAATATGCATTTAATTCGCTGAAGAAAAGAATGCGCCATCATGAGGATCGTCCGCGATATCACGATTACGTATCATACGTTAATTCATTCAATCTGTTGTTCAGTTCTGTTGAAGGCGAAATCGCGGCAGCAACCAGATTGGAATGCTCCCGATCAAGCTATCCTCTCCCGGACGCATTGACGGGAAATGTCGCCGTCCACCGGAAAATACTCGATCAAATGCTGGTTATCGAGGGGCGCTGAGGTCATGGCGCTCATGTCTTGCCGCTCGGAGATGCGGGGAAAACACGCCGAATATCTCATCGATGCAATCGTCGTCGCCGCGCCACTGGCAATCGGACTTTGCATCTACCTTCTCAAGCGCCCTAAAACAATCCTTGTTAACTACATTATCGAAAATCTCTGGGCTGCCAATTTTATTGGCGACATGAAAGTCTTTGGAGACAACCTAAGTGCCTGGATGTACTTCACGGTATATGCGGCACCCGATGGAATATGGGTGTTTTCATTCACCTACGCCATGATCCTAATCTGGCTGCGCGCTGACTGCTTCATTTTAAAACATGCATTCATATACACGCCACTCAGTATCGCTGCTTCTTCTGAGTTGATGCAATTATACGGGGTCGTGCGGGGCACCTACGACCCGCTGGACCTGTCTTCATACATTATCGGCGCAATCTTGGCGCTTACTGTTTCTTTCATCCGGGGGAAGTTCCATGCGGACTAAAAAAGGGCTTCTGTATTCTGCACCCACAATAGCCGTCTTCTGTCTTATCGCGGGGGCATCATTCGATATGGCGACACCGGACTCGCTATCGGAGAAATATGGCATCACGGTCGATGAAGTTAAGAGGCTTAGGGATGAGTTCGGGAATTTGGACGAAGTGGAGGCGATCCTTGTTGTTCAGAAAAACAGCGGCTTTCTCGGTTTTTTCAAAGACAAATTAGAGGATGTTGTCGCCGAGGCGCGGATATATGGTGGCGGAAAAAATATGAAGGATGCGAGGGATAAGGGAATCTCAAGAAAGGATTATGAATCCGTCCGCAAGGAGAAAATTATAAAATTAACCATGGGGGTTTGCTCTTCTGAATTGTCTGCTGCGGAGCCAGACAAGGATAGCATTGTCATTGTTTCAGAAGACCGAGCGGCTGCAAGATACGAAATCAAGGTAAAGTTGCACTCAACTCGTTTTGGCGAGGAGTGGCAATGCACGGCAGTTGGGCAAGATGGGAAGGGCGTTACAATACAGCGCCTGGAAAAGATAAAATGACATGGGGCGCCTCATTGCAACCCCGGTGCCCTCCCACATTAAGGCTGAATAGAATGAAGAAAGTCGCCGCCGTAAGTACGATGGCGCTCGTATTGGCTACGACCGACGCCCACGCGACCAACGGCGAATGCGAAGAAATCCGCTTGCTGCTCAATCCGATCTATCAGCAACTAATCGCGGCGCTCGACCGTCATCTTTACAGCCGTGACGTCAATATGAAGATCGACGCCGAGACGGACACCTGGGCGCAGTTCCAGTTCCGGGACATGGCCGACCGGCACGACAAGATGATCGTCAATCTCATCCGTGAGTACAACGACGGTGACCCGGTCGCAATTCGCAAGTGCAACGCGGTCGTTTACCAAGCCGACTGTGAGGCGTTCCAGGTCTACAAGCGTGTCGTGATCGACCTCCCCGGCATGGCGGGAAAGCGGCAAGCCATCATGGCCGAAAATGATCGGCGGTGTGCCCAGGCGCGCGGCGACTAAATGGAGCCCTTGGCGATGGTGTGGCTGCGCGGCCCCTGCCAATAGCGGGTGATGAAGTCCTTCTTGTGCAGCTTGCCCTTCTCGAACCGCATACCGGGGTAGGTATCGGCGAAGAACGCCTTGCCTTCGGCATGAACCCGCCTGCGCGTCTCGGCGTCGAACAACGTCGATGCCTGACCGGCGAATTCGCGTAGGGCGATGTTGTGGCATTGGAACACCCCCAGCCCGGCCATGACGGCCTGAAAGACGAAATCACCGTCCTCGCCGATCATCATGTCGCGGAACCAAAGCGGGGTCGGCGGCTGACGGAGAAACCAGAAACTGCCCTTCAGCTCGACGTGGCGCTCGAAGACAAGGTAGTGCTCGAAGAACGCCGGTTCGTCCTTCCAGGGATAGCCCCGCACCGCGCCATTGATCGGGCTGAAGATGTGGATGTTTTCCGCCACCTCGGGCAACAAGCCAAAGATCGCATGGCCGTCCATCTGGTCGAGCAGGATGGCGTCGTTGTCGGCCATCACCGTCCAGGTTTCGTTGCTGGCGTAGAAGTCCTCCAGCAGCGGATTGCGGGCGGGACCAGGGCGTAGCAGCGGCCCCTTGTAACGGGCATAGGTGATGGCCGGATCGGTGCGATACCAGTTCTCGCGGTAGCCCTGATCGAACACCACGACCTCAAGCCCACGTTCCAGCAGCCAGTCGAGTTGCTGGTTGTGCCATGCGAGACGCTTGCGCTGAAGCGCCTCGCCTTCGCCCATATAGGAGATGATGCGCGCCTTCATTGGACTTGCTGCTCGGGCAGTGTGTGGCGGAACAACACCGTGCCGCGCTTGTGGGCATCGACGACCCGCGCCCACAGATGCGGATCGCTCCATTCCTCGCGGATGCGTTCGCTGAACACGATCTGATTAAGAGCAATGGGGCCGCCCATATCGGGATCGACGGCATCGGCGCGCCAGCATTGCGCATAGCCCGTGTCGGTTTCATGGACGATGGCGCTATCCAGGGCAACGCCCTGCTCGCCATTGCCGAACTCGGTCGCGGCCAACACGGCATCGACCAGCACGAAGAACACCCGGCTGAACTGCTCGGCGCTGGGGTTCACCGGCATGGACACCCACCGCTCGCTGTGCCGCTTGATGAAGGCGATGTACTCAGGATCATCGCGATCCCAGAAGCAGGCGGCATGGTCCCAGGAATCGATCAATTCCTTGATCGCGCCCTTGAGCAGGCCGAAATCCAGGATCATCCCGGCATTGTCCAACCGTGCGGCGGTCAGCAGCAATTCCACCCGATAACTGTGACCGTGCAGGCTGAGGGCGCAACGGCGTGTCGAGCCGTTGCGCACCACATGCGCGTTCTCGAATCGGAACAGCTTGCGGATGATCATCGTTTGTCGTTGAAGGACTTGTTTTCGTCGCTGATGCGATCAAGAACTTCGGCGTCAGTCTCTCCCGGTCGGCGCAGACCATAACGGTCCACGCTTTCCCAAAAGACCGATGTCACGGCCCCGGTGAGGTCATTCTCCACGCGGCAGCTCGGGATCGGCTCTCCGTTCTTGACGCACCATGCGTCCACGACCCGCAAAAAGTCGTTCGTCTCCGAATTCTCGCCTTGGGGCGGATTATGGTCCCGAGAAAATTTCGAGGTGGGATCGCGCTCCAATTCCCGCTGGATGCGGGTCATCTCGTCCTGGGTCGGCCTCTTGGCGCCAAATGCGTTCGTGAACATGCCATCAACTCCGTGTGGTTAGGGGACAAACAAGGTGGAGAGCTTCGTATCCGGCGTCTCGCTGACCAGGGCTTCCGCCAGTTCGTCGGCAAGCCCCGGCCATTTCTCGATTTCCGCCGCCGCGCCCTCGTAGGTGTAGCGCAGGTACATTTCCTGGCTGATGCAGGTGTGGACGATGTAGCCCATGGGCGTCAGGCGATCCGGCCTCGTGCCGTCGTCCTCGTCGGCATCGTCGTCGGTTGCCGCCGCCGCGCTGGACTTTGGCGACCTCATCTCGACCAGCTTCCAGTAATTCTCCGTGGTCAGGTGTTCGGCCAACGCGCTGGTGCCCAGGGCCTTGGCGCTCTCCACCACCCGATCAAGGACGAATTCGGTGAAACCGGGATGGGCGTTCAGCCGCTCGACGGCAAAAGTCTTGAAGTCCGGCACCTCGACCAGCCGGTCATAGGCGGCGAGCAGGAATTCCGGACTGTCCTGCACGAATTCCGCGCCGATCTCGATCTCGTCGTCCTCGGCGCAACGGCTGAGGTCGAAATCCCAATCCAGCAGCCCCATGTGGTCGCGGAACCAGCCGATATCGAAGGTCAGCGCGTCCGGATGCATGCCCACCCAATCGCGGACGTATTGGGCAAGATCGGGGGCGTCGCCCCCGTGATAGTCGAAGAACTCCATCTCCAGCGCCTTGCGCAGTTTGATGCCCTGCGCGCCTTCCGCATAATACTGGCGGCGCTTTCCCATCTCGGAATTGGGGTTGGAGGCGTCGCAGCTCACCGTGAAGCCGTCATCCTTCAGCACCTTGCGCAAGGCCCGTTGCAACAGGGTGAAGAACGCCACGTCCTCGGGGCCGGTGATGCCCAGCATGTGGACCCAACGCTGGTTGCTGTCCGGCCCGAGAACGCCGTCTCGCAGCATGCGAGCAATGCTGCGCAGGATGGCGCTGCGATTGCGCACGGCCATGCCGCCGAAGGCCCAACCGTCGAAGGCTTGCTCGCCCCACTTGCCGCGGTCGCAATAGCCCTTGATCGCCTCGTACCACGCCAGCGCCCCATCGGGGCCGTCCACCGACAAGCCCTGCATGACGTTCAACATGCGGGCCTTGCTGGGATCGCGGTTCTGGATCAGCCAATCGCAATTCAGCTTGGTCCAGGTCAAGCATTCCTCGAAGCTGTCGATGCAATCCGCCTTGTCGCTGTGAACGCTGCCGGTGGGCACGTCCATGGCGATGGCGATATCGCTGATGGCTTCCTGCCATGCCAGGATTTCGGCGCGTTTGCCGTGGTATTCGTCCGGGGTCCAAATCCCCTGATAGACCTGGAAGCCGCCGCTGTCGCTGATGATGGTGGTGTCCTTGCGCCGCCGGTAAAGGGGCGCGTCGTTGACCAACGACCGTTCCACGTCGAGGCTGGAAACCCCGCCCGCGCTGTAAAGCGCCGCGTCGTACCGGAACAGCCCCTCGTCGCTGAGATAGTTGAACTGGTCGAACGAACGGAAGCCGTGCTCCTTGATCGCCTGGAACACGTCGTCCCGCTTGGAATAGGCATAGAAGCTGCTGTGAATGGCGGGAAAGACCGAGGCAAAATCCTTGCGCCAATGCCGGTAATCCAGGCTGGGATCGATCTCTACGCCCATGACAACACCGCTCCGTTTTCACCGTCTTCGCTGATGTCGATATCCACCGCGCGACCCGGATAGCGCTCCGCGATCCGCGCATACAATTCCTCGGCCATCATTTCGCAGCTTCGCCCGTCGAGGCCGAGGGTGCGGGCGTCGTACAACAGCTCCAGCCATTCCTGGAAAAGGTGGAATTCGATGTCGCGGTCGTTGTGGCGCACCTCGATGGACACCTTGAACCAGAAGGTGTGTCGGTGGGTGTGGGCCAGATAATCGACCTCGGCGGGGGCACCGGCATAGCGGTGCAGGCCACGCTTGCGGAAGGTCACATAGATCATGCGCCGCACCATCATGCCCCCACGAGATGCTGGTAAAGGGGCGTGGCGGTCAGATAGCGCGCCTTCAGGGCCTGCTCCTGCCGGGCGATTTCAGCCTGCATCCTGGGCGTGGCGTAATCGTCCATCAGCGTGCGGATATAGGAGACCAGGAAGTCCTTGTTGGCCCGATAGGCATCCCAATTGGCCGTCCAGTCGCTGGGATACAGAAACGGCGCGCTGTATTGCTCGTTATAGGCCAGCCGCCGAGGCGATAGCGGCATGGCCCCGGCGATGGTGGCCTCGGCCTGGGCGATACCCAGCGTCTCTTGCAGCGCGGCGCTGAACGACATTTTCGCCTGCCCCAACAGCGCATGGTATTGCGGCTTGGTGAGACTTTGCTCCTGGCACACGACCCAGTCGTATTGCGGCAGGGTGGCAGCCAAGTCCTTGAAGATGTCGAGCTGCTTTTCCGGGGCCAGCCGGTGGGGGAACAAGATGAGGTTGGGCCGTTGCTCGGGCGGCAGGCGATGGGGCGGCAGCTCGTCCCACAGATATTCGTTGGGATAGCCGCTGTAGGCGGCGTGGTCGCCCATCTCGTCGTCATCGATCTTGAGGACGCGGGAGAACAGCCCCCAATGGAACGAGGTGGTGAAGAAGTTGCGGTCGATGGCCCAGAACAGCGCCCGCTCGGTCGCATAGGACCACCTTTTGTCGGTGATGTTGCGGCCCAGGAAGTCCCAGGGATCATAGGAGCCCGCATGCCAGATCGCCGAGATGTCCCAACTTACATCAAGTAAGTTCCGCATATAGGCGAGTTGCAGGATGCCGGGATGCCACGCGTCGGTGACCAGTACCTTGTCGCCATCGCGGACCAAGCCCGCCTCGACCATGCCGATGAAGCGGTTGATCTGCTGGTTCTTCCACAGATTGGTGGTGGCGAAGTTGAGGAATGCCCCGGCGCTGGCCCGCTGCGTGCCGCCATCGCCCGGCACGTTGACGATGTTGAGCGCACCGCTGTCGATGGCTTCCTGGCCGAAACCCGCCGGGTCCATGTGAACCCGCGCCGCGATCCCCTGGGCCTCGGCATGGGCTGCGATCTGCCGAGGAACGCCCGCGAACCACTGCGCCGTGTAGCGCGTCTCGATGGGTTCCAGCGACAATATCCAGATGGTGTGCATGGTGGCGTGCCGCCCTGGTGACAATGTCTTCGGGCGGGCACGCTATGACGGTCGGGATGGGCCGGGTATTGGGGGAGTCCCCCAATGGACGGGCGTAATGGCACCTCAATGCGGCGGACGCAGTCCCAAATGCAAAAGATTTGGTGGCAACGTATCCACAAGGACAAAAGCACATTCATTTTCGCTGGACAGACCGGAGCAGCCTTTGGCCAGTTCTAAAGATGGATTAGCCCTGGCGCAGCCTCCCCATAGCTTTGGAGTTGAGGATAATTTCATGTTGCTCATCAGAGGTCATGCCACCGCCTGGAATTCTTTCAGCACGAAGGCGACAGGATATCCGGCGTCGCGGGGCATCGACGGTTACAACATTCATCGACATATAGGTTGTTCCGGGGCTGTCAGTTTCAACCTTGCCAACTGATGATCCGCACCCAACGATGGTCATGTCTTTGTGCGTGTCAACCCTGGGAATATGTTTGTGGCCATGCAAAACAAGACCGATCTTTCTTGCCTGTAACCAGCTAATGAAGTCTCCTGCTGACTCAAGAGACTCTGTCTTTTCAAAAGACTTCCCCAAGAATTTTTCATACCAAGGCTGACGGTACCACGATGGCCGCTCTACGGGGATAGGGTGATGATGGAGCAGTGCGGCCAGAACAAATTGTTGTGCAAATTCTGGAGACCGATCTAACGCTTGGCCCACGTCAAGGTACTCTGTCTCGTCAATCTGTCCACGTGCAAGATTTCCTCCCCGAACAGAATTGAAGCAGGCAAAGCCAACTTGGCACCGTTCGAACCATCGCACTCGATCGACCTGGATTCGAAGTGCATTTTGCAGCTCGGCACCCAACCACCCATCTTTTCGGACGTCATGGTTGCCAAGCACGACAATCGGATCCTCACTACCAATGTTGTGCAAAAATTCAAGAAAGTCGCGAACAGCATCCAGGTGGACATCATCTGGCGTGTCCATGAGATCCCCTGTCACTACAGGGAGAATCGGGGCAGACTCTCCAAGATCAGTTGACAGCTGCTGAATCAACTGCTTAACGCGAGGCAGGCGCCGCTGGGCAACCCGACTTCCCAAATGCAAATCGCTGAGATGGATAATGCGAAGCGGCGGGACGCTATCTGCACTCGAAACAAATTGCTCAGTATATTGGCTGTGGAGCAGATCAATATTCGGTATTCCTGGCATAACGGATAGGTGCGAAAACAGCCACTCAAGCGACTTTCTGGCGCGGGCGGCACTTTTCTCCAGTTCAAAGAACGCAGCATCGCCATATGGGGTCCATAAAAGGACGCCGGGCCAGCGAGTAGCATTTGCCATTGCAACGCGAAAGGCTGGAAACAGATTGTCTAAATGAAGGTGATGGCCATCACCAATGCCCTCTTCAATCTGAAGAATAAGACCGGGATCGGAGGGTCTAATATGCACAAGATTTTGCAGCAGATCCCTGGAGCTTAGAAAGCGATCGAACTCCCAGTCCCCACTTGGCACAAGAAGCGCAGTCCACGGAACGTCTCTAAAATAATCACGAAGCGGGCGTAGAACCTCGCCGATATCGGCGTGGCGTAGATTCATTTCGACTCGATCAACCGCTCGGCGAAAGTCATAGTACCTGTCACGCGAGGCATAGAAATCATGGGGTGCAGCGTCTAGCAGCGCCTTCAAAGCAGACTTTGCCTCCCACTCGTTATCAAGAGTCGGAGTCACTCCCGATGGCTGCAGGATATGCGCAACCCAGTTCGCGTGTTTCCAGGAAAAACGAAATCCCACGGCGTGCCCCCGATCTTGGCGTTAAGGCTTTCCAAAGCGATGGCGCGATTGCGCCCAGCCTCAAGGAAATGACGGACGTTATCCTGAACACAAGCCTACAAAGCTGCGACACCCTGAACAACCAAAAATCTTTCGATCGCCCATACACATTATCTTTGGGTGAAAAGTCGGTGCAACCTGTAGCTTTTCACCATTGGTTCATGCCGTCGATAAAGACGGGGCCTCGTTTGCGATGTGAGCAACACGATCAGCATCGCCCATGCAGGTTCTTTCTCCCCCCACTATGCGCTCAGAACCTCAATCGCCCCGACAGGAGAGGTCGCTCCAGAAACAATACCTATCTGAGATGCCGTGATGCCCCCACCAGTTCCGCCAGCCCATTCACCCGCATCTTGTCAAACACCCGCGCCCGATGGACTTCCGCCGTTTTCAGGCTGATGCCAAGGTCGGCGGCGACCTCCTTGGTGGCCTTGCCGTTGGCCAGCAGCCAGAACACTTCCCGTTCACGGGTGGTCAGCAGGCTGTAAAGCCGCATCGCATCAATCGCACGGCCATAGCGGGCGCAGAAATCACGGTGATGAGCGCAGGCGCTGGCGACATCGGCCAGCAGCTTGGCGTTGTCGATGGGCTTTTCGATGAAGCCCATTGCCCCTTGCTGCACCGCGTTGACGGCGGTGGGAATGTCGCCGTGGCCGGAAATCATAATCACCGGCATGTCGTGGCCGTGCGTCCGTGAGCGCCGGAAGACCTCGATGCCGCAATCCTCGCCCAGGCGCAGATCAACCAGGGCGCAGCCGATAGCGCGGATGTCGTGCTGGGCGATGAAGGTGTCGGCGTCACCATAGGGACGAGCGTCATAGCCGTTCGCCCGCAACAGCCAGACGATGGCCTCGCGGAAGCTGGCGTCGTCATCGACGACAGCCACGGCAAAAGGCGCTTCGGTCATAACGCCACCGGCAGCCAACAGGTGACGCAGGCGCCGCCATCGTTGTTGTTGGCGATCTCCAAATCGCCGCCATGGGCGGTCAGGATGGCCCGCGCGATAGGCAGGCCAAATCCGCTGCCGCCCGGCTTGGCCGAGGCGAACAGGGCATGGCCGTTGCGCAATGTGTCTTCCGCGAAGCCGGGGCCGCTGTCGCGCACGCAAAACATGGCCTTGCCGCTCTCTTCCGTCAACGCGACCAGCAAGGTCCGCTGGGACGCGGCGGCCATCGCCTCGCAGGCGTTGCGCACCAGATTGACCGCCAATTGCTGAAGGGTGGCACGATCGCCCAAGACCACCGCCGTGCATCCGTCCAACTCGAATTGGGCCGATACGCCGCTGTCGTCGCAAATTTGACGCAGCAGCGGCACCACGTCGCCCATCACCGCCGCCAGCCTCAGTACTTCGCGTCTGCCGGTGGCCTGGTCGAACTGCGCCTGGTTGGCGGCGATGATCTCGCGCACCCGCTGCACCTCGCGCTCAAGCCGCCCGGTGATTTCCGGCAGTTCCGCCGGATCGACATTTCCCCGCTCCGCCATGGTGTGCAGCGCCTGGGCATAGGTGGAGGCGGAGGCCAAGGGTTGCCTGATCTCGTGCGCCAGCTTGGATGCCGTTTCGTGGGTGGTGAAGTGGCGGTACGCCTTGTCCAGGGCCGTTTCCTGCTTGCGCAGCTTACGCAACGCCCCTTCGCGATCCTCCACCGCCCCGGCGATGATCAGGCTGAGATAGCCGATGGACAGCATGAAGTAAGGGGCACCGGCCACGACCGCATGGTCAGGCTGCAACAGGCTGGCTGCCGTGATCGACACGTTGGCGAGCAGAGTGGACAAGGCCGCGCCCAGCACGCCGAAGGCTACCGCGTTCCACGCCACCGGCAGCATGACGAAATAGGAGAAGCGCCCCTGGTCGTGACCCAGCAGCAGTTCCGCCACCTCCAGATACAGGATCAAGGCGGTCGCCAGCAGGCCGACGAACAGCACACGGCCATCACGCTGCCGGAAGTGGGATCGCCACGGACGGTTCAGCAGCAACAAGGTCGGCGCGAGGGTGACGATACCCAGCGCGTCACCAATGAAGAAGCGAGCAGCCAGCGGCCCATATTCCGACCACGGGATCGCACCATCGGCGCAGAAGTTGAGGACGTTGATCGCGGCGACAATGGCAGGCGTGGCGAGAGACGCGGCGATGAAGCGGTGGATATGGGCCTGACGGCTGAGGTCCACCGGCCCGCCAAGCCAGCGCCGCAGCAGCGCCACCCCAACCACATAGCCGGTCGGCGGGATCAGCCACGACAGCCAAGCGCCGGGCGTGGTGACGGCATAGGGGCCAAGCAGCACCACATATCCGATGCCAGCAGAGGCTAGCGGCCAAAACCGGGGAAAACGAAGCAGAAAGGCGAAGGTCAGTCCAGCGGGCGGATACCAAATGCTGACACCAGGGCCAACATTCATCGCCACCGCCGCCTTGTGGGCCAGAACCCAGACAACAGGGTAAAGCGCAATAATCACTGCCTTGCGCAGCCCATCGCGGCTCGACGGCGGCACCATGAACAACCTCTATGACTTTCCCGCTGAACCCCAGGCCGCAAACTTACATGCTGTAAGTTGGTCTGTCATGGGGTGGCAGCGGCAATCCGCACAAGAACATTGGGGGGGGGCGGCAGCACCGGTCCATTCGCAGCCGCAGGCGGCCTTGATGTCGCGACAGGCACAAACCTGCAACTCCCTAGGACTAAGACAACCAAAACTGCGCCGGCCTCAGGAGAACGAAAGGGGGTGATATGAACTGCTCGCTGGGATATTGTTGGGCACCCGTTTCCGGCGAGCAGCTTGGCTGATGAAAATCGAAGACCTCTCTCAAACAGACCTTTTACACCTGATCGAACGATACTATGCGGGCGATAAGGTCAGTAATCTGATCAAGGCATTTGGCCTCGACCTGAAGCCTAATCAGTTTGTAGCGGCGCTGCCCCCAGAAGAGTTAGATCAGTGTTGCCGTCATTGCGGCAACACCTTGTTTCGCAGTCGCAGTTCCCGCTCATACTCGCTCGTGACCAAGCCCCCGCACTGTCCTGTTTGTGGTCATTATGAACTTGGTGGAACGGGAAGATGCACTTGCCCTGCCTGCAAGGAAGAAAGAAGCCAAATCGAACGTGCCAAGATCAATTCTGTTTCTGAAGCTATATCCTCTTATCTGAGAGAGCAGGTTCGCCCACCTCGCGACTACGCAACGCTGGATATTCGGCAGAAAGTTTTCCTTGCGGCGTTGTTGCGAGCTGCAGGTGACGAGACATGCACTTTCATAGATCGAGTCGACCAAAGCACTAGCAAGCAGCCAATCGCGCCGACGGAAGAATATATCAGGGAGATGCTCCTTGAACTCTGGAATTGTGGCGCGATCTACGTTTCTGACGAGAGCGAAGTCGAAGCCTTTGGCGTTGAACAGCATGCCGATGGGCTAAGGGTTAAGGGCGTTTATATATTCAAGACGTGCTGGAACGTCTGTGTTACCGGCGCCACAGTTATCGAGATGATGAGGCCGCGTCAAATTGAGCCAGATGCGGATGCTCTCTCATTTTGGATCGACATGTCCGTATCCGAAGCCTTAGCTTACCTGAACAACGAAAGAGCGCGAGTAGGGTTAGACGCACCTTCAGGCGAAAAGACAACTGCCATCATACGCATGATAGTGGAAAAGTATTCGACGGCAGAGGCAGTCTTCTTTATCTGGGTTACGCTCCGTGACGTTGTTTATGCGAGAGAAAGCAAACGACTAAATCGAGTTCATGCAGCAAACTGCATCCCCGTTTATCTCTCAAGCAAGTTTGAGAAATATATGTCAGAGGGATGGGAACCGAAATCATACAATCGCTTTGGAGCTCAAAGCCTCGCGAGCGACATCCTATACAATAACGTCCTCGGACTTCGCGGCGACGGGTTTACGAAACGCCCGTCTCTCGAAGCCTTGGGGCGAACGGACAAGGTGTTGCCGCCTCCTAACGAATGATCATTTTTATCATTGTCGCCAAAGCGGCTGTTCAGGGCGTTCTTAGCCGCTCCGCACCAAGGGGTATCGCTTCTTATCTTAGGTTGCGGCGAGAGGCGCAGGTTCAAACACCGTGTATTCCGCGTGCCGCTTGTTGTTGGTCTGGGACGGAATGAAGATTTCCGCCGCGTTCCTGTCCGTCGCCGCGCTGACACGGATGAGCTTGTTGACCAGGGACAGTGTGACCTCGCCACCAGGGGCCAGTTCCTTGACGCTCTTGATCGCCGCCTGAAGTTCGCCAGCAGCCACCTTGATCTCGGTGGCGAGTTTGCCGTCACCGATGGGCGAGGTGAAATGGTGAACAGGCTCTATCGTCCCCTGCTCGTCCAGCAGCGCCCAATCATGGGCGGTGACCTTCATCAACGTGGCCTCGCCATGGATGGCTTTCCGCAAACGGCCCTCGGCCTTGTCCTTGGCGACGCCCAATGTCACTGCGTACCAGTCGGCGAACGCGCCCTCCAATGGGACGCTTGCCCATTTGGCCTCGTCCACCTCGATGCGGGCCATCTTGTCGATGACCGTCTCGAAACGGACGGTCAGGCTGTCCTCGCCGCGCGTGATATAGGACATGGTTCCCGGAACGAGGTCACGTTCCTGCCATTTGATGCTCTTGGCCTCGTCATACGCCGCGACCGCCGCATCGTAGTTGGTAGCGGTGATCGCCACAGTGGCGCGGACGGAATCCAGCTCGCTGGGGCCATCGATGGTGAACTTGGCGCCGAACTTGCCCAGCAGTGCGAACTTCTTCATGAAGCCGATGACCCGCGTGCCGAACCAGTAGGTGCCCAACGGGAGGTAATCCTGCCGGGTCAGCCGGGCATTGAGCATGCAGGTGTTGCGGCTGTTCTGCGACACCCGGACCTCGCAGCCATCCTCCCCGTTGATGATCTTGATCATCACCTTGGGCTGGGACAGCTTGCTGGCGTTGAACAGCTTTAGCAGCCGATCCAGCGCGGTCTTGCTGCTGTTGCTGTTCAGGGTGCCCGGCTTGCGTCCACGCTTGCTCTTGGCCTTTTCCGGCGCATTGGCGAGGATGAACTTCTCAAGCAGCGTCTTGCTGTCATCCTCGGCGGGCATGCCGAGGAAATGGGCGACACCCGCATCGTCGAAATAGACCGCCGCCAAAGCAACCTTGCCCTTCAACGCCTCATCGCGAGGAAGGGATGCGGTCTTCGTCGCCATCAATGCGGCAAGCCCGGCATCGAAAGTTTTTTGTCGGGTCTCCTTGGCCTCTGCCAGAGCCTTTTTCGCTTCGTCGGTTTCGCCCTGAAGCCGCCCCCACAGCTTTCGCGCCTCTTCAACGCCGCGCACTTCCTCAATGAAGGCGGCGACGCTGTTGGGGCGCTTGGCAGCGGCCAGCTCCAACGCGGCGCTATAGGTGCTGATCGCCTTCTGACGGCGGTTCTTCGCGGCCTTTCCGTCTTCGTCGGCGGGAGCGAAGCCGTCCAGGTCAGGATCGAAGAACGCCTTCACGGTGGGAAGGAAGCGACTGGCTTTCTTGCCGCGTGCCGCCGCCTTCACGCCCTTGCGCTGAAGCAGCCCGGCATATTGGGGCTTATCGCCCCAGGTGTTGTGGAACACGAAGGCGCGTTCCAGCGCGGCATAGAGGGCGAGGTTCTTCTCACGCTGGGATTGGTGCTCGTCCTTGGCCCGCTCATCGAACTCGGCGACGACGGCCTCGACCTCCTTGATCGCGTCCTCAAAGCCCGGTTCCACAACGTTCGCGCCGTCCATCGAATGGCTCCATCATTCACAAAAATTCCAATGCGGATGTTACGGAATTTTTGGAAATTGGCAACGAGCTTACATGACGTAAGTTCGCGAATTTTCGCGATGGCGGCGGCGGTGAATTTCAGTACTCGTCGGCCAGCATGATGGTCAGCACGCGGATGGTCACGGCAGGGTTCGCCGGATCGTCCGACGCGAAGTTCAGGTCGGTGTCGTAGTAGTCGATCTTCCAGATCATGCGGTGCCCGCCAACATTCATGACCGCGCAATCGTGCTCGGCATACGGATCGTTATCTGGCGTGAAATCGGAAAACGCTGCGACGGCAGCAAGCACATCCAGGACGGCTTGATGGCCGAGTGCCTGGATGCCCCTGGTGATGACCACCTTGCCACGACTGCGATCTCGGCGAAGTTGGTCGTTGAGTGCGGCGATACGTTCCGTCCGGTCCATGCGGCCCTCGCTGTTGCGCGGGCACGGTTCCGGGATTGGGCTTTGCGCCCGGTGCTGCTGCTATAGCTGTGGCGCGAGCGGGGCGTCTACGGGAAGGTTTATTCCTCGTCTTCCGCCAGCACCAGATAGGGGAATTTCGGGCCTTTCGGCTTTGGTTTGGCTTTCTTCCGATTGGCTTTCCGCACCTCGGCCTCAAGCTGCTCGATTGAACCGGGTTTCGGGCGATACTCCGGCTTCACGTAGGTCAGTTCCTTGGCCTTAGCGCTGTTCCGGGCGTGCTTGTAATGGTGCTTAATCATCTGCACCGACGTGCCCATGTTCTCGGCAAGATCGAACACATCCACGTCACCTTGGAGAAGTCGCGTGTCGGCATAGGTGTGACGCAGGGAATAAGGCGTCCGCCGCTGCTTAGTGCGCCCCATGCGCAGGTCGATCTCCTTTTCCTCGAACAGATCGTCCAGCATGCGGGAGAAGGTCGTGCTCGGCACGCCCAGCTTGCCACCCTTGTCATTGATGAATAACGGATCGTTTTGACCTGTCGCGATCTTCCGTGATTTTAGCCGCCTAATCGCATCCGCCGCCTCGGGCATCGCCACCACGTCACGCTCGCCGGTCTTGCCTTCGTGCAGATCGAGAATGACGACCTCACCACCGTCCTGTTCCAGCAAGTGAACATCGCGGTTCAGCAGGTTCATCGCCTCGCCGGGGCGCATGCCGCTGTAATACAGGAAGATGCAGTAATCCCGGAGTTGTTCTCGACGTTCGCGCGTCCTGCCGTTCAGCGTCAGCTTGGGCCATTCCCACAGCCACGCCTCAAGCACCTTCCATTCGTCGGTCGTAAAGCCATCTCGCTTGGTGCGGTTCTTCAGACTGACGCTGAAGGTGGCCTTGGGACGGTCCTCGTGCCGCATGTACCGTTTGTCGATGGCGTAATCGAAGATCTGGTTGAGGATCTGCATCTCGTGCATGACCGTCGTCGGCGCGACGCTCCTGCCCCGATACGTCACCTGCTTATGCCGCCAGTCGATGTAGCCCTTCGCGATCTCGGTGGTGATACGCGCGATAAGGCGCACGCCCACTTCCTTGAAATAACGCTTCAGGGGAATGGCGGCCATGGTCGCCCGCTTCACCGCCGTCTTGCCGCGACTCCGGTCGGACTGCACCTCGGCAACGTATTCGGTGATGACGTCCTCCAGGGACTTGTCGAACAGCGCCCCGGCGTCGCCCTTTCGGACGGCGGTCATCACCGCGCCGTACTGCATCAGCGCCCATTGCTTCGCCGTTTCCAGACTGGTGGTGGGGGAACCGTTCTCTTCACCACCCTCGCGGAGAAGCTGGATTTTGTAGGGGCGCAGTCCCTTAACCTTGATGGGGAAACGGACGTACCAATTATCCCCCGCGTCCTCGCGTTGAAAGATCACCAAGCCCGGCCATTCCGGGAATGCGTACTTGCGACGCATTCCTTTGCCTTTTCCTCGGCTCTTGGGGGGCATTTGCGGCTCTTGGCTACGGGCGCTGTGTAATGACTGTGTATAAAACGCTACTTTAAAGCGCGATTTTGCGCAATGTGTATCAATTGTGTATCAGCTAAGTCCTTGATTTTTCTTCCCAACCGCCGTTCAAATTTTGCTGGTAATAGACCAGTTGGTGACCGTCGGCCTTCCAGGTTTTCCAGCGGTCCCGCGCCGCCAGGACGGCGTTTTCGTCATTGCCGTCGAACAGGTCCAGGCAGCGGTCCCAGCCGTCCAGGCTGGTGGGCTGGGCGCCGTCGCATAAGACCAGGACGGTGGCGGAATTGGGGTTTTCCTCGGACGCGGTCAGCCAGATGGGCTGAGCCTGCGCCTCGCCGTCGCGGGCCGAGCCATGCGGCAGCCACGAATCCTCGGCATAGGTCCACAGCAGGGCATTCAGGTGTTCGACCCGTTCCTCGGACCCGGCGCGCACCACCACGCGCATTCCCGCCTGCACCGCCTTTTCCAACAATTTGGGCAAGGCTTGGTCCAACGGCATGCGCAGCAGGTGATAAAAGCCGATCTGGGTCATGGCCGCACTTTAGCCCCCGGCCAGGGCATCGAACAAGCGCACACCGAAACCGACGGCGCCCTTGGGACCCCAGGCATGGTCTTCGTCGCGTTCCGATACCCCGGCGATGTCCAGATGGGCCCAAGGCACGGATGCGGCGACGAAATGCTGCAGGAAGCGGGCCGCGTCGTCGTTGTCGGGCACTTTCCCCCAGCCGCAATTCTTCCAGTCGGCCACATCCGAGCGGAAATCATCGTCGCAGGATACCGCCAGCGGCAGCCGCCACAAGGGTTCGTCCTCGGCCTTGCCCTGCTTCAGCAGCTTGGCGGCCAAGGTATCTCGGTTGCAGTAAAGCCCGGCATGATGGCGCCCAAGCGTGCGCACCACCGCCCCGGTCAGGGTGGCGGCATCCACCAGGGTGCGCGGCTTCAGATGGGCACAGGCCCAAGCCAGGGCATCGGCCAGCACCAGCCGCCCCTCGGCGTCGGTATCGACCACTTCCACATTCAGGCCCTTGTAGGAACGGATGATGTCGCCGGGACGCAGAGCCCCTGAACCCGGCATGTTCTCGGCGATGGCCAAAACACCGGCCACATTGGCCTTGGCGCCACGCAAGGCGACGGATTTCAGGGCGCCCAGCACCGCCGCCGCGCCGCCCATGTCGCCTTTCATTTCTTCCATATGCTCGGCTGGCTTGATGGAGATGCCGCCGGTGTCGAAGGTAATGCCCTTGCCCACCAGAACCAGCGGCCTTTCCGTCGGGGCTCCACCATTCCAGCGCAGCACCACCAGGCAGGGGGGCCGGGTGCTGGCCTGGCCCACTGCCGCCAGCAGGTTCAAACCGTGTTCGGTGGGGTTCAACACCTCGACATTGACGCCCAGCGCCGACAAGGCTTGCGCCTGTTCGGCCAATTCCGATGGCCCCAACAGATTGCCCGGCGCGGTGATCAGGTCACGGGCCAGGAATACGCCGTGGGCCACCGCCTGACGCTTTTCCCATTGGGCCTGCGCGGCGGCCGGATCGGCACAGCGGATCACCACCCTGTCCGGCAGTGGCAAGGGGGCGTCGTCGTCATCATGAAAACGGATTTGCGGCGCCCGGTAATCACGCAAGCACAGGCCAAAGGCCAGTTCTGCCGCTTGTGACGCCGACAGGGTCAGGTCGACCCAGGCCGGGGACAGGCAGCCGCGCAACAGCACCGCCAGCTCCGCCCCTTGGGCTCGCGGTCGTCCCTTGGCCAATTCCACCCGCACGGGCTGGTGGGCGGCCAACAGGCGCGACGATTCGGCGGCCACCACCTGGGTGGCCGCATCCTCGCAAACCGGGCTGAACTCAATCCTCGTAATGGTCGGCCACCAGTCGGTCCAACAGACGCACGCCGAAGGCGGTGGCGCCCTTGGCGCAGGTGGCGGTGTCCTTCTTGGACCAGGCGGTGCCGGCGATGTCCAGATGGGCCCAGGCCACGTCGCCGACGAAGCGCTTCAGGAACTGGGCGGCGGTGATGGAACCGCCTTCGCGGCCGCCCACGTTCTTCATGTCGGCGATGTCGGACTTCAGCTGCTTGTCATAGGCGTCGCCCATGGGCAGGCGCCACAGGCTTTCGCCCACGGCGGTGCCGGCCTTGGTCAGCTTGTCGGCCAGCTTGTCGTCGTTCGAGAACAGACCGGCATGTTCGCCGCCCAGCGAGATGATGATCGCCCCGGTCAGGGTGGCCAGATCGACCATGATCTTCGGCTTGTAGGTTTCCTTGGTGTACCAAAGGGCATCGGCCAGGACCAAGCGGCCCTCGGCGTCGGTGTTGATCACCTCGATGGTCTGCCCCGACATGGAGGTCACCACGTCGCCGGGACGCTGGGCGTTGCCCGACGGCATGTTTTCCACCAGACCGACGACGCCGACGACGTTGGCCTTCGCCTTACGACCGGCCAAGGCCTTGATGGCGCCGATCACAGCGCCGGCCCCGGCCATGTCCCACTTCATGTCTTCCATGCCGCCGGCCGGCTTGATGGAGATACCGCCGGTGTCGAAGCACACGCCCTTGCCGATGAAGGCCACCGGCTGCGCGTCCTTGTCCTTGGCCCCCAGCCAACGCATGACCACCAGCTGGCTTTCGCGGTCCGAGCCCTGGCCGACCCCCAGAAGCGAACCCATGCCCAGCTTCTTCATCTGCTTTTCGCCCAGGATTTCCACCTCGACGCCCAGCTCGGTCAGGGTCTTGCACTGGGCGGCCAGGCTTTCCGGATAGATGACATTGGCCGGTTCCGACACCACGTCGCGGGTCAGGAACACACCTTCGGCGATGGCTTCCAAAGGCGCGAAAGCGGTCTTGGCGCCGGGGGCAGCGGTCAGCACCGCCAGCTTCTTCACCGACGGCTTGTCTTCCTTCTTTTCCTTGGTGAAGTACTTGTCGAAGCGATAGGAACGCAGCAGCGCGCCGAAGGCGGCGTTGGCGGCGAAATCAGCCTCGGAAATCTTCAGGCCGGGCACCGCGTCAATGGCGACGGCAACCTGGGAATCACCCGAGCTCAGCACCTGGGCCAGACCAGTGCCGCCGAAGCTTTGTGCCGCTTGCGCATCGATGGAATCGGCCTTGCCCAGGCCCACCAGCACGACGCGCGACACCTTGGTGCCGGCGGGCGCCAGGATGGTGAGCACCTGATCCTTCTTGCCGGTGAACTTGGAGGCGTCCACCGCCCGCTTGATACCCCCCCCGGACAAATCGTCCAGGGCCTGGGCGGTGGGGGTGAACACCTTGTTTTCCAAAACGCCGACGACGATGGCGCCCTGGTCGGGCAAGTGCGGCTTGGCGAAGCTGATTTTCATGGAAGAGAGGTCCTTTGCGGGAATGCCTTTCTTCCAATGTAGCGCCCTGGCGCGTTACGGCAAGGGTGAAGGCGGCGTATGCACGCCATGGGGTTGGTCGCCGGCCGCCTTTTCCTCGGCCAGTTCCTCTTCCTCCATCTTCTTGCCGCCGGCCAGCATGAACACCAAGCCGCCCGGCAGCGCGGTGACCATGGTGACGATGCCGAAGATGATGGACAAGACGATGGCCGAATGGTCGGCGACGCCGACAAAGCCGAAAGCGGTGACCATGGCGGTTTCCCGCACCCCCCAGCCGGCGATGGAAATGGGCAGCGTCATCACCAGGATCACGGGGGGCACCAGAACCAGGGTGTCCAGCACGTGGACGTCCAGGCCCAGGCCGAGCGCCAAAACATAAACCGCCAGCGACAGGTTCACGTGTCCGACCAGCGCCACCACCAGGGTTCCCAGGCTCCAGGCAGGATGAAAGAACAGCTTGCGGGTGTCGCCGGCCAACTGCACCAGACCCCGGGCCAGCTTCCAGCGGCGCAGGCTTTGCGGCAGCTTGTCCATGCTGGCCAACACCAGGATGCCGATGACGCAGATGGCCAGCAGCATGGGGAACACCCACACACCCGGCAAATCGGGGACACGGGCCATCAGGATGGGCTGGGTCAGGCAAACCAGCAGCACCAGGGCGAACACGGTCATGGCCCGTTCCAGCGCCACCGAGTTGACCGCGGTGGCCAAGGACAGGCCGGCCCGGCGCGAGAACCACATGCGCACCGCGTCACCGCCCACCGCACCGGGCAGGACGATGGAAAAGAACACGCCGATGTAATAGACGGCGAAGGTCGAGCTCCAGCGGAACACCGCCTCCAAGGCCCGCAGCACCAAGCCCCAGCGCACCGCGCCCAAGGCGATCTGCAGTTGCATCAGCACCACCGCCAGCAGAACCATGCCGAGATCCATGCCCTTGGCCTGGGCCCAGGCGCTGGGCAGGTCCACCTTGGACAAAACCCAGGCGATCAACCCGACGGAGATGCCGCCCTTCAAAATCCAGGGCAGAAGACGCTTGATCATGGAAACCTTACCCAACCGGCGCGACGCGCAGCCGGTTTAACACATCACCGCGTAAGGCGCACGGGCAAACGCTTGCGGCCCCAATCGCCGGGCTGGGCCTCGAACACCCCCGGCACGGGGGTGCGGCAGGATTTGCAGCAGCCGTTTTCATCCAGCCCCCAAGCGGTCAACTGATACCAGTCGCGCCCGATCAGCCGGCTGCCGCACTGGGGACAATAGGTGCTGCCGCCCACTTCGTCGTGAACGTTGCCGGTGTAGACGAAGGACAGGCCGGCATCACGGGCGATCCGGCGGGCCCGCGTCAAGGTCGCCGCGGGGGTGTTGGCGATGTCGCGCATTTTCCAATCGGGGTGGAAGGCGCTGAAATGAAGCGGCACATCCGGCCCCAGCTCGCGGAATATCCAGGCCGTCATTTCCGCCAGCTCGGCATCGGAATCGTTCTGACCGGGGATCAGCAGGGTAGTGATCTCGAACCACACCCGGGTTTCGTGCTTCAGGTAAACCAAGGTATCCAGCACGTCGGCCAGATGACCACCGCACAGTTGATGATAGAAACCTTCGGAAAACGCCTTCAGGTCCACGTTGGCGGCATCCATGTGGGCATAGAACTCGGCCCGTGCGGCGGGCGCCATGTACCCGGCGGTCACCGCCACGTTCTTGATCCCCAACTGGCGGCAGGCGATGGCGGTGTCGATGGCGTATTCCATGAACACCACCGGGTCGTTGTAGGTATAGGCCACCGACCGGCATTTCAGCTGGGCGGCGGCCCGCGCGATCAGGTCGGGAGCGGCGGAATCGTTCAGCCGGTCGATTTCGCGGGCTTTCGAGATGTCCCAGTTCTGGCAAAACTTGCAGGTCAGGTTGCACCCCGCCGTGCCGAACGAAAACACCGGAGTGCCGGGCAGGAAATGGTTCAGCGGCTTCTTTTCGATGGGATCGACACAAAACCCCGACGACCGCCCATAGGTGGTCAGCACCAGATGGTCGCCGTCGCGCGCCCGGACGAAGCACAGGCCGCGCTGGCCGTCGTTCAGTTTGCAAAAGCGCGGACAGACGTCACACTGGATGCGGCCGTCTTCCAGTGCATGCCAGTGACGGGCGGGAAAATGCGAGCCTTGCAGATCTGCGTTCATGGCCAAGCCTGTGCTATGATGCCCCATCCGAACAAAGCGGGGCGCCGCCATGACCACTATACGCCCGAGTGCCGTCGCCGGCATGTTTTATCCCGAAGACGCGGCGCAGGTGATGCGCCAGTTGGAAACCTGCTGGGCCGACGCCAAGCCCCATCCCGGACTGGGCGTGCCCAAGGCGGTCATCGTCCCCCATGCCGGCTGGATCTATTCCGGCGCGGTGGCGGCCAGCGCCTATGGGCTGCTGAAGCCAGCACGCGGCAGCATCACCCGGGTGGTGTTGCTAGGGCCCAGCCACCGGGTCGCCTTTCGCGGCATGGCGGTCAGCGAAGCCGACCAATGGGCCTCGCCCTTGGGGGCGGTCAAGCTGGACCGCGACGCCATCGCCCGCGTGGTCGGCCATGTCCCCATGGTGGGAACGCTGGAACAGGCCCATGCCCAGGAACATTCCCTGGAAGTGCACCTGCCCTTCCTGCAAAAAGTGTTGGGCGATTTTTCGCTGATCCCGGTGGTGGTGGGCGATGCGACGCCCGAGCAGGTGGCCGCCTTGCTGGATGCCCTGTGGGGCGGGCCGGAAACCCTGATCGTGGTGTCCACCGACCTGTCCCATTACCTGGATTACGCCAGTTGCCGCGACCTGGACAGCCGCACCCGGGACGCCATCGAGAACCTGGACCCGACGGCGCTTTCCCGCGAACAGGCCTGTGGCCGCATGCCCATGAGCGGATTGCTGCTAGCGGCCAGGCGCCGCGACATGACCGTCGCCACCTTGGATTTGCGCAATTCCGGCGACACCGCCGGCCCCAAGGACAAGGTGGTGGGATACGGGTCGTGGGCGCTGTACGAAGCCCGGGCCGCGGATATCCGCGACCTGGGCCCGCTGTTGCTGGAACTGGCCCGCACCGCCATCCAGTCCCATCTGGACCATGGTCAACCGGTTGATTCCCATGCCGGCCCCGACATGCCCGCCGCCCTGCGCCAGCCCGGTGCCTGTTTCGTGACCTTGAAGAAGAACGGCCAGCTGCGCGGCTGCATCGGCTCGCCCCAGGCGTGGCGGCCGCTGGCCGAGGACGTGTGCGACAACGCGGTGAAAGCCGCCTGCCGCGACCCGCGCTTTCCCCCCGTCACCGCCGCCGAATGGCCGGAAGTGACGCTGTCGGTCTCGGTGCTGACGCCACCGACCCCCATGACGATCACCGGCCAGGACGACCTGCTGGCGCAACTGCGCCCCGGAATCGACGGACTGATCATCGAGGACGGGACCAAGCGCGCCCTGTTCCTGCCCAGCGTCTGGGAACAACTGCCCGACAAGCGGCAATTCCTGGCCCATCTGAAGCTGAAGGCCGGGATGACCGCCGACCATTGGTCACCCACTTTCCGCGCCCAGCGTTTCGAGGCGGTTGAAATCAAACCCCTCGCCCACTAGTTTGCCGCCATTCTTTTTTGAACGGATGTCTGCCTTGCTTGATTTGCTGCCCGCCCTGGAAACCGCCGCCCGCGACGCCGGCCGCGTCATCATGGACATCTATGCCCAGGACTTCGCCGTCCACTTCAAGGGCGAGAACGATCCGGTGACCGCCGCCGACGGCAAGGCCGAAGCGGTGATCCTGCCGGTGCTGCGCCACTTGACCCCGCACATCCCCGTCGTCGCCGAGGAAGAAGCCGCCGCCGGCCGCATCCCCGACGTCGGCGCCGATTTCTGGCTGGTGGACCCGTTGGACGGCACCAAGGAATTCATCAAGAAGAACGGCGAGTTCACCGTCAACATCGGCCTGATCCAAGACGGCATGCCGGTTCTTGGGGTGGTTTACGCCCCAGCGCTGGACATCTTGTGGGCCGGTGCCGGCAGCCAAGCTTGGCGCCAGGACAGCCAGGACCGCCGGTCCATCCGCTGCCGCAAGCCCCCGGCCCAAGGGGCGGTGGTGCTGGATTCACGCTCGCACCGCGCCGCCGACCGCATGGAAGCCTTCATGGCCACCCTGCCCGGCGCTGCGGTCGAAAACGCCGGCTCGTCGCTGAAATTCTGCCGTATCGCCGAAGGCAGCGGCGACTTCTATCCGCGTTTCGGCCCGACCTGCGAATGGGACACGGCAGCCGCCCATGCGGTGCTGCTGGCCGCCGGCGGCGAAGTGGTCACCTGGGACCAAAAACCGCTGGGATACGGCAAGCCCAAGTTCCTGAACCCGGACTTCCTGGCCCGCGCCAAGGCCTGACCAACCCGCATGGGTCGCCGCGCCCCACTCGCAAGTATTGATAATCAATATTTTGCGTCGCAAAATATGCATCATTCCTAATACTTGCGCCCAGGAAGTAACATTATACTGCCTTCAAATCTCGCTTGCATATCAGTGTGTGCTGATTAAGACGACCCGCAAGCAGGTCGTGCGCAAACGGGAGGTTCCTCGATGTCCACACACACCGTTCCGGCACATGCCGGGCGAACCCTGGTGCTTTGCCTGACGCTGGCCACGGCGACGCCGGCCTGGGCCACCAACGGCTACTTTTCAAACGGTTACGGCGCCCCTTCCAAAGCCATGGCCGGCGCCGGCGTGGCCATGGGTGAAGGGCCATTGGCATCAGCCCAAAATCCTGCCTTGGGCACCGCTGTCGGCAACGTCGCAGGTCTATGCTTCACCTCGTTCATGCCGCATCGCGACGTCACCAACGAAGGCACCGGCGGCCTGAAGAACGGCACCTATGAAAGCGAGAACGAGTTCTTCGAAATCGTCTGCGGCGGCGCCAACTACATGGTCGACGACAAGACCTCGGTCGGCCTGCTGATGTTCGGCAATGGCGGCATGAACACCGAATACAAGGACAACGTGTTCGTTCCGGGCTTCGGCAGCGGTACATCGCCCTTGGGGGTCGATCTGGCGCAAGCCTTCTTCTCGTTCAATCTGGCGCACAAGTTCGACAGCAATCTCAGCCTGGGCGTCGCCCCGGTGTTGGCGGTGCAGCGCTTCAAGGCTTACGGGCTCGAGATGTTTTCCGGCTCGTCGACCGATTCGGCCCATTTGACCGGCAACGGCTATGACTGGTCCTATGGCGGGGGTTTCAAATTGGGCGCCACCTGGGACCCCACCCCCTGGCTGTCCCTGGGCGTGGCGTACCAGTCGCGCATGTGGATGAGCAAATTCGACAAATATTCCGGCCTGTTCGCCGAACAAGGCGACTTCGACATCCCATCCTTCGTCAACGAAGGCATCGCCATCAAGCCGCATCGGGACTGGGCGGTGATGATCGAGCATCAGCGCATCTTCTACGAAGACGTCGCCTCGCTCAGCAATTCCCATGCCCGCTCTGCCAGCGTGCTGCGCCTGGGCAGCGACGACGGCGGCGGTTTCGGCTGGAACAACATGGACATCTATCGCATCGGCGTGCAATGGCAAGCCGACCCGGCGCTGACCCTGCGGGCCGGGGTCAGCCATGCCACCGAATTCACCGACGGTCAGGAAGTGCTGTTCAACATCCTGGCGCCGGCGACGCCGACCACCCATGTGGGGTTTGGCGGCACCTGGCACATCGACGAGCAGTGGTCGCTGACCGGATCCTACGCCCACGCCTTCTCGAACGACTTCAGCGGATCAAACCCGGCGATGAACGCCAACCAGACCACCAAGTTGCGCATGGACCAGGACGAGTTGGCCATCGGTTTTTCCTATAAGTTCTGACCCTTTTCCGCCCCACCCCGAATGTTCTATGGTGCGGGCATGAGCCAGATCCTGCCCCATGCCCGCATCGAACCGGTGAACGACACCTCCATCGCCCTGGCCGGCGACATGCTGCGCCATGGCCAGTTGGTGGCGTTTCCCACTGAAACCGTCTATGGCCTGGGGGCGGATGCCACCGACGACCGGGCGGTGGCCGCTATCTACGCCGCCAAGGGCCGTCCCAGTTTCAATCCGCTGATCGTCCACGTGGCCGACCCGGATGACTGCGCCGCCCTGGTGCGGGTGGACGACCGCGCCCGTCTGGTGATGGCCCGCTTCTGGCCCGGCCCGCTGACCCTGGTTTTGCCGCGCGCCGCCGGCTCGCCGGTTTCGCTTCTGGCCAGCGCCGGGCTGGACACCATCGCCATCCGCATGCCCGGCCACGATGTCGCCCGCGCCGTCATCCGCGCCGCCGGTCGCCCCATCGCCGCCCCCAGCGCCAACCGATCCGGCGCCGTCAGCCCCACCCGGGCCGAACACGTGGCGGAAAGCCTGGGCGGCCGTGTCGCCCTGATCGTCGATGGCGGCGCCTGCCGGGTGGGGGTGGAATCCACCGTGCTCGACCTGTCCACCGAGCGCCCCACCCTGCTGCGTCCCGGCGGCGTCACCGCCGAACAATTGGAAGCGGTGCTGGGCCAGCCCTTGGCCTGCCCGCATCAGGACCCCGAGGCGCCGAAAAGCCCCGGCATGCTGGCCAGCCATTACGCCCCCGGCCTGCCGGTGCGGCTGGACGCCACCCATGCCGCCGCCGACGAGGCGCTGCTGGGCTTCGGTGCCATGGACTGCACCTTGAACCTGTCGCCGTCTGGTGACCTGGAAGAAGCCGCCGCCAATCTGTTCGCCTTTTTGCGCCGCCTGGATGAACGTGATTATCGCGGCATCGCCGTCGCCCCCATCCCGGAAACCGGCTTGGGCGTCGCCATCAACGACCGCCTGCGCCGTGCCGCCGCCCCCCGGAGCTGAATGATGAGCCTGATTCCGTCCCTGAAAGCCTTGCTGGGCCCGGCCCATGTCCTGACCGAAGCCGCCGACCAGGAAGCCTATGTCACCGAGGAACGCGGTCTTTATCGCGGCCAGACCCTGGCGGTGCTGCGCCCGGCCGACACCGATCAAGTGGCCGCCGCCATGACGTTGTGCGCCCAGGCCAAGGTGGCGGTGGTGCCCCAGGGCGGCAACACCGGCCTGTGCGGCGGCGGTGTGCCGGGGCCGGGTTCGGTGGTGATGTCCACAGAACGGCTGAACCGCATCCGCGCCATCGACACCGCCAACTTCACCATGACCGTCGAAGCCGGCTGCGTGCTGGCCACGCTGCAACAGGCAGCCGACCAGGCCGGCTGCCTGTTCCCGCTGTCCTTGGGGGCGGAAGGCTCGTGCCGCATCGGCGGCAACCTGTCCACCAATGCCGGCGGCGTCGGCGTGCTGCGCTATGGCAACACCCGCGACCTGACCCTGGGCCTGGAAGTGGTGCTGGCCGACGGTCGCGTCTGGAACGGCCTGCGGTCGTTGCGCAAGGACAACACCGGCTATGACCTGAAGCATCTGTTCATCGGCGCCGAAGGCACCTTGGGCATCATCACCGCCGCCAGCCTGAAGCTGTTCCCCAAGCCGGCCGAACAGGCCACCGCGCTGATCGCCCTGCCCGATCCGGCGGCGGCGCTGACAGTCCTGTCCGCCGCCCGGCGCCAATCGGGCGACGCGGTGACCGCCTGCGAACTGGTGGCCCGCATCGGTCTGGAACTGGGCATGGCCCACGTAACCGGGGTCCGCGATCCCTTCGACCAGCCTTATCCCTGGTATCTGCTGCTGGAATTGTCGTCGTCGCGGGCCGGCGGGCTGCAACAGGCCCTGGAAGACATCCTGACCGAGACCCTGGAAGACGGCGCCGCCCTTGACGCGGTGTTGGCCCAGTCGGGCGAACAGCGCGCCGCCTTCTGGCGCATCCGCGAAGGCGTGCCCGAAGCGCAGAAAAAGGAAGGCGGGTCCATCAAGCACGACGTGGCGGTGCCGGTCAGCCGGGTGCCGGAAATGATCGAACGCTGCACCAAGGCGGTCGAGGCCGCCATGGATGGCGTCCGCGTGGTCCCCTTCGGCCATGTGGGCGACGGCAACATCCACTTCAACCTGACCCAGCCCAAGGGCGGCGACAAGGCGGCGTTCCTGGACCGCTGGGCCGAAATGAACCACATCGTCCACGACATCGTCGCCGAGCTGAACGGCTCGGTCTCGGCCGAGCATGGCATCGGCCAGCTGAAGATCCACGAAATGGCCCGCTACAAGCAGGACGTGGAACTGGACCTGATGAAGCGGGTCAAGCAGGCCCTGGACCCCGAAGGATTGATGAACCCCGGAAAGGTGCTGCCCTGACCCGGTCCGGCCCGGCGTCATCCCGGCGGGCAGATTCCCGTTGGTCGGCACCCCAGGTGCTGTCTATAATCCCGCCGCCATGATGGGAATTACGCGCTATATCCTGCGTCAACTCGCAGTGGGGATGATCTTCGTCTCCACGGCGCTGGCCTGCGTCTTGTGGCTGACCCAGTCATTGCGCCTGATCGAGATGATCGTCACCCAAGGCATTTCGGTGGGAACCTTCCTGAAGCTGACCGGCATGCTGATGCCCACCTTCCTGGTCGTCATCATTCCCATCGCCTTGTTTTCCGTCATCTTGTTCACCTACAACAAGCTCAACACCGACCGCGAACTGGTGGTCCTGCGGGCCGCCGGCCTGTCCAACTGGGCCTTGGCCCGTCCCGCGCTGATCCTGGCCGCCATCGCCACCGTCGTCGCCTATGCCCTGTCCTTGTGGGTCATCCCCAAGACGGTGCAGAACTTCCGCGAACTGCAGTGGTCCATCCGCAACGACATCTCGAACATCTTGTTGCAGGAAGGAAGCTTCAACAAATTCGGCAACGGCCTGACCATCTATGTGCGCGCCCGCAACAGCGAGGGTGAATTGCTGGGCATCTTGGTGCACGACCGCCGCAACCCGACCAAGCCGGTCACCCTGATGGCTGAAAAGGGCGCCATCGTGTTCACCGAACAAGGTCCGCGCATTCTGATGGTCAAGGGTAACCGCCAGCAATTGCCCGAAGGTACCGGCCAGTTGTCGGTGCTGAATTTCGATTCCTACACCGTCGACCTGAACACCGCCCAGGGCGATTCCGGTCCACGCTTCCGCGATGCCCGCGAACGTTCGATGCTGGAACTATACAACGCCGACATCAAGGAGTTGGGCGACAGCGACTATCGCCGCGCCAAGGTCGAGCTACACCAGCGCCTGACCTCGCCGCTTTATTGCCTGGGCTACGCCTTGATCGCCCTGGTCACCCTGCTGACCGCCACTTTCGACCGCCGGGGGCAGACCACCACCATCCTGACCGCCATCGGCCTGATGGTGGCGACCCAGGCCGCCGCCCTGGGACTGGCCAACCTGGCCTCGGCGAATCCGGCCTTCCTGGTCAGCCTGTACCTGTTGGCCGCCCTTCCTTTGGCGCTGGGGTTCTGGGGATTGGCCCGCCCGCCGCGCACCAATCCATTCCGCCGCCGGTTCTCGGCGCAACCGGCCTAGGGATGCTGTCGTCATGAAGAAAATGCATCCCGCCTTGCTGGTCGCCGGCCTTGCCGTCAGTTCTTCCGCCTGGGCCGCATCGCCGGCCGACGTCGGGTCCTGGGGCGACGCCTGGGGCGACGAAGCGGCGCCGCGGCCCGCCGCCGGCACGCAGCGTCCGGCCCGCACCCAGGTCCCGACCTCGACGTTGCCCACTACCACCCCGGTGACGTCGGCGCCGCTGCCCAACGGCCCCCGCCCGGCCGACGTGGGCGGCTGGGGCGAAGCCTGGGGAAGCGAAGCAAGTCGCGCCCCCGCCCCCACCGCACCGCGCACCGAAGTTCCCCGCTCGATGCCGCAGGTGGCGCCGGCCGCTGTGCGAGCGGCGCCCAAAGGCCCCAGCCCGGCCGATGTGGGAGGGTGGGGCGACGCCTGGGGCAACGACCCCGTCAGCCGTCCTGCCGCCACCAAAGCCGCGGCCGAGACTTCGGCGCTGCCTGCCGCCAATCAAACACCCAACCGGCTTCCTGTCGTCAACACCACTCCGGACAACCGTATCGAAGTCAACGCCGCCATCCCCACGGGGCACGGCAACGACGACGAACCGGTGCAGATGACCGCCGACCAGATCATCCATGATCGCGAACTGGGCATCGTCACCGCCAAGGGCCGGGTGGAAATCATCCAGGCCAACCGCACCCTGGTGGCCGACACCGTCAGCTACAATTTGAAGCAGGACGTCATGTCCGCCTCGGGCAACGTGGTCCTGACCGACCCCACCGGCGACGTCGCCTTCGCCGACTACTTCGAGCTGACCGGTGACTTCAAGGATGGCGTCGCCCAGGAAATCAAGGTCATCCTGGCCGATGCCTCGCGTATTCGCGCCAGCAGCGGCACCCGCGTCGCCGGGGACCGCACCGATTTTGAAAACGGCATCTACACCGCCTGCGAACCTTGCCGCCGCAATCCCGACAAGACCCCGTTGTGGCAGGTCAAGGCGGTGCGCGTCACCCACAACCAAGCCGACCAAGAAATCGAGTATCGCGACGCCTGGATGGAATTCGCCGGAATTCCCGTCCTCTACACCCCTTATCTGTCCCATCCCGACCCCACGGTGCGCCGCCGCAGCGGATTCCTGATGCCGACAGCCAGCATGTCGTCCAATTTGGGCGCCAATGTTTCGACACCTTATTACTGGGCCGTCGCCGACAACCAGGACCTGACCTTCACCCCGCGTTTCCTGTTCCCCAGCTCCAGCAGCACCAAGACCCCCAACCTGGATAAGAACGGACGTTCGATCCTTCAGCGCGTGGTGCTGAACGGCGAACACCGCTGGGTGGGCGCCGAAGGCGAGACCAAGACGGTGGCCAGCTTGACCGCCGACAAATACTCGGCGGACCTGCGCGGACACGTCGACGCCACCGGCCGTTTCGACCTCAGCAATGTCTGGCGTGCCGGCTACCAGGTGCAGCGATCCAGCGACGACACCTATACTGGCATCTATGGCTATTCCTTCCAGCGCAACCAGCCCTGGCTGACCACCCGCCCCTATGTGGAAGGTTTCGGCCGCCGCAACTACGCCTTGCTGGAAGGGTTTTCGTACCAAGGACTGCGCCAGCAGGACGACCCCAGCGACTCGCCCTTGGTGCTGCCCCATGCCAGCTTCAGCCATGTGGGCATGCCGTCGGCGCATGGCGGTTATTGGAGCCTTGATTCCGATATCCTGTCCTATGCCCGCAGCGAGGGTTTGGCCGCCACCCGCCTGTCCAACAAGGTCGCCTGGAACCGGCCGTTCCTGGGCCGCATGGGCGACGTCACCGACTTTTCGGCGTCCTTGCGGGGTGACGCCTATCACGCCGACCACCTGAACAATGGTGACGGCTCGGCCAATACCGGCCGCGTGATCCCCCAGATGGCGCTGAACTGGCGACAGCCGTTCATCCGCCAAAGCGCCACCATGCCGCAGATCCTGGAACCCTTGCTGATGGTTGCCGCCAGCCCCAATGGCGGCAATCCGCGCAAACTGCCTAACGAGGATTCCCAGACCTTCGAACTGGACGAGATCAATGTGCTGAGCCCCGACCGCATGACCGGACTGGACCGGGTCGAAGGCGGCGTCCGCGGCGGGTACGGCTTGCGCTGGAGCACTTATCCTTCCCGCGGCGGCTACGTCACCGCCCAAGTCGGCCAAGGCTGGCGCGCCCGCAAGGACAGCACCTTCGCCCCGGGCCAGGGTTTCGACGATTACCTGTCCGACTATGTCGGGCGCCTGGACATCGCGCCGACCGGCAACTTGGCCCTGCTGAACCGCGTGCGCCTGGACAAGGACACCCTGACCCTGCGGCGCAATGAAAACACCCTGTCGGTGGGGTCGCCATTGCTGCGCTTCACCACCACCTACCTGATGCTGGAAAAGTCGGGCAACGACGAACAGACCTTCGACCGGCGGCATGCCCTGGTCAACACCTTGTCCTCGGACATTTCCCGCTACTGGGCCCTGGCGGCGACGGTTTCATCGGACCTGACCAATGGCGGCGACGTGCAAAGCTGGGGGGCCAAGGCCACCTATTCCGACGAATGCTTCGCCTTCGTCACCGACCTGCGCCGGACCACCACCCAGGACCGCGACGACATGGCCGGTTACACATTGACGTTCAACATTGTGTTCCGCACCTTGGGCGACTTGCCTCTCAACGTGTTCTAGATCATGCAGCGGGCGGCCCCTTCCCCGCCCGCGACAGGAAGGACGTGGCATGCTTTTTCGTTTCATCGCCCCTTGCGTCATGGCCGTCACCCTGGCCTTCACCGCGCCCCCCCATGCGGCCCGCGCCCAGTTGCTGGACCGGGTGGTGGCGGTGGTCAACGACGAAGCCATTTCGTTCCGCGACCTTGATGCGCGTCTGCGCATGGCCTTGGTGTCGTCCAACATTCCCGACACCCCGGATGCCCGCAAGCGCGTCCTGCCGCAAGTGTTGCGCAAGATGATCGACGAACGCCTGCAATTGCAGGAAGCCCAGCGGCTGAACATCTCCCTGGGCAATGCCGAAGTGGACGGCGCCATCGCCACCATCGAGCAGCAGAACGGCATGCCCAAGGGGGCGTTGCTGGGCAATCTGGCCCGTCAGGGCGTCGACCCGGCCCGGGTCCGCGAACAGATCAAGGCGGACATGACCTGGCTGCGCCTGATCAGCCGGACCACCGCCTCGCAGATCCGTATCGGCGAAGAAGAAGTCAACGACCGCCTGCAAAGCATCGCTGAACGCCAGGGGCAAAGCGAAGTGCGCGCCGCCGAGATTTTCCTGCCGGTGGAAAGCCCCGAACACGAAGCCGAAGCCCGTGCCCTGGGTGAAAAGTTGATCGAAGGCCTGAAGGCGGGAACACCGTTTTCCGCCCTGGCGCGCCAGTTCTCGCGCTCGCCCACCTCGGCCAATGGCGGTTTACTGGGCTGGGTGTCGCCGGGTATGGTGGACGACGAGGTCGCCGCCGTCCTCGACAAGCTGGGTCGCGGCCAAACCTCGGATCTGGTCCGCACCTCGTCGGGCTTCGTCATCATGACCGTGCTGGAAACCCGCATCGTCGGCCAAAGCGTCGATCCCGAGAACAGCACCGTCACCCTGGCCCGCATGGTCCTGCCCGTCCCCTCCGGTGCCCCGCCCAAGGGCGAGTTGCTGGAACGCGCCAGCCGCCTGACCCGCGACGCCAACAATTGCGCCGCCTTCGACGCCCTGGCCGCCAAGGCCGGCACCACCGCGACGCGGGTCGGACCGGTCCGTATCGGCGAGTTGTCCAACGACCTGAAACGAGTGGTCGCCAACCTGAGAAGCAATCAGGTGGCGCCGCCCGTCGACACGGCGGAAGGCATCGTCGTCAACATGGTCTGTTCTTTCCAGGAATCCCTGGTCGCCACCCCGCCCACCGCGGCCCAGGTGCGCCATCAGATCGAGGAAGAACGCCGCGACATGCTGAGCCGGCGCTATATCCGCAACCTGCGCCGTGCCGCCTTCGTCGATGTGCGGATGTGACGCGCCGGTCATGAGCACGCCCCAGCCCCTGGCCCTGACCATGGGCGAACCGGCGGGAATCGGCGGTGAACTGACATTGCTGGCCTGGCTGCGCCGCCAGTCCCTGGCGCGACCGTTCTTCGTCCTGGACGACCCGGACAGGCTGGCGGCGCTGGCGGCGCACCTGGGATGGGACGTCCCCATCGCCTGCCTGGGCAACGCCGGGGAAGCCGCGTCCCGTTTCGACCACGCCTTGCCGGTTCTGCCGCAAAAGCTGGCAGCGGCGGTGGTTCCCGGCCAGCCGGATCCCGCCAACGCGCCAGCGGTGATCGCCTCGATCCGCCGCGCGGTCGAACTGACCCAAGCCGGCGAAAGCGCCGCCGTGGTCACCAACCCCATCAGCAAGGCGGTCTTGTATCAGGCGGGGTTCGCCTTTCCCGGCCACACCGAATACCTGGCCCATCTGCTGGGCCAGGACGGGGCCGAGGTGATGATGCTGGCCTGCCCCCAGTTGCGCGTGGTGCCGGTGACCATCCATGTCTCGGTGGCCGAAGCCGCCGCGTCCTTGCGCAGCGAAACCATCGTCCATGCCGGCAAAGTGGCCGCCGACGCCCTGCGCCGTGATTTCGGCATCGCCCATCCGCGTCTGGCGGTGGCCGGACTGAACCCCCATGCCGGCGAGGACGGCGCCATGGGCCGCGAAGACCTGGACATCGTCGCCCCGGCGGTTGCCGCTCTGCGGGCCTTGGGCGTCGACGCCCGGGGGCCGCTGCCCGCCGACACCATGTTCCACGCCCGCGCCCGCGCCGAATACGACCTGGCGCTGTGCATGTATCACGACCAGGCGCTGATCCCCATCAAGACCATTGATTTCGATGGCGGGGTCAACGTCACCTTGGGCTTGCCCATCATCCGCACCTCGCCCGACCACGGTACCGCCTTCGGCTTGGCGGGCAGTGGCCGGGCCAATCCCGACAGCCTGATGGCGGCCCTGAACATGGCCGCCCGGATGTCCGACAACCGGAGCCGCGTTCCGTGACCGAACTGCCCCCCTTGCGCGACGTGCTGGCCGCCCACGGCCTGACCGCCCGCAAATCCCTGGGCCAGCACTTCCTGCTGGATTTGAACCTGACCGGCCGCATCGCCCGGGCCTCGGGTCGGCTGGAAGTGGGCACCACCATCGAGATCGGCCCCGGCCCCGGAGGCTTGACCCGCGCCCTGTTGGATGCCGGCGCCCGCCACGTCATCGCCGTCGAGCGCGACGACCGCGCCATCGCCATCCAGAATGAAATCGCCGCCGCCTATCCCGGCCGCCTTGAGATCATCGCCGACGACGCCTTGAAGGTCGACGCCGCCGATCTGGGCGAGGCGCCGCGCCGTATCGTCGCCAACCTGCCGTACAACATTTCGACCGTGTTGCTACTGAACTGGCTGCGTCGCATCGACGCGTTTGAAAGCCTGACCCTGATGTTCCAAAAAGAGGTGGTGGACCGTCTGGCCGCCGCCCCGCGTACCCCCGATTACGGCCGGCTTTCCGTCATCACCCAGTGGCTGTGCGAGGTTCGTCCGCTGTTCAACGTGGACAAACGCGCCTTCACCCCGCCGCCCGCCGTCATGTCCACCGTGGTACAATTGCTGCCGCATCCCCAGCCCTTGGCCCCGGCTCGGCTGGAAACCTTGGAAAAGGTCACCGCCGCCGCCTTCGGTCAGCGCCGCAAGATGCTGCGTTCCAGCCTGAAATCCCTGGGCTCCGCCGAGGAATTGCTGGAAGCCACCGGCATCGCCCCCACCGCCCGAGCCGAAGAACTGACCGTCGAACAGTTCTGTGCCCTGGCGCAAAAGCTCGATCAGCACTAACCCTATGTAATATATTGATATTGTGGATAAAAGAGCCCAGCGTGCTATGGTAAGGGCATGAAACGCTCAAGTGTTCCGCATTCCCGTTCCGCCCCGGTGGACATTGTCGGCATTCCCGAGCCGCAATTGCGCGAGCACTTGGAACATGTTCTGGCCCAGGACAGCGCTCACGTGGTCGAGCCGCAGACCCTGTTGGGACTGGCGCAGCACCTGACTCCCGACGACCGACACACCACCTTGGACCATCAAGACGACACGGTCGAAGGACACGAAGACATGTTGCCGCAATTGCGGCTGGTCGACGCCCTGCTCGGCAAAAACAGCGGCGACGCACCGCAACAGACCCGGCGCCCCTTCGCCGAGTTGATCAGCGCCGAACAATACCGCCGCCAGCGCCGCAAACGCATCAGCCGGCGCACCGACAGCCCCGACACGCTGCCGCCGCCGTCACCCCAGGCGGAAAACGACCGGCTGCTGCTGGAGGAAATCGGCCACCGGCCCGTTCATCGCGCCGGCGGTTGGACCGCCGAACAGCAAGACTCTCACGCGGCACCGGGCGAGACCTTGTCCCCCCCCCTGGCGCCGCAGGGCTTTTCCACCGGGGACGAGGTGATGGACGCTTTTGTCCCCCTACCGGACGCCGTACCGCAGGAAGCCCCGCCCCCCATCGCACTGAAGGTCCGGCGCAAGGAAAAGCCCACACCCCAAAGCGCGGTGGAAAGCGTGCCAGAAAGCATCGCGGAACCCCAGCCGACACCAAGCGCCAAGTCCCCTGTCAAGCTGAAGATCAAGGGCAAGCCGCGCCGCCAGTCCCCGCAGGCGGAGACCGTGCCGGAAACCCCGGCGGCCGAAGCCGCGACAGCACTCGCCCCCGCGCCGGCCCCCCAGCCCGAACCGCAACAGGCCGCCAAGCCAGCGGTCAAGATGAAGGTCAAGGGCAAGCCGCGCCGCCATGCCCCGCAGGCGGAAACCTTGCCGGAAACCCCGGCAGCCGAAACCGCGACAGCACTCGCCCCCGCGCCGGAACCCCAGTCCGAACCGCAGCAGGCCGCCAAGCCGGCGGTCAAGATGAAGGTCAAGGGCAAGCCGCGCCGCCAGTCCCCGCAAGCGGAAACCGCGCCCGAGCCCCTGGCGGAGGAAACCGCCCGACCCTCCGAGCCCGCACCGGAGCCCCAGCCAGAACCGCAACAGACCGCCGAGGCGGCGCCGGAATCGCTCCACGCGCCGGAACCGTCCTTGCCCCCCGAAGTGGAAGAAACCGTTCCGGCAGCCGAAGCTGTTCGTGTCCAGGTGGACGACCCGTTGGCACAGCGGATCGAAGACATCATCGCCGCCCACGCCCGGCGCGACGTCGTCGGTGCTCCACCGCGCGGCAGCTTCGACTTGCCGGAAAACCGCGAAGCCCTGGCCAAGCTGCTGGACGACACCGCCCCCGCCGCCGATTTCGACGCCCTGGATCTGGTCTATGGCTGTTGGGGCAAGACCACCCATGACAGTGACAGCCGCGCGTTGCTGGCGGTGGCCCAACAGATCAGCCGCAATTTTGGACTGCCGGACAAGCTGCCCATGGCCTCGACCAAGGCCTGGAAGATGCTGGACAACAAGCTGTTCGCCCCCGAACTGGCCGACCGGCTGGAACAGGTGGGGCAGTTCATCGTCGATTGGCAAAAGACCCAGCGCATCTTCCTGATCCTGGAATTCAGCGAGATCGAGCTGATCGAATATCTGTTCGAGGCCCTGTCACCCGCCGATTACCCGGAATTGCTGGCCGAAGTGATGAACTTCAAAGTGCTGTCCAACCGTCGCATGGGATTGTTGCGCCGCTTCCCGGCGCGGCTGCGCAAGCAGACCCAACCCATGCTGCCCGACCGCAAGGAAGAAGCCCTGGTGGTCCAGGCCCACGGCAAGGCGTTCCTGCAACGCATCGCCGACCCGCGCGGCTTCGCCCCCATCGTCGACCTTGCCGGCAAAATGCTGGAAGAGGTGGAAAAGCTGATGAAGCAAACCGCCAACACCGGCGCCCCGCCGCAACTGGGCGCCCCCCCAGGTGGTGGAGGCGGTGGCGGTGGGGCGCTAGGCCGGATCGGCTGATCCCGGGATTTTAGTCCGAGCGAGCCCGGCACGGGCCGGCCTTCAGCCATACCTACAGCGCCAGGACCCGACCGGCATGAATGGCCCTGGCCATGCCTTCCAGCATGGTCGCCACATCTTCGAAATCGCCCATGCGGTCGGTGTTGATGTTGATGTCGAACTGACTGGCGTCGGACAGGCGCGAATGGAAAGCTTCCCAAACGAACTTGCCGCGCATGTGGTTCAGTTCCAACGCCTTGGCCAATTGCTGGTCGTAGGTGCCGTGGCCGGACTGGGCCATACGCTTGGCGCAAATCTCCGGCGTGCCGGTGATGCGGACCCGAAGCGCGCAAGCTTCGCGCAAGATGACGTGGGCGCCGCGGCCGACGATGACGCCGCCCATACGGCCCAGGCTCATCACCACCTTCATAAGCGTGTCGCGATAGGTGTCGGGACCGACGTCGCGGCCCGAGAACAGGCGGTACAGCCACATGTCCTTGGCGCGGCCGAAGCCTTCGTCCAGCATGCGGACGATGGCCGGGTCGTCCTGCAGACGCGCGGCGATTTCCTTCAGCACCACTTCGTCGTAAAGCGGGACGTCCATACGCTGGGCCACTCGGTGGGCGATGATGTCGCCGCCCGAGCCGTAATCGCGGGAAATGGTGATGACGGGTTTCTTCGGATGCCGGGTCGAGGGCTCGTCATGGGTGACGGTCGCCACCTCGGCCATGGCGGCAATCACGGACAGGATGTTGTGGGACATGGTCGCCTCCCTCACCGTTCCCCTCCATCATACGCCGGGACGGCAGGAAAACGACGACGCCTCTCGGCATGGCTGCATCGCCCCAGATGCAACACCGGGGCGGCAACACGCCGGAGGCGTCTTTCCCCCATCCCCCCCCGGGGTGGGTTCTGGGGGAGATGATAGCTGATCCGCCGCTTGCGCCTATCGGGCGATCACCCGATGTCAGCGCGGCAGACGATAGAAATCAGCGATGTGGTTCCAGGCTTCCTCGGCGGTTTCGACGAAGGTCAGCAAATTCTTGTCGTCGGGGCCGATCATGCCTTCCATGGCCATGGCGTCGAAATTGATCACCCGTTCCCAATATTCGCGGCCGAACATGATCACCGGAATGGGGTCGATCTTGCCGGTCTGGATCAGGGTCAAGGCCTCGAACAGTTCGTCCATGGTGCCGAAGCCGCCGGGGAACACCACCAGGGCCTTGACCCGGATCATGAAATGCATCTTGCGGATGGCGAAGTAGTGGAACCGGAAGCACAGTTCCGGGGTGATATAGGGATTGGGCGCCTGTTCGTGCGGCAGCACGATGTTCAAGCCGATGGACTTGCCGCCGATCTCGAAAGCGCCGCGATTGGCCGCTTCCATGATGCCGGGACCGCCGCCGGTCTTGACCACGAAATCACACACATGTTCGCCGATGCAGGTGTTGGTGACGATGCCGGCCAGACGGCGGGCTTCCTCGTAATAATGGCTGTTGGCCAGCATGCGCCGCGCCACCGTCAGCGCGTGGGCGACACGCTTGTCGCGGGGATGGGCGCGAGCCGCCTGTTCCGCCTGTTCCACGTTCGCCTTGGCGGTCTCCGGATCGGGGATGCGGGCCGACCCGAACATGGCGATGGTCGAGCGGATGCCCTGTTCCTGCTGCAGCAATTCCGGCTTCAGCAATTCCAGTTGCAGCCGCACCGCCCGCAGATCGGGGCGCAGCAGGAAGTCGTCATCGACGAAGGCCAGGCGATAGGCGGGCGACGCCGTCTGCGCCGTCACGCTGCTATCCTCGCCGGGGACTTGCACATAATCATCGGGCAGGGCGGGGAAAGGGGTGTCGGTCGCGTCGTCAGTCATGGGAAACTCGATTCATCGGCAATAACAAACTTTCTTCCATAGTCATGGGTCCGGGTTAGCACCGGGTAAAGAGGCCTGCCTGGAAATTGTCGATTTTATCCCGTATACGGGATTATCTTTGGCTTTCATTGCTGCGGGCGCGAACGATGACCATCCATGCCGCTGGGGATTTTGGCGACTTTTCCCTGACCATCGCCGTGTCGTCGCCGCCTTGGTACCAGAACTGCTATATCGTCCGCCACAAGCCCAGCGGCGAGATCGCTATCGTCGATCCCGGCGGCGACGCCGAGCAGATCATCGCCGAAGTGAAAGCGCAGCAGGACAAGCTGGGGGCCAAGCCGGTGGACATCTGGCTGACCCACGGCCATCCCGACCACATCGGCGCCGCCCGCGCGGTGGAACAGGCACTGGGGGTGCGCACCATCGCCCACAGCGAAGAAAAGCCGGTGATCGACCGCGCCAGCGAGCTGAACCGCGCCTTCACCGGCGAGGGCCAGGACGGCCCCACCCATCTGCACCTGTTCGAGGGCGAGCCCGACTTCACCTTGGGCGGGGCAACGGTCAAGACCATCTTCACCCCCGGCCACACCCCCGGCGGGGTCTGCTTCGACTTCGGCGGCTTCGTGATCACCGGCGACACCTTGTTCCGTCAGGGCGTCGGCCGCACCGACCTGCCCGGCGGGTCCGAGGCCAAGCTGTGGGACTCCATCACCCGTCTTTTGTCCAAGCTGGGCGACGAGGCCCGCCTGTATTCCGGCCACGGCCCCGACTGGAGCGTCGCCGAGGCACGGCGCTGGTGGCGCATGATGGCCTGACGGGCTATCCCCGTTTTTCGACAATGGCAATGATGCGCCCGGGAACCTGTCGGTCCTCGGGGGCCGGCTCGGTCTTGAAGATGACGTTCTGAATGCTGTCGCCAAACAGCGAAAGGATGTCTTGGGCCGCATAGAACCGGGCGTGCCGAAGGCCTGAAGCCTGATGCAGCTCGTCTTCGGTTTCCGGCCGGAACGGACAGCCGATGGCGGCATAGCCCCCCGGCTTCAGCACGCGGGTGATCTCGTGGATCGCCCGGGCCGGGTTGCTGCTATAGGGAAGAACCCAGCCGCACACGACGACGTCGAAGGTCGCGTCGGCGAACTTCAAGTCGTGGACGTCACCCAATTCGACCAGTTCCGAACTGGAAAGCAAATCGATGGCGCAAATGTTCTCGAGCTTGAACCCCAGATAGACCAGCACCATGATTTCCGCTTCGGTCCGCGGGCCGATGGTCAGCACTTTCATCTCTGCGGCATGCTTTTCCACCCGGTCCACCGAGAACAAGGGCCTGACCAGCACCTCGGGACGGCTTCCCTCGTCCCCCATGGCCTTCAACTCGGCCAGATTGTGGTCGACACCGTTCTGGATGGTGTTCGCCGCCTCCTTGCGGATATCCACCCCGCTGCCTTGGCTGGCGAAGCGTAGATCGGCGATCATTTTCCGGAACGCCGGAATTCGGAAAACTTGTTCCGGGTAAGCCCGGAAATGGCCGATGATGAATTTTTCAAAGAACTCATCGAACACCCATTCTATTTTTCTGGTCATCAAGCCCCCCTTTTGAGATTTCGCTGTTCGACTGAATTCTTGGGTCGGGATTGATCCTACTATGCGCACAGCGACTGCGGAAGCTGCGCCAATGCCCCGCCCCCCCCTTTTAACCGCCCGCCACCATCCCCACGTGTCCTTTAACGATAAAGGGGAACACGTCATGGATATCTCGCCGCGCCGCGCCAGGCGGCTGACCGTGCTTTTGCTTGCCCTGGTGGCCATCGGCCTTTATGCATCGACCCTGCTGCGCTTCGGCACCATGATGGGGCGGTGACATGGACGCCGCCGCCACGCTCCCCCATGTCACCGCCACCTTGAACGGTGCGGCCCTGGCGGCGGCCCTGGCGGGATTGGGCTTCATTCGCATGGGCCGGCGCGACCTGCACCGCGCCGCCATGGTGACCGCCTTGCTGGCCAGCGCGCTTTTCCTGACAGCCTATGTGGTCTATCACTTCGCCGCCCCCATCTTCCAGTTCCGTGGCACCGGCTGGGTCCGCCCGCTTTACTACACCCTGCTGATCGCCCATGTGGCCTTGGCCGCCCTGGTCACCCCCATGATCCTGATCACCGCATGGCGCGCCGTGAAGGGCCGTTTCGACTCCCACACGCGTCTGGCCCGCTGGACCTGGCCGGTGTGGGTGTTCGTCTCGGCCTCGGGGCTGGTCGTCTACGCCATGCTTTACCATCTTTATACCTGAGCCCGAGGTCCGCCATGCGCATGAAACCCGCCCTGGAACTGCTGAAGCTGCGCATCGGCGTCACCATCGCCGCCACCGCCGCTACCGGATACGCCGCCATGGTCGAAAAGGTGGACCCGCTGTCCATGGCCCTGCTGGTCCTGGCCATGCTGCTGGGATCGGGGGGATCGGCGGTGTTCAACCACCTTTACGACCGCGACATCGACGCGGTGATGAAGCGCACCCGCAACCGTCCGCTGGTGGTGGGCAGCATTTCCAACACCGACGCGCTGATGCTGTCGGCGGGCCTGACCATCGCCGGCTTGTCGACGGCGGTGATGACGCTGAACTGGGTGGTGGCCGCCCATCTGTTCCTGGGCATCTTCGTCTACGCCATCGTCTACACGGTGTGGCTGAAGCGGCGGACGTGGTGGAACATCGTCTTCGGCGGTGCAGCGGGTTCCTTCGCCCTGCTGGCCGGCGCGGCGCTGGGCGAGCCGGCGCAGTGGCTGCTGCCGACGCTTTTGGCCATCACCTTGTTCCTGTGGACGCCCAGCCATTTCTGGGCCCTGGCCATTCTGCTGGCCGACGACTACCGCGCCGCAGGCGTCCCCATGCTGCCGGTGGTGGTGGGGGAAAAACGCACGTCGCTTTGGATCTTGGCCAACTCGGTCGCCCTGGTCGGCTCGTCGCTACTGCCTTGGGGCTTGGGACTGCTGGGACCGCTTTACGGTTGGGGAGCGGTGGGCCTGGGGGCTGTGCTGTTGGGATTGAACCTGAAACTGGTGGCCAGCCCCAGCCGGCGCTGGGCCGGCTGGAACTTCGCGTGGTCGATCCCTTACCTGCTGGGATTGCTGTGCATCATCGCCCTGGACAAGCACTGGAGCTGATGCTCGATGCGCGACAGCAGGGAAATGTGAATGGCGGGTTGCGCCTGATGCGCAATGTTGGCCTGGACCATGCGACGCCAAGTGCCCTGGCGGGCCCAGCGACGCAGACGTTCGGCGGCGTGGGTGTGATGGTTCAGTTCAAGCATTGTCGATCTCCGATCTTTCGCGCCGCCCGATCATGCGGCTTGAGATGATCGTGCACCCATGCAATCATCGCGAAAATGCCAAATATCGCTAATATGGTCTGCATTATCGCATGAGTCAGCACCGCATCGACGATTGGGACGACCTGCGTTTCTTTCTGGCCGCCGCCCGCGCCGGGTCGTTCATGCGCGCCGCCGACGACCTGCGCACCAACCAGACCACGGTGGGCCGCCGCATCGAACGCTTGGAAGCCGGACTGGGGGTCAAGCTGTTCGACCGGGTCGGCCGCGCCATGCGGGTGACGCCGGCCGGCCAGAACCTGCTGGCCATGGCCGAAGCCATGGAGGAAGCTGCCGGCAACATCGAACGCGACCTGGCCGGCCACGACCGCGAACTGGCCGGCGAGGTCACCATCGCCGCCCCCGAGGGCTTGGCGTCCTTTGCCCTGACCCGCTGGCTGGCGGATTTCCGCCTGCGCTATCCGCGCATCACATTGCGCATCAAGGTCAGCAACCAGGTGGTCGACCTGCGGACCCGTCAGGCCGACATGGCCCTGCAACTGGCGATCCCGCTGGACCCACGGGCGGTGGGGGTGAAGGTGGGCACCTTCCGCGTCCACCCCTTTGGCTCGCACGAATATCTGACCCGCGCCGGCACCCCCGCCGGCCTGGACGATCTGGCCCGCCACGATTTGCTGGACCATTGGGGCTATGCGGCGCTGCCCGGCTTCGACCAGTGGCGGCGGCTGACCGCCGACCACCCCCGCGTGGTCTTCGCCACCGATTCGGCTCGCGTCTATCTGGAAGCCGCCCGCGCCGGCCTGGGGATCGCCTTTCTGCCGGTCTATTACGCCCGCTCCATGGACAACCTGCGTGAACTGGACCTGGGGCTAAGCGTCGCCATGCCGCTGTGGCTGGTGTCGCACAGCGAAACCAATGGCGCCGCCCGCGTCCAGGCGGTGTTCCGCTATTTGCGCGAACGCTTCGCCGATCCCGAGGAAAAGCGGTTCAGTTAAGGCGCGAAGCGCTGCCCGGTCCGGGCTTTAGATGGATGGGCTTCAGAACCAGCGTTTACGCTTGAACCACACCATGACGGCGATGGTGAACGCCCCCATGCCGGCCAAGATCCACCAGAAAGCCGCATGGTTTTCCAAGCCGGGCAACCCGGCGACGTTCATGCCGAACAGGCCGGTGACCAGGTTCAGCGGCAGCATCACCGCCGACAACACCGACAGGATGTAAAGGTTGCGCCCCGACCGTTCCGCCGAGCGGGCGGCGAATTCGTCATGCAGCAGGCGCGATTGCTCGACGCATTCCTGAAGGTCGCCGATGGCCCGCTCCACCCGGGTCAGCAGCGGGTCGAAGCGTTCGCCTTCCTCGTCCTTGACCCAGGCCGGCAAGGTGTTTTGCAGACGGGCGAACAATTGCCGCAGCGGCATGGCGCGGCGCCTCAGCTTGATGGCCTCGCGGCGGATGGCGCCCAACTCGCCGGCGATGCCTTCGGCGGCGTCGTCCAGCACCATGTCTTCCAAGGCGTCGAAGCGGCGACGCACCTTGCGACCGAAATTCTCCAGATCGGCGACGGTCTCTTCCAACAGGTCGAAGAACAGCGCCGAAGCGGTGGGCGGCGCGTCCCCCACTTCCAGACGGAAACGCAAACGGTCGGTGGCGGCCAGCGGCTTCCAGCGGCCGGTGATCAGTCGGTTGGGTTCCAGCCAGACATGGATTTCCGCCATCTCGCCGCCATCGGCGTCGAAATCGCGCTGACGGTCCTCCAACACGATCAGGCAGCCGCTGCCGAACACCTGGGCGCCGGCATCCTCGTTCCGGTCCAGCATCATCGACGCCAGTTGCGGCGGCAGGCCGGAATGGCGCATCAGCCATTGCCGCCCCGGTTCGGTGGCGAAGTTGACGTGAATCCAGACGAAGTCGAAATCCACGGCCTCTGCGGCCAGCGGCCGGTGCGCCCGCGCCTTGCCGTCCTTGACGGCGAAAGCATAGACCATTCCCGCCTCACCCAAGGCGGTGGAAGGGGACTGGGGGACAACGGCCACGGGGCGGGCTCCTGCGCGGTTTCCCCCTGTATGGGTCAGCCGCCGCCGCCGATCAAGTTACGAATGCAGCCAGCGCAGCCGCCCGGCCTCCACCAACGCCGCCTTGTCCGCTACCAGGGCGTTGAAATAGGCCCGTATGGCCGTGGCCGAACCTTCCAGCCGCGGGATCGGGCCGGGACGCAGCCCCAGCCCCTGGGCCTTGGTCAACCGGGTTTCGACCACCGCCGGCGGGGTCAGGAACACCACGTCCCCCCCCGAATCCAGCCGGGCCAGCATGACGATGCGACGTTCCGCCTGATAATCGGCCAGATACAGCCCGTCGGCCAAGGCCGCCAGACGCACCATTCCGCCGGCCCCCACCACATAGGCGCCCCGATCGCCATCCCAGTGAACGTCCACCTGGGTGCCGTCGTCGCGACCGTAAACGCCGTCCTTCCAGCCGGGAACGGCGATTCCCGCTTCCACCACGGCTGGCGTCACCTGATAACAGGCCGACAGCAGCAGCCCCAACGCCAGCACCACCCACGACTTGCGGCCCATCAGCCCACCTCTTCGCGTCCGATCCGCCGCCACCATGCCCAAGCGCCGCCCGGCCCGCCTTGACAACGGACAAGCGTAGTATCCGGCTGTTACCCGCTGGCCTGCCGACCGCCTCATAATGCCGGCCATAACACCAACACAGGGAGGAGCCGAAAATGGCTGCCAAGAACATTCTGATGCTGGTCGGCGACTATGCCGAGGATTACGAGACCATGGTGCCGTTCCAGATCCTGCTGGCCGTCGGCCACACGGTCGACGCCGTCTGCCCCGGCAAGACGTCGGGCGAGCAGGTACGCACCGCCATCCACGATTTCGAAGGCGACCAGACCTACAGCGAAAAGCGCGGTCACAATTTCACCCTGAACGCCGATTACGCCGCCGTCAGCGCCGAAAGCTATGACGCCCTGGTCATCCCCGGCGGCCGCGCCCCGGAATATCTGCGCCTGGACAAGTCGGTGCTGGCCCTGGTGCGCGCCTTCGACGCCGCCAAGAAGCCCATCGCCGCCATCTGCCACGGCGCCCAACTGCTGGCCGCCGCCGACGTGATCAAGGGCCGCAAGGTGTCGGCCTATCCGGCCTGTTCGCCGGAAGTGACCATGGCCGGCGGACAATACGCCGACATCGCCATCGACGGCGCCGTCACCGACGGCCATTTGGTCACCGCCCCCGCCTGGCCCGCCCATCCGGCATGGATGGCGCAGTTCCTGGCGGTTTTGGGCACCAAAATAAGCCACGGATAAGCTATGATGGTCCTCCGACGCCAAAAGCCCCCCGGAGTCCATCATGTGCGACATCTATGCCAGCACCGATCCGGCCCTTTACGAAAGTGTCAGCCGCTCGGTCCGGATCGGCGGCGTGGTCACCAGCCTGAAGGTGGAACGTCGTTTCTGGCAGATTCTGGAAGAGATCGCCGCCGAAAGCAGTCTGTCGCTGGCCCAGTTCCTGACCCAGCTGCACGACGAAGTGATCGAGCGGCGAGGCGAGGTGGGCAATTTCGCCTCGTTGTTGCGGGTGGTGTGCACGACCTATCTGGGCCGTGCGCATCCCGCCTAACCCACAGGAAAAACGCGGTTATCAGACACTTGACTCGGGCTGGGAGGTGCGTATAAGTGCCGCCAACAATTCTTAGAAACCTTACAGAGTTGATGGAGCCCGCTTTGCGCCTTCTGCCCTATTTGCTTGTTTTGGCCATGGCCGCCCCGGTTTTGGCCTGGGTGGTGATCAATTCCCTGCTGATCAAGGGGCAGGCCACCAGCTTCGCCACCGCCGACCTGTGGGTGCTGATCCCGCTGGGCCTGTGCATGATCGCCGCGTTCGCCCTGCTGGCCACGTGGATGGATAAGGTGATCGTCCGCACCCGCGGATGATCGCCCCCGAACGCTAAAGGTGATCATCCGCGCCCGCGGATGATCCCAGGGGCCGGCTCTGCTCCCCCCCACACCAGGCGGGGCCGGCTTCGAAATGGAAAAGCCCGATGTCTTTGGCGTCGGGCTTTTCCTTTGCGCGAAGCGCGGGCCCGGGCCGGCTCAGACTTGTTATGCGCGAAGCGCGTGCCCGTGCCGGGCCGGCTCAGACGCCGCCGGGCTTTAGATGGATGGTGCGAGGGGTTGTTTCACAGGGGCCCTTGAGTCTAGAGTGCGCCCCTCGACACCACCCCCGAGGCCAAAATGTCCGACCGTATCCTGATCCTTGATTTCGGCAGCCAGGTGACCCAGCTGATCGCGCGCCGCGTGCGCGAAAGCGGCGTCTATTGCGAAATCCACCCGTTCAACCGGGTGACGGCCGAAACCCTGGCGCAATACGCGCCCAAGGCGGTGATCCTGTCGGGCGGCCCCAGCTCGGTGGCTGACTTCGGCAGCCCCCGCGCCCCCGAGGCGGTGTTCGACCTGGGCGTGCCGGTGCTGGGCATCTGCTATGGCCAGCAGACCATGTGCGAACAATTGGGCGGCAAGGTGGAACCGGGCGACCATCGCGAATTCGGCCGCGCCTATGTGGACGTCATCGACGATTGCGCGCTGTTCACCGGGGTGTGGGCCAAGGGCGCCAAGGAACAGGTGTGGATGAGCCACGGCGACCGCGTCACCAAGCTGCCCGACGGCTTCCGCGTCGTCGGCACCTCGGAAGGGGCGCCGTTCGCCGCCATCGCCAATGACGAACGCCGTTTCTATGCCGTGCAGTTCCACCCGGAAGTGGTGCACACGCCCCACGGCACCCAGCTGTTGAAGAACTTCACCCACGGCGTCGCCGGCTGCAAGGGCGACTGGACCATGGCCGCGTTCAAGGAACAGGCCATCGCCAAGATCCGGGAACAGGTGGGCAAGGGTCGGGTCATTTGCGGCCTGTCCGGCGGCGTCGATTCCTCGGTGGTCGCGGCCCTGATCCACGAAGCCATCGGCGACCAGCTGACCTGCGTCTATGTGGACCACGGCCTGATGCGCCTGGGCGAAAGCGAACAGGTGGTCAGCGTCTTCCGCGACCGCTTCAACATCAATCTGGTCCACTGCGACGCCTCCGACCTGTTCCTGGGCAAGCTGGCCGGCATGACCGACCCGGAACAAAAGCGCAAGACCATCGGCGCCTTGTTCATCGACGTGTTCGAGGAAGAAGCCAAGAAGGTGGGCGGCGCCGACTTCCTGGCCCAGGGCACGCTGTACCCCGACGTCATCGAATCGGTCAGCTTCATCGGCGGACCCAGCGTCACCATCAAAAGCCACCACAATGTGGGCGGCTTGCCCGAACGCATGAACATGAAGCTGGTGGAGCCGCTGCGCGAGTTGTTCAAGGACGAAGTCCGCGCTTTGGGCCGCGAACTGGGCCTGCCCGACGAAATGGTCGGCCGCCACCCCTTCCCCGGCCCCGGCCTGGCCATCCGCATCCCCGGCCAGGAAATCACCCGAGACAAGCTGGAGATCCTGAAGAAGGCCGACGCCATTTACTTGGAAGAAATCCGCAAGGAAGGCCTGTACGACGTCATCTGGCAGGCCTTCACCGTGCTGTTGCCGGTGCGCACCGTCGGCGTCATGGGCGATTCGCGGTCTTATGATTACGCCTGCGCCCTGCGTGCGGTCACCAGCACCGACGGCATGACCGCCGATTTCTACCCCTTCGACATGGCCTTCATCGGCCGCGTCGCCAATCGCATTATCAACGAGGTCAAGGGCATCAACCGGGTGACCTACGACATTACCTCGAAGCCGCCGGGCACCATCGAGTGGGAGTGATTTTTCAATAGGTTAGCTGATTTTGGGAGGCTCCTTCGGGAGCCTTCTTGCTGTCCGCCTCGCTCCATGCCATTCTCATCTGTGTGTGATTTTGTGAGTGGTTGTCCGCACGAAGGGGGATAGGGATGGCGGTTTTCAAGCGCGAGGGATCGCCCTATTGGTTCATTGAATTTACCTTCAAGGGCCAGAAGGTCCGCCAGTCCAGCGGCACCACCAAGAAGCGGGAAGCCGAGGAGCGGGAACGCATCCTGCGCCAGGAAATCAAGGAACAGCTTCTCCTGGGCAAGGTGGCGGAAATGAGCCTGGGCGAGGCCATAGACCGCTATTACGACGGGGTGATCGTCCCCAAGGGGAATATCGGCGTTGCCAAGCGGGAGCTTTACGCCCTGAACCAGCTACGGGAAGGCTTGGGCGCTGATTCCCCCATCGCCAAGCTGTCGGCCCGCGTCCTGGCCGATTACAAGGACAGCCTGCTTGCCGGGAAAAAGGCACCGGCCACCGTCAACCGCTACCTCGCCACGATCAAGGCCATCCTGAACAAGGCCAAGGACGAATGGGGCACCCTGGCCGTGGTGCCCACAATCAAGCTCCTAAGCCTCGACAACGCCCGTTACCGTTGGCTGACCGAGGAGGAGGAGAGGGCGCTTCTCCCCGCCTGCGCCCCGCATTTGCGCGATCTGGTGGTCTTCCTGATGGATACCGGGGCGCGGCTGCGGGAGGCCACCTTGCTGACCTGGACGGACGTTGACCTTGATCGGAAGCCCCGTGCCGCCGTTCGGTTCATGGAAACCAAATCCGGCAAGCCACGGGGCGTCCCGCTGTCAACGCGGGTGGAGGAGATGCTGAGGCGGCTTAGGGCGGAATGCCCGGAGGGTGAAGGCCGGGTGTTCCTGTACCGCCCCGTGGGCCGTGGGGGCGTCGGAGACGACGGAACCAAGCGCGGCAAGGCAATCCCGTTCAACAACCCCTTCGGAACCTGGGATACCGCCCGGAAACGGGTTGGGCTGGAGGACGTGAACCTGCACGACCTGCGCCACACCTTCGCCAGCCGCCTTGTCATGCGGGGCGTGCCGCTGCTGACCGTTTCCAAGCTGCTGGGACACCACAGCATCCAAATGACGATGCGCTATGCCCACCTTGCCCCGGATGCCTTTGACGCGGCCATAGACCTATTGGAGGGCGGCCAACCGCGAGCGGAGCCAGTCCCCGCCGCTGCTGCCCTTGCGCCGCTTGAGGACGGGGCGGGCGACCAGATTGCAGGCGGGGCTGGCGATCTGGCTGGGGATGATCTTGCTGCCTTCGAGGAAGGCGACGAGATCGGATTTGAAGAACCTGGGGCTTCTGCCGATGTAGCTCTTGGGTAGATCGAGCCGGTCGAGTTGGCGGACAGAGACGCGGAGATAATCCGCAGCTTCCACCCGACTTAACACCTCGGTCATTGAGGCTATATGCGCTCCTTTGCTGGTGGTGAACAACAAAAACCCCGCCAGCGAGATACTGACGGGGCGGACAATTTTGCTTACTTCTTCTGCGACAACTTATCGGATTGGCTAAGGGCGATTAACTACCCCAAGAGCATCTGCGTTCATGCAAGTTGCTCTGATATGAGTGGCTATAATTGCTCTATTTGCTGAGCTAATATTTGACCACCCTGCATCCCAAACGTCATATGCATGCCAAGAGTATCCCTTTGTAAGAGATTTTGACATCGTGTTCATTGAGTGCAAGGCCGAAGCAAGGTACTTGTCTTTAATGGTTAGAGACGCAATGTCAACTATACCCGCAATGTAAACAAGCCATCTGGCCAAGTGAACATACTGATCCCATGCACCAATCCCTTGTGTGAATGCACGCTTCTTCTCAATGATGTCAGCAAGAACAGATACAACTTTCTGATCATTCACACTTTTGCCGATTGCGCCTACGGCGGCTATTATCTCGTATAAAGACGATGATATTTTTATGTAGTCATCGGTATAATGATATCCATTATTGAGTACATTGCGTAAATTTACTGTTGCGTCCTTACATTTCTCTGCATCAACAACTGAAGCGGACACGCCTTTAAAAAAGTCAGCGATTTCCGTCCCATCAATCACTCTCATTCCATAGCAATGAGAGTAGTAATCTTTGACGTACTGACTAACGGCATTCCTTGACACGAGAAAAATGTTGCCACTCACGATTTGCTTGAATGACAGTCCTTTATAATCACTAATTATGGCTTTCAAATTTGTATCGCTTAAAGAGTACCCGAGAATAACAACAGTGTTCTCATGCAACACTGTGCTTAATTTTCTCGAAAAATAACTCTCTGAATTTATGAAGCGAAAATAATCATCCGAAGTTACAACCATATTGTCAGGGCTGTCTATGGAGCCGTGCACATGATACACCTCAGCATGATTTCTCGATCGCGGTATTGGAAGGCCAGGGGTTAGAGAGTGGCAGCGATCATCGCCAATAAGTGCTTCGGCAAGCTTGTCATAGTTTGTAGTTATAATTGAGACCGAATGCTTGTGTAGAACGTCTTGGATTGCGGAGTTGTCTCCGCTGAGAGAAATTCCATTAATGTGAGAGCAAATCTCTTCGTAAATGCTCTTGCCGCATTTTGATAACTCTATGCTTATAACTTGAGCCGCCTCTTCGAGTGCAAGCGGGTTGTTTCCTTTAACTGGGAAAAGAGCGGCCTTTAAATCTGCGCCATTCGCCAATGTGTCGCAGCATCGCTCAAGGAGTTCTTGCCAGTTTGGCGCCGCACCTTGCGTTACAGCTTTTGAAAAGCCAGTCCCAGTGAACAGGCAAAGGCGTCCAGAAGCTGCTGCGTATGCGATCTCGAAATATGCGCTCATTGGTAATCTTCCCGCCACTTGCGTTTCTACCGGCAAAAGTTTTGCCGATATTGCGCTACCTCTAAGGGTGTGGCAAGGGAGGCGTTAGCGCCGCAAACGTTCCGCGTACTTCATCGCGTACTGCATGCTGAACTTCGTGGCCGTTGCCAGCCAGTCAATGTCCTCCACCCGCTTTGCGTCTTCGACGGTTTGCCGCAGGAGCGGTGTGAGGATGTCGATAAGCAGCTCACCCGGATCGGCACGAGTGCGCCCCTTGGCAGACACGACGATGGTGGAAGCTGCGCCGTCTTGCGTGGTGGCTTGGGCGGATAACGCCATATTGCCAGTCAGCACCCAGTTAACATCCACTCCCTGTTCCGCCAGGAAGCGCAGTGCTTCGGCTGTGGGGTAATACTCCCCACGTTCCCAGCTTTGCCATGTGCGAGGGGAAACGCTCACCCGGCTTGCCATCTCAGTCTGCGTAAGTCCGAGATCATCCCGAACCTTACGAAGTCTTTGGCCAACTGCTGGAGGTGGATGTGACATGGGCTGTCTCCTGCCTTATGGGGCGGAGATTTGCAGCGCCATATTCTTGCGCAACTGAATAGCAGTGAGTTGCCTATTGAGCAAGAACCAGCGCGTTGACTGCGCAGTATGGCGCGTAGTAAGACGAGAAATCCTGCCTGTTCGTCAGGCAAGTTACGTCTGCTGTCTCCGCTATCCTGCGGGAGGTTTCATGCCCATGCGTTGTTTGGCACTGTCCGCCGCCCTTATGGTGCTGGCTGCGTATCCTGCTGTCGCTGCGGACTTCCCGCCCTACTCCACCAAGCGGGTGTTTGACCAGTGCATCCAGGCCGAGAAGTTTTTTGATGATGCCTACAGTGCGTCCGAGGTGTGGCCTCCCTCGGTCTGGACCGCAAGGGTTGATGCACAGGGATGTGTTGCCAGGATTTCAGGGCTGAGTGAAGGAATTGCCGCCGCCATTGGGTTCATGACCGCTTCCGGCGTGGAAAAGAACCTTGCTGCCTCTGCTTACCCCACTCAATTCGGCTGTGCCGTTGGCGGATCAACCACCGAAATGCAGGTGCGCATCTTCGTTCAGTACGTCAAGCGACACCCGGAACTCTTCCCCGATCTGTGGTCAATCACCTTCTCCAAGGCCATGCAGGAGAAATTCCCTTGTGACGGTCGCCAATGAGCAAGAGCTTGCGCTATATCGGCATTGGCGTTGTGGTTCTCCTCGTTGCCGGGCAACTGCGCCTCTTCGCGGATGCCATTACCTCTTCCCCGCTGAATGCCATCGTGCTTGCTGGCATTGGCGTTGCGCTTTGGCTTGACCACACCCGCATGAAGAAGCGGGAACAGGAGAAGGCCGAGTTTCTGGAGCGAATGGAGCAACAGGAGCGGCTGCGGAAGCTGGTGCCGCAAACCCCGGACGAACGGTATGCCGCTTACGTCAGACAGTGCGAAGGGTGGTGTCCGCCCATGTCGCGGGCAGAGTGGGACCAGGAAGAGGGGCTTGCTCCTGTCGCCCCCGGCACCACCCAACCCGGTTGACAACTTCCATCCCTGAGCTTTACATAACACTCAACGACCGTTGAGGGATGCGTAAAGCCATGCGGTATGTCGCCTACTATCGGGTTTCCACGGACAGGCAGGGCCGCTCCGGTCTTGGCCTGGAAGCACAGCAAGAGGCTGTTCGGGCGTTCCTGGCTGGCAAGGGCTGGCCCCCGATTGCCGAGTTCACCGAGATTGAGAGCGGGCGCAAGTCCGATCAGCAGCGCCCCCAGCTTGCCGCCGCCCTGGCTGCCTGTCGCCTACATAAGGCGGTGCTGGTGATCGCCAAGCTGGACAGGCTGGCAAGGAATGCTGCCTTCCTGCTGAACCTACGGGATGCCGGGGTAGAGTTCGTCGCCTGCGACATGCCCGACGCCAACCGCCTTACCGTGGGCATCATGGCCTTGGTAGCGGAGGACGAGGCCGACAGGACCAGCGCCCGGACAAAGGCCGCCCTGGCCGCTGCAAAGGCCCGTGGGGTGGCATTGGGAGGTTTCCGGGGGTACGTGCCCACCGAGGCTGATAGGGCCAAGGCTGCCCACGCCAAGCGGGAGAAGGCGAGGCGGACGGATTTGCTGCCGGTGGTCGAGGCCATCCGGGCCAAGGGCATCACCAGCCTGAACGGCATCGCCAATGCCTTGAACGAACAGAACATCCCAACAGCCACCGGCAAGCGATGGCAGGCCATTCAGGTCAAGCGGATGCTGGAGTTATCTGCATAAACTAAGCTTCATTCAGATGTGTATAATTTCCATGCGCTCCCGTTGGTCGCACGGCTGCGCCTTGCATAGCATGGGACTGATACTAATCTATAAATCTATCTAATCTACACTTAATAATATTAATCAATGCATCCTTGCATTCCTAATCTCCTATTGTCGATTAGTCATATCGCATTCGCTATGCAAGGAATTAATCAGATTAAATGTAAGAAACGGATACTGGGGTGTTAACCATTCTGCCTTCTTGTTCATTACAAGGACGAGCAACTCAGATTGGCGAGCCTACGGGTTCCAGTCCGTCGCCGGATCGAGCTTGTCCATTAGGCAGGGACGTACAGCCAGTTTCCAAACCAGACAGATATCCGAACCAAAACAACGTATCTTGCCGGTTATGGGGCTGTTTGATCCTAAGCCGCAGTAAGGCGCATCGCCATTGATCTGGCCTGTTGTGGAAACCGGAGCGGACCAGAGAGGGTGTATGGGGGACATTGCCGCTGGAGATGATCTAATCACCCCCTCGCAAAAATCCGCCGAATTTTGGCTTCTGGGCGTGCTTCCATCGCCATTGCCGAACATCCGGGATGGCAGTACCGTAGGCCCTGCACGGGAATGGCGCTGGAGCCGATAGCCGCCTGAACCTGCTGTGTGTGATTTTGTGTGTGGAATGCTGCGCCTGCCGGTCTCTTCCTGTCTTTGAAAGCGGCTAAAAACCTAGGATTTCTGCGCCTATGGCGCCAATTTCTCCCATTATCAACGAGGTCAAGGGCATCAACCGGGTGACCTACGACATCACCTCGAAGCCGCCGGGAACGATCGAGTGGGAGTGATCCAGAAATAAGAAAAGGCGCCTTTCGGCGCCTTTTTCATGTTTTGAAAGGACGAGTGGAATGATGATTCCATATACCTAAAAATTGCATATCATCTCCTCTAGGTGACCTGAGACCGGAAAACTCCTCCAAATTTGGGTAGAGTCCGCCATCTACGGAGACGGACTTATGAAGCGCAGCCGGTTCAGCGAGGAACAGATCATTGGCATCCTGAAGGAACAGGAAGCCGGT
>Ga0209958_1000570_pt1 | contig 56950 bp, 49 predicted proteins | sample ThiBio_inoc_plan_FD_183942 | JGI IMG/M metagenome (GOLD analysis project Ga0209958, IMG submission 183942) | Wastewater bioreactor microbial communities from Cape Town, South Africa - Thiocy_inoc_plan (SPAdes) | ecosystem: Engineered > Bioremediation > Thiocyanate > Unclassified | place: South...
CGGAGATTCCGCGCTGGCTGAGGAAGAAGCTGGAAAGCTATGGCGACGACCTGGCGTCGATCCGCGCCTTCGGCCTCGACGTGGTGACCGACCTGTGCGACCGCCTGCTCGCCGGCGGCGCGCCGGGCCTGCACTTCTACACCATGAACCAGGCGGGGCCGAGCACCGTCATCTGGCAGCGGCTGGGGCTGTGACGCCTTGCGCCAGCCTCGTTCCGCAAGACGCGCGCTGCCGGGCTGCGGCGCGTGACTGAGGCGTTGCCGCCGGGAAAACAATGAACCCGCCCCAACCGGCACACAGCAAATCCAGCGCCCTCGCGCTCGGCGCGCTCGGCGTCGTCTTTGGCGATATCGGCACCAGCCCTCTTTACACCATGAAGGAGGTCTTTGGCGGGCATCACCTGGCGCTCACCCAGGACAACGTCCTGGGCATCCTCTCGCTGGTGTTCTGGTCGCTGATGCTGGTGGTTTCGCTGAAATACGTCAGCGTCATGATGCGGGCCGACAACAAGGGAGAGGGAGGCATTCTGGCCCTGCTTACGCTCGCCCAAGGGCAGGCCCCGCTGGGCTCGCGCATCCGCTGGGTGCTGATGTCGCTGGGTTTCCTCGGGGCCTCGCTGTTTTTCGGCGACAGCCTGATCACCCCGGCCATTTCCGTGCTGTCCGCCGTCGAGGGACTGGAAATGGGCGCGCCGGCGCTGCATCCCTTCATCGTGCCGCTGGCGCTGGGGATTCTGGTCGGGCTGTTCGTCATCCAGCGCCACGGTACGGCCGCCATCGGCAAGCTGTTCGGCCCGGTCATGCTGCTCTGGTTCGCGGTGCTGGGCCTGCTCGGGGTGCTGGGCATCCTGCGCAATCCGCAGGTGCTCGCCGCCCTGTCGCCGACGTACGCCCTGCATTTCTTCGCCGCGCACGGCGTCGCCGGCTTCCTCATCCTCGGCGCGGTGGTGCTGGCGATCACCGGGGCCGAGGCCCTGTATGCCGATATGGGGCACTTTGGCCGCCGGCCCATCCAGATGGTCTGGTTCGCCTGCGTCCTGCCGGCCCTGGTCCTCAACTATTTCGGGCAGGGCGCGCTGCTGCTCGCCAGCCCGGAGGCGGTGCGCAATCCGTTTTACATGCTCGCGCCGGAATGGGCTCTCTACCCCATGGTCGGTCTGGCCACCGTGGCGACCGTGATCGCCTCCCAGGCCGTCATCTCGGGCGCCTTCTCGGTGACCCGCCAGGTCATCCAGATGGGCTATGCGCCGCGCCTGATCATTCGCCATACCTCCGCCGCCGAGGCCGGCCAGATCTATATCCCCTTCGTCAACTGGACCCTGATGGTCGGCGTCGCCCTGCTGGTATTGGGCTTCCAGAGCTCGAGCAACCTGGCCGGCGCCTACGGCATCGCCGTTACCGGCACCTTTGCCATCGATACCGTTCTGGTGTGCATGGTCATGCGCGTGCGCTGGGGGCTAGGCCTCGGCGCGACGCTGGCCGGCATGCTGACCTTCCTCGCCATCGATCTCGCCTTTTTCAGCGCCAATGCGGTCAAGATACCGGACGGCGGCTGGTTCCCGCTGGTCGTGGCCATGCTGGTTTTCACCCTGCTGGTGACCTGGAAGCGCGGCCGCGAGATCGTGCAGCAGCGCCTGCAGGAGACTGCGCAGCCGCTCGCGCCTTTCGTGGACGTGCTGCTGGCGCATCCGCCGATCCGCGTGCCGGGGACCGCCGTATTCATGACCGCCGACGCGCATGGCGCGCCATCGGCCCTGCTGCACAACCTCAAGCACAACAAGGTGCTGCACGAACGGGTGGTGATCCTGAATGTGCGCTATGCCGAAGTCCCGTATGTCGCCGCCGACAGGCGGCTGGAGATGACGAAACTGGCCGAAGGCTTTTATCACGTCGTCGTCCGCTACGGCTTCATGGACGACATCGACATTCCCCTGGCCTTGTCGGAATGCGCTTGCGGCATGCAGTTCGAGCTGATGGACACCACCTTCTTCTTCAGCCGGGAAAACCTGATCCCCACCCGCGGCGCCGGCATGTCGCCCTGGCGCGAGCATCTTTTTGTCACCATGGCGCGCAACGCTGCCAGCCCGATGACCTTTTTCCGCATCCCGGCCAACCGGGTGATCGAACTGGGCACGCAAATCGAAATATGAGACTCGCCGCATCGTCCGGATGCGGCCAGCAATGCCCGAAAAGCCTACAGCCAGGCGATGCGCTGCTGCAAGGCGGCCAGATCGGCCGCCACATCCTTGAGCGTGGCGCCGTCGTCGCCGGACCCCGCAACCACGGCCTTGTCGGCGACCGGCACCAGGCTGTCGAGCTTGAAGCGGCCCTTGCCGGTCTGGTCGCGCAGAAAGCAGCCCTCGTCGAAGAACAGGCGGTCGCCGCTGGCGTCGATTTCTTCGGAGTCGACCGAATCGTAGCCGATCAGCCGGCGAATCCCGGCCAGTCCGTCAGCCAGTTCGACCGGACTGACGGTTTTCCGGTTGGCATCGATCAAATAGGCTTTCATGGCGCGCCTTTCCGGTTGTTGGGGGTCAGGGCAAACAGGCCTTGAGTGCCTTCAGGCAGTAGTCGACGTTCGCCTGCTTGGCAGAATAGCCCATCAGGCCGATGCGCCAGATCTTGCCGGCCATGTCGCCGAGGCCGGCGCCGATTTCCAGGTTGAACTCATTCAGCAGGCGAGTGCGCACCGCGGCCTCGTCGACGCCTTCCGGCACGTAGATCGAGTTGAGCTGCGGCAGGCGCGCGGACGCCTCGACCACGTAGCGCAGGCCCATGCCTTCGAGCCCGGCCTTGAGCTTGTCGTGCATGGCACGGTGGCGCGCCCAGGCGTTTTCCAGGCCTTCTTCCTCCAGCATCACCAGCGCTTCGTGCAGGCCGTACATCGGGTTGATCGGCGCGGTGTGGTGGTAGGTGCGCTTGCCGGCGGACTGCCAGTAGCCGAGCACCAGGTTGAGGTCGAGGAACCAGCTCTGCACCGGCGTCTTGCGCGACTTGATCTTTTCGATGGCGCGCTCGGAGAACGACACCGGCGACAGGCCCGGGGTGCACGACAGACACTTCTGGCTGCCGGAATACGCCGCGTCGATGCCCCACGCATCGAGCAGGACCGGGGTGCCGCCGAGGCTGGTGACGCAGTCCATGATGGTCAGCGCGCCGTGCTCCTGCGCGATCTTCGCCAGCGTCGCGGCGTCGCTCTGCGCGCCGGTCGAGGTCTCGGCATGGACGAACGCCAGCACCTTCGCATCAGGGTTCGCCTTGAAGGCGTCGCGCACCTTCTGCGGATCGACCGGCGCACCCCAGGCGTCGTCGACGATCACCGGCACGCCGCCGGTGCGCTTGACGTTTTCCAGCATGCGGCCGCCGAACACGCCGTTCCTGCACACGATCACCTTGTCGCCCGGTTCCACCAGGTTGACGAAGCACATTTCCATCCCCGCCGAGCCGGGCGCCGAGACCGGGAAGGTCAGCGCGTTTTCGGTCTGGAACGCCATGCGCAGCATGGACTTGATCTGCTCCATCAGGTCGACGAAGGCGGGGTCGAGGTGGCCGATGGTCGGGCGCGCCATCGCGTCGAGGATGCGCTGCGGCACGTCGGAGGGGCCGGGGCCCATGAGAATGCGTTTGGGGGGGATAAAGGAAGCCGTCATAACCTTGGTCTCTGTGTGGAAAACATCAACTAAAACAAAGGTTTGATTCTACGGGGAAACGGCGATGCGGAGAATCAGGCGGGCGGTTCGCCCATCAGCGGCTTCATCGCCGTGAGCAGGCTGTTGAAGATACGCGGGTGCTGCTTTTCCTGCTCGGCGAGCATCTGCTTCATCGCATAGCGCTGCTGCGGCTTGGCGAAGCATGCCGGGCAGTTCTCGAAGATCACCGGCAGGCCGGCGTCGGCGGCGAAGGCGCGGGTCTGGCGTTCGCGCGCGTAGGCGAAGGGGCGGATGATGCGCAAATCGCCGGCGTCGTTCAGATAATGCGGCGACATGGTCCTGAGCTTGCCGCCGAACAGCATCGACATCATCAGCGTTTCGGCGAGGTCGTCGAGGTGCTGCGCCAGCGCGACGACGTTGCAGCCCTGTTCGCGGGCGACGCGGTAGAGAATCCCGCGGCGCATCCTGGAACAGTATGCGCAATAGGAGTCGCTGTCTTTCGTCAGCGTCTTTTGCGCTTCGGCCAGGATCGGCTGCGACTCCAGGAAGTAGGGCACGCCGAGTCCGGCCAGATAAGGCTTGAGGGGCGCGGGGTCGAACTGGTCGGATTGCGGATCGACCGTGCAGGCCAGCAGTTCGAACTTCACCGGGGCCTTCTGCTGCAGGTGGTGCAGCGTGTGCAGCAGCGACAGCGAATCCTTGCCGCCCGACAGCCCGAGCAGGATGCGGTCGCCGTCGCGGATCATGCGGTAGTCGCCGATGGCGCGCCCGGCGGCGGTGACGAGCGAGCGGGAAGGCTTGATCCAGCCGTTGGGAATGTCTTGATTCATGCGGAGAACTGCAACGCGTGCAGCTGGGCGTAGCGGCCACGTTTGGCGATCAGGTCGACGTGGCTGCCGATTTCGACGATGCGGCCGCCTTCCAGCACCACGATGCGGTCGGCGCGCTCGATGGTCGACAGGCGGTGGGCGATGACCAGCGTGGTGCGGTTTTTCATCAGGGCTTCGAGCGCGGCCTGCACGTGGCGTTCGGATTCGTTGTCGAGCGCCGAGGTCGCTTCGTCCAGAATCAGCAGCGGCGCGTTCTTCAGGATCGCGCGGGCGATGGCGATGCGCTGGCGCTGGCCGCCGGAGAGCCGCATGCCGTTTTCGCCGATCAGCGTATCGAGGCCGTCGGGCAGCGCCTGGATGAAGTCCCAGGCGTGGGCGGCGACGCAGGCGCTGCGGATCTCGTCGGGGGTGGCATCGCGCTTGCTGCCATAGGCGATGTTGTGTCCCAGGGTGTCGTTGAACAGCACCACGTCCTGCGATACCAGCGCGATGTGGCTGCGCAGGTTCTGCAGCCGGATGTCGCGGACGTCGATGCCGTCGAGCTGGATGGTTCCGCAATCGGGATCGTAGAAACGCGGCACCAGATTGGCCAGCGTGGTCTTGCCCGACCCCGAGGCACCGACCAGCGCCACGGTTTCGCCGGGGGCGATGTCGAGGGTGATGCCGTCCAGCGCCGGAACGGTCTTGCCGGGATAGCTCAGCGTCACGTCGCGAAGCGCGAGCCGGCCTTCGGTGCGGCTGAGGATGCGGCTGCCGCTGTCGCGCTCGGCGTCCTGGTCGAGCATGGAAAAAATCGTCTCGGCCGCCGCCAGCCCGCGCTGCAACTGGTCGTTGACTGCGGTCAGCCGTTTCAGCGGTGCGAACAGCAGCAGCATGGCCATGAAGAAGGCGACGAAGCCGCCGACCGTGGTGGTGTTTTCACTCGCCTGCCCGGCCGCGATGTAGACGATGATCGCCAGCGCGACCGCGGCGATGAACTGGATCACCGGCTCGTACACCGCGTTGGCGGCGACGCGCTTCATCTCGAACAGGCGCGCCAGATTGGCAGCCTGACGGAAGCGCCCCTGTTCGTACTCCTCGCCGCCGTACAGCTTGACCACGCGGTGCCCGCCCACCGCCTCGTCGACCACCTGGGTGAGGTCGCCGATGTTCTGCTGCGCCTTGCGCGACAGGCCGCGCAATCGCCGGCTGGCGATGCGCACCACCCCCAGCGTGAGCGGTACCAGCGCGAACACGATGAGCGTCAACTGCCAGTTGAGCCACAGCAGGTAGCCGAGCAGTCCCAGCACCGTCACCGTGTCGCGCACCAGCGTGGTGAGCGAACTGGTGGCCGACTGCGTGACCTGGGTGACGTTGAACGCCAGTTGCGCGATCAGCTGACCGCTCGGGTGCTGGTCGAAATAGCGCGTCGGCAGCGTCATCAGCTTGTCGAACATGGCGGCGCGCAAATCCATCACCAGACGGCTGCCCACCCACGCCATGCAGTAGGTGCTGACGAAGCTGGTGATGCCGCGCACGATGAACAGCGCCAGCAGCAGCAGCGGTACCCAGCGGATGAAGTCCCGGTCCTTGGCGACGAAGCCCTCGTCCAGCAGCGGCTTGAACAGCGCCGGCAGCATCGGCTCGGTGGCGGCGGTGAGGATCAGCGCGACGAGCGACAGCGCGAACATGCGCCAGTAGGGCTTCACATAGCCCAGAAGGCGCAGGTACAGGGCGCGGCTGTCCGGGGCCGGCTTCACAGCAGCAGCAGGGTGGCGAGCCCGAGGAAGATGAAGAAGCCCATGCTGTCGGTGGTGAAGGTGAGCAGCACCGACGAGCCGACCGCCGGGTCGCGCTTCAGGCGTTCCAGTGTCATCGGAATGAAGATGCCGGCCAGCGCCGCGACCAGCAGATTCAGCAGCATCGCCAGCGCCATCACCCCGCCCAGCGCCGGGCTGTCGTACAGCAGCCAGGCGAAGACGCCGACCACCGAGCCCCACACCAGGCCATTGAACAGGGCGACGCCGAGCTCCTTCACGATCAGGCGGCGGGCGTTGGCCGGGGTGATCTGGCCCAGCGCCAGACCGCGGACGATCAGGGCGATGGTCTGATTGCCGGAGTTGCCGCCAATGCCGGCGATGATCGGCATCAATGCCGCCAGCGCGGCGAGCTTCTCGATCGAGCCTTCGAATGCGCCGATCACGCGCGAGGCGAGGAAGGCGGTGGCGAGGTTGATCGACAGCCACATCCAGCGGTTCTTCGCCGAACGCCACACGGTGGAGAACAGATCTTCCTCTTCCTTCAGGCCGGCCATCGACAGCATGTCGGCATCCGCCGATTCGCGGATGTAGTCGACCACCGCGTCGACCGTGAGACGTCCGATCAGCCGTCCCTGCATGTCCACCACCGGCGCCATCACCAGGTCGTAGCGCTCGAACGCCTGCGCTGCCTCGTGCGCCTCGTCCTCGGGGTGGAACTTGACGAAATCCTCGACCATCACCGCCGCCACCGAGGCCTCGGGGTCGGTGGTCAGCAGTCTTTTCAGCGGCAGCACGCCGATGATCGCGTCGTCGCGGTCCACCACGAACAGCTTGTCCAGCTGGTCGGGCAGCTCGCCGAGACGGCGCAGGTAGCGCAGCGCGACTTCCAGCGTGACGTCGGCGCGGATCGTCACCATCTCGAAGTCCATCAGCGCGCCCACAGTGTCCTCCGGATAGGCCAGCGCCGACTGCAGGTGCGCGCGCTTCTGCGCGTCCAGACTGGTGAGCAGTTCCTGGATCACGTCGTACGGCAGGTCGGCCGCGATGTCGGCGATCTCGTCGGTGTCGAGCGATTCGGCGGCGGCCAAAAGCTCCGCCTTGTCCATGGTCTGGATCAGCGATTCGCGCACCGAATCGGAGACCTCCAGCAGAATCTCGCCGTCGTGTTCCGCCTTGACCAGATCCCACACCAGCCGGCGCTCGTCCAGCGGCAGCGCTTCCAGAATGTAGGCCACGTCAGCCGGATGCAGCGTTTCCATGTGCCGTTGCAATTCGGTCAGGTTCTGCTTGTGCACCAGGTTCTCGACCAGATCCTGGCGCGGCCCGCCCTGCTTATGGACGAGCTCCTCCACCAGCCGCATCTTGGCGAGCAGGGTCTGCACCTGCGCCAGGCTGGCTTCGAGGTTGTCCTGCGACTGGTTTTCGAGGGCGTCGGTCATGGAGAGCGGTCGGGGAAAAGCCCCGCGATTGTAACGCGCTATGGGTTGCGGACGGGCGGCACGCTGTTCATTTGGCTGGCCCCGGTCATACGGCGCCAGGCGGCCGGCTCAGAGCGGCACGGACGCAAGCAGCCTCAAGGGGGTGGGGTGGTGAACCAGATGTTTGATTCTCGGCCTGAACGGCCCGTCAGGCAGATCGTCACATAAGCCAGCTACTCGGCCCTAAGCAGTCAAAGCGCCGTTCAACGTTTGGATTAGGGAATCCCTGAACAAGTCCCCCACATTTGAGCATTCTGATTTCAGCATTTGCGCGTGCCACCGACTTTGTGAAGAAGCCAAGCAGAGCCGGCGCTAGAAATTTCTGCTGGAAATGGACGCCGTCGTGCCCTGGTCGAGGCTGCAGGCAGTCATCGAACCCATCTACCCCAAGCCCGGCAACGGCCGTCGCCCCTACGAACTGTCGACCATGCTGCGCACTCACTTCATGCAGCAGTGGTTCAACTAGGTGTGATGACACGCCCTAAATCAATCAGAAAATCAAAATCTTACGCGTGTCTACAACTAAAGTTGTATAGACCGCAGCAAGCCGGTAGGACACAGTGCAGAAAACGCCGCCGACGCAATGTCAGGTGTGCTTAAAAATATACAACAGGGGGAGGTTCAAGCCATGGCAAACCATGCCATTGTCGCGTGCGGTCCGCGCGTGCAGATGCAGCGAAATTCATCGCGACGGGGGGCCGGTACTAACGCTATTTTGTCCCGGCGCGTGATCGACGCCATTGCCCTCTACGCCACCTATACCCAGGTCGATCCCACGGCCAGCGTGGCGTTCATCGCCAATGTCATCACAGCCAGCAGCAACCAGAACAGCAACGTGTCCGATGGCTGGGTGTGGAAGGAAGCAGCGTAAATGCTTGGCCTCAATTACCTGGCGTGGGTTGGGATTGTTTCCTGGATCGTCGTGCCGCTGCTGGCCTTGTTCATAACCGCGTTGCTATGGCGGTATTCACACACTGTTCCGGGCAAAGGATTGGCGCTTGTTGCCGGGGTAGCCATCCTGTCAGTGCCGGCGCTGATCGCGAACGGCATCAAGTCACATTACGACCAGCAGGTGCGGGAGCTGTGCGCAAAGGACGGCGGGGTGAGGGTGTATGAGACGGTGAGGCTGCCAACGGAGAAATTCAATCAGTGGGGGCAGGTCAATTTTTATCGACCTGACCAAGGGGAGAATGCGCTGGGGTCGGAGTATGTGTTGAGAACCGATGTCCAGTACTTTCGTCGCGGAAATATCTCATTGCGCCGCTACCACGTTCAAGTTATTCGACACCGAGATGGGCTTTTGCTAGGTGAGTCGGTTGGGTATGACAGAGGAGGCGGAGACCTTCCTGGTCCTTGGCAGCCATCGTCATTTTCTTGTCCAAAACACCACGGCGAGACCGTGATTGACAGCATTTTTATTTCTAACCAAGGAGTACAGAAATGAGCATCATTCAAGATTATTACAAGCAAGCTGAGTTGGCTTTAGCTGCTTACGGCGACTTGATGATTGGTACACCCAGAATCGCCGATCTTACGAATGACACAGTAGGCATGTCCACTTCCCAAGCCACCGCTTTTGTCACCAAATGGAGCGTGGTTGATCAATATACCGATCCCCTAACCGGCCTATCCGCCACCGTGTTCCAGGAAATCTCCACTGGCAAACGTTACCTTGCCATCCGTGGCACAGAGGACGGGAATGATCTGATTACCGACGTAGTGGATATCGCCCTGCTTGGAACTTCAGCGATTCAAACGCAATACGCCAGTCTCAAGACCAAAGTGCAGGAATGGCTGGGAAACGGAACCCTAGGCAGCACGTTTACCGTAACGGGGCACAGCCTGGGCGGCTTTCTGGCGACTGCGCTCACTGCCGATTTTGCCGCAAACATCACTCAAACGTATCTCTATAACACACCCGGCCTCAACGGTGTGCTGGGCAGCGTGACTGCCGCAATTCTTGAAGCCTTTGGCATTACCGCTCCGGTCGATTCTTCCAAAACCTTCAACCTCAAGGCTGATGCCGGTATTTCTCCCGTCGCTGAATTGGGTGCCCAGGTAGCGCCCATCATCTCCATCGCCATCGAAAACCAGTTCCTCTCTGACGTAAGCAATCCACCCGGCTCCTACAACCACAGCCAGCGCGTACTGACCGACTCCCTCGCCCTCTACGCCGCCTGCGCCCAGCTTGATCCCACGGCCAGCGTGGCGACCATCACCAACATCATCAAGGCCAGCAGCAACCTCAACGTCAACACCCTCGAAACCGCGCTGGACAATGTACGCGAACTTATCTTTGGCGCGACCACGCCCGGCACCGTGCCAGAAGACCGCGAAGGCTATTACACGAACCTCAAACAACTCACCGACTGGTTGAATGCGCTCTCAAACACTGCTCCGGCGCTTAAGCTCGACGCCCTCACATCCTACGGTGGCACCGCCATCGCTGCCAAAGCCCAGGCTGATACTCCCGACGGCCTGGCCTACCGTTATGCCATCGCCACCCTCAACCCCTTCGCCGTCACCGGCGATGCCAGCCTCTATGCCAGCCACAATACGGCTGGCGAACTCAACCGTTATGACCCTACCACCGGAACCGGCACCCTCAGCGATCTTTACCTTCAAGACCGCGCCGCCATGCTGTCGTGGAAGATGAAATTCGACATGGGCGCCGCTGACAGCGACGATCCGCTCACCCCACGCGCCGACAAGCCCTACAGCGAAGAATGGGATAGCTGGAGCATCAGCGGCGACTGGGACTTCATCGACAAAGCCACTGGCATCAAGCTCGTGATCGATGGTGTAGACCTCACCACTACCACCAACCACCAGATCGTCTTCGGCTCCAGCAATGCCGACATCCTTGCCGGCGATAGCTTAATCGACCACCTCTATGGCGGCGCTGGCGCCGACACGCTCACCGGCAACCAGGGCAACGACTACCTCGAAGGCGGGCAGGGCAACGACACCTACATCGTCAATGCGGGCGATGGTTTCGACACCGTCCTCGACAGCGACGGCACAGGCACCATCATCCTCAACGGCCAGACCCTTACCGGCGGCGCCCTCGTCGCCGGCACCAGCAACGTCTGGAAGAACAAAGACCAGGGCATCACCTACACCCTCAAAGGCAGCGGTACGAGCCAGGTACTCATTATCGGCAAAGATGGCAGCAGCGACGGCCTTCGCATCCAAGGCTGGCAGACCGGCCAACTTGGCCTGACCATGGCAGGCGCCATCGCCCCTCCCGCTCTGGCCTCCATCGTCGGCCAGGACGACTACAGCGACAGCCTCACCGGCAGCGGCGACGCCGACTGGATGCAAGGCTTGTCCGGCAACGACGCCCTGGATGGCAGCGCAGGCGACGACCTCATCGAAGGCAGCACGGGCGACGACCTCATCGGCGGCAACAGCGGCAGCGACCTCATCTACGGTGGCTCGGGCAAGGACATGATTCTCAGTGCCACCGGACTCAACGCCCCCCCGCGCGACGCCAACCACGACGGCGTTCCCGAAGACTGGGCGCCGCCTGCCGGTGCTGGCGCCGTGTGGTCACAAGGCCGGACCTGGGGTGTGTATAAAAGTGTCGACGCCAACGGCCCTGTGTATGTTGTCGACGGCGGCGGTTCCTTGAGCGCGGACGATGCTCCCGACATCGTTTTTGCGGGCGACGGCGATGATCAGGTGGTGGGTGGACTGGGCGACGACTATATCGATGGCGGAATCGGTAACGACATCCTGTGGGGGCATGGCGGCAATGACGTCATTGATGGTGGCGACGGCGACGACAGTATTACAGGCGACGGCACCATTTTGTCAGGCTATTACAGTACCTTGGCTGCGTCACTGAATGGCAACGACGTGCTTGATGGCGGCGCGGGAAACGACCAGCTGATTGGCGGCGGTAAAGACGATGGGCTGTTTGGCGGGATTGGCAACGACCAACTGTGGGGAGACAGTCACAATGAAACTGCCCTGGGTGGGCAGTACCACGGCAGTGACTACCTCGATGGAGGCGACGGTGAAGACCAGCTCATCGGCGGCGGCCGTGACGATTATCTGATCGGTGGTGCGGGTGCCGACAAGCTGTGGGGCGATACGGACAGCGAAACCGAATTGTCCGGCCAATACCATGGCAACGACTATCTGGACGGTGGCGACGGCAACGACCAACTGGTCGGTGGGGGTGGCGCTGACATTTTGGTCGGCGGCGAAGGCGTTGATTTGCTGTTTGGCGATGCGCGTCCCGACACCAGCCTGGTGGCCCAATACGAGGGCGACGACATCCTGTATGGAGATGCGGGCGACGATCAACTAGCCGGTGGCGGCGGCAACGACAGTCTTTACGGCGGCGCCGACAACGACACGCTTTATGGCAATGGAGGCGATGACCTCCTCGACGGTGGTCAGGGCAACGACTATCTGGATGGCGGCACCGGCGCCGACATTCTAGCGGGTGGCGCGGGCGACGATACCTACATCGTCGACGATGTGAATGACATCGTGATCGAAGCCGCGGGCGAAGGCAACGACGTGATCAACAGCTCGGCCAGCATCATCCTGCCGGACAACGTCGAATGGCTGAATCTGACAGGCATGGGAGACATTGACGCCACCGGCAATGCCGACGCCAATTACCTCACCGGGAACGCAGGTGCGAACCGGTTGGAGGGTGGCGCGGGCAACGACCAACTCATCGGCGGCGCAGGGGCCGACACCTTGATCGGGGGCACGGGTGACGATGTTTACGTGATTGACGACGCGGGCGACACGCTGATCGAGGCCGTTGGCGAGGGCGACGATTTCGTGCGCAGCACGGTGAGCTACACGCTTGCGGCAAGCCTGGAGCGTCTGGCGCTGGACGGTGCGGCCAATCTCGATGGCACCGGCAATACGCTCGACAACGCACTGTTTGGCAATCTTGGAAATAACACACTCACGGGCGGCGCGGGGAAAGACTACCTGGTCGGCGGAGCGGGCGACGATGTTTACGTCTTCAACCGGGGTGATGGGCAGGATACGGTCGACAACACTGACCTGTTGGGTGCTACCGATACCCTGCGCTTTGGGACGGACATTGCCGATACCGACGTGCTGGGATGGAAATCTGGCACGACGATGCTGCTCAAACTGAAGGGCTCGACCGACCAGATCGCTTTCAGCAATTATTACGGTGCGGATACGGTTAACGGCAGCGCGGTTTCGGACCACAAGATCGACCGCGTGGAGTTTGCCAACGGTGTGGTGTGGGATCAGGCGATGATCCAGACAGTGGTGGATCGTGCCGCGAACAACCATGCGCCGGTTGCGAATACGGCCTTGCCCGTGCTGCAGGCGCGGGCCGACAGCCCGTTCACTTACACCGTGCCCGCCGGCACCATCACCGATCCCGATGCGTGGGATTCGGTCACATACAGCGTGAAGATGCCCGATGGTTCGGAAGTGCCGTCATGGCTGACATTCGACACGGCCAGCGGCATGCTCTCGGGGACGCCGGGCGCGGGTAATGTCGGTAATCTCCAGTTTGTATTGTGGGGCTTCGACAATTACGGGATGGGGGTGGGGCAATATGTCACCCTGGTAGTCGCGCTCGACCAGGCGCCTGTTCTGGCCTCGCCGTCGCCCGATCAGGTTGCCATTCAGGGCAGTGCGTTTAGCTTCACGCTCGCGCCGTCGACATTTGTCGATCCCGATGTGGGCGATACGCTCAGTTTCAGCGCGGCGCTCGACGACGGCAGCGCCTTGCCGTCATGGTTGAGTTTCGATCCGGCGACGCAGACTTTCAGCGGCATACCTACGGCACCTGGCACGCTCAAGGTTCGGGTGACGGCAAAAGATACAGGCAACCTGAGCACGTTTGACGTTTTCGATATCGCGGTGATGGCATCGAATAGCGTACTTAATGGCACGGCCGGTAACGACAGCCTGTACGCCTTGTCCGGCCAGGCCACCGCCATGTATGGCTTCGCGGGCAACGACTATCTGAATGGCAACAGCGCCAGCGACCTGCTGTTTGGCGGAAGCGGCTTCGATGTCCTCTATGGAAACGGCGGCAACGACACGCTGGATGTGGGGCTGGATAGCGGCAATGCCTATGGTGGAGCGGGCGACGATCTGTACCTGTACAACGCTGGTTATGGCAGCGTTTATGTTGGCGAGAATAGCGGCAACGATACGCTGCGCTTCGGCGCGGGGATTCGGGTCGAGGATGTGCAGTTCGAAAGACAAGGGTCCAGTTTACGTGCCAGCTTGGCCGATGGCGGTCAGATCGATATCGGGTCATGGTTCTATGACTACAACTATGTGATCGAGCGTTTCGAATTCGCTGACGGTACGGTGCTCACGGCGAGCGAGATCAACCAGCCTTTGCTGACCCAGGCGGGTACGGTAGACAACGATACCCTGACGGGTACCGGGCTGGATGACACACTTATGGGTATGGCAGGAGACGACACGCTGCGCGGTGATTATGGTAACGACCTGTTGCTGGGCGATCAGGGGAACGATCAGCTATACGGAGAAAACGGAAACGACGATCTGAATGGTGGCGCCGGCAATGACTGGCTGGCTGGCGGTGCGGGCGATGACAGCTACTACCTGGATATCGGTTCGGGCCAGGATCGCGTCCTCGATAGCGCCGGTCTGGATAGACTGTACTTTGCAAGCGATATTCTCGCCGGGCAGCTTGTCCTTACCCGGGTCGATGCCGATCTGCGCATCGGTTTCACCGGTCGGGACGACAGCGTCACCCTGCTGGAATGGTTCAGGCAGCCGCGCAACAGCATCGAGCGTTTCGTCTTCGCCGATGGCTCCGAGTGGAGCGCGTCCAATATAACTGCGTCTTTCAATAGCATCGTAGGCAGCGGCACCGTGGTCGGCAGTGCTGGCGACGATCTGCTGTATGGCGGAACAGGCACGGATACCTTACAGGGCGGCACGGGCAACGACCTGCTGGATGGTGGATCGGGTGCGGATAGCCTGCAGGGCGGTGTGGGGGATGACGTTTATATTGCCGATGGCAGCGACACCATCGTCGAATTGGCCGGCGAAGGGGGCGATACCCTGGTCTGGACTGGCAGCGCGGCGGCGGTTCTGCAAAACGAATTGGAAAATCTGGTGCTCGCCGAATCGGCAGGCTATCAGGCGACTGGCAATGCGGCGAATAACCGGATCGTTGGCAATGGCCAGGGCAATATCCTGGATGGCGGAGCCGGAGCCGACATCCTGGAGGGCGGCTTGGGTAGCGACACATATTACGTCGACAATCCGGGCGATCTGGTGATCGAACGGGTCAATGAAGGCGACTACGATCAAGTGATTTCCAGCATCACTTATACGCTGACCGAACAGGTGGAAAGCCTGACCCTCACTGGCAACACCGCCATCAATGGCACCGGCAACGGGTTGAACAATTCATTGACAGGTAACGATGCGGCCAACGTGCTGGTGGGTGGAGCTGGCAACGATAGTTTGACCGGTCGCCTAGGCGCCGACACTCTGGTAGGAGGAAGCGGCGACGATGCCTACTATCTGGATGGTTATGACGACATCCTGGTGGAGGGAAATGGCGAAGGTTATGACCGCATACTGATTACGCAGGTTAGCGAGCAGAAAGGGAATACCAGTTATGTAGGTTCGTTCACGATGGCTGACAATATTGAAAGTCTCAGAATGACCGGCTATGTGACGCACGCGACACTCTATGGTAATGCGCTCGATAACATAATCGATGCACGTGGAACTAAGGTTTTCGATTCGCAGAGCGGAAACGTAATCTGGTACTACTTGGCCAATGTGGATATCTATGGCGGAGCGGGTAACGACATCATTTACTCATCCGATGGCGGTAACGTGCTGAATGGCGGAGCCGGTGACGATGTGATGTATGGGGGAAACGGCGGGGATTCGTACTATGTGGGCAGCGAGCTTGATCAAGTGATCGAGAACGCATCTTCCGGAACGGACAGTGTGTATTCGACCGTCTCCTATACCCTGGGGGCCAACATCGAGAATCTCTACTTGCTCGGTAGCGCCAATATTAATGGCACGGGCAGTGATCAGAACAACTATCTCTATGGCAACAGCGGCAATAACGTATTGACTGGCGGTGCGGGCGACGACCGTCTGGACGGCGGTGCGGGCATGGATACCATGCAGGGCGGCGCAGGCAACGATACTTACGTCGTGGATGTTGCCGGCGACATCATTGTCGAGAATCTCAATGACGGGATCGATGGAATTGAGAGTAGCCTCACCTATAACTTGGGTACAAATCTTGAGAACCTTACCCTGACAGGCAGCGCGGCCATCGATGGCACAGGCAACGAGTTGAATAACCGGCTCCAAGGCAATATTGCCAATAACAAGCTGGTTGGAGGCGCCGGCAACGATAGCCTTGATGGGAGTATTGGCAATGACACGATGCTGGGTGGGGCAGGCGATGACATTTATTACGTCGACTCAACCAAGGATGTAGTGACTGAAAATGCCAACGAAGGTATCGACACGGTGGAAGCGAGTATTGCCTACACCCTTGGCTCGAATATTGAGAATCTGATTCTGACTGGTGCATCAGGCATCAACGGAACTGGCAACGCACTCAACAACACGATCACCGGCAACGGCGTGGCCAACACGCTGACCGGCGGCGCCGGTAATGACTGGCTTGACGGCATGGGTGGCACCGACAAGCTGATCGGCGGCACGGGTGACGATACCTATGTGGTGGATGCTTCCGGAGAAACCGTCACCGAGCGTTCCGGCGAAGGCACGGATCTGGTGCTGTCCAGTGCAAGCTATGCACTTGCCAACAACGTCGAGAACCTCACACTGACCGGTACCGCAGCGATCAACGGCACCGGAAACGCACTCAACAATGTGATCATCGGCAACAGCGCCGCCAACATACTGTCCGGCGGCACGGGTGCCGACACGATGAGCGGGGGAATGGGCGACGATACCTATGTGGTCGACAACACGCTGGATGTCGTTGCCGAGAGTGCCAACGAAGGAATCGACCTGGTTCGGTCCGGCGTCACCTATACGCTGACGGCCAACGTCGAAAATCTCACGCTCACTGGTAACAGTGCAATCAACGGAACCGGCAATACGCTGGACAATGTGCTGATTGGTAATGGCGCGGCAAATACGCTGACCGGTGGCGCAGGCAACGACAGGCTCGATGGTGGTGCCGGCAACGACACCATGGTGGGCGGTACCGGCAACGACACCTACGTCGTCAACGTGTCCACCGATATCGTTACCGAGAATGCCAACGAAGGCACTGATACTGTCGAATCCAGCGCTACCCTGACGCTCGCCAACAACGTCGAGAACCTTACCCTCACCGGCACCAGCGCAATCAACGGCACCGGCAACACACTCGACAACGTGCTCAAGGGCAACAGCGCGGTCAACAGCCTCTCCGGCCTGGCCGGCAACGACACGCTGGAAGGCTTTGGCGGCGCCGACATCCTCACCGGCGGCACCGGCAACGACACTTACGTCCTGGATCGTGGCTATGCCGCCGACACGGTGGTCGAGAACGACGCCAACGTCGGCAACACCGATATCGCTCAGTTCCTGGCAGGCGTAAGTGCCGAGCAGATCTGGTTCCAGCACGTCGGCAACAACCTCGAAACCAGCATCATCGGTACCGGCGACAAGCTGGTGATCAAGGACTGGTACCTCGGCAGCGCGTATCACGTCGAACAGTTCAAGACCACCGACGGCGCCCAGACCCTGCTCGACAGTAATGTGCAAAATCTGGTGAACGCCATGGCAAGTTTCGCGCCGCCGGCTGCCGGGCAGACCACCTTGCCGCAGAACTACCAGGATGCCTTGGCCGGCGTCATCGCGGCCAACTGGCAGTAACGGTGGTTCATCCTCATCCTCGGCCCTCTTCCTTCAAAGGGAACACTGATTGATTCGCTTATCGCGAGGAACGAAGCGATGTGGCAACCCAGAAGTTTTTGTTCTCGCGGACATTCTGGATTGCTTCGGCTGCGCCTCGCAATGACCGAGTGAGTTAATCAACCTTCCCAGGAAGGGGGCGACGGGGGACAGCCTGCGGATCGCATATGCAAACAGAAAACACTTCCATGCCATCGGTGGATTCCGGGCTCGCCTGCCTGGTCATGCTCGCGCGCTTTCATCAGATCGCCACCGATCCTGGTCAATTGGCGCATCAGTTCAAGGCCCCCGGGAAGTCTTTCGGCGGGAATGAAATCCTGCTCGCAGCCAAACATCTGGGCCTGCAGGCCAAACCGGTCAAGGCCACGCTCGACCGTCTCGACCGCACGCCATTGCCCGCGATGGCCGTGGACAGCAACGGTGGTTATTTCATCCTCGCGCGCTTCGATACCGACAAGGCGCTGATCCACGACCCCAAAGCCGAACGGCCGCAGGTCGTTTCGCGCGACGAACTGCTGACGCGCTGGACGGGCGAGCTCATTCTCTTCACTTCGCGTGCCTCGATGATTGGCGAGATGGCGAAGTTCGACTTCTCCTGGTTCGTTCCGGCCGTCGTCAAGTACCGCAAGCTCCTGGGCGAGGTCCTGCTGGTGTCGTTTGTGCTTAACCTGTTCGCCCTGATTACCCCGCTCTTCTTCCAGGTGGTGATGGACAAGGTGCTGGTGCACCGCGGGCTGACCACGCTCGACGTGATCGCCGTCGGCCTCTTGGTGGTATCAGTCTTCGAAGTGGCGCTGTCGGGCCTCAGGAGCTACGTCTTCGCCCACACCACCAGCCGCATCGACGTCGAACTGGGCGCCCGGCTGTTCCGCCACCTGCTGCATCTGCCGCTGGGTTATTTCCAGGCACGCCGAGTGGGCGATTCGGTGGCCCGGGTGCGTGAGCTGGAGAACATCCGTGCCTTCCTCACCGGTAACGCGATCACGGTGGTGCTCGACGTACTGTTCTCGGTGGTATTCATCGGCGTGATGCTGTATTACAGCGGCTGGCTCACGCTAGTTGTACTGGCATCGCTGCCGCTGTATTTTGTGATCGCTTTGCTGGTTACGCCTTTGTTGCGCGCGCGGCTGCACGAGAAATTCAATCGGGGGTCGGAGAATCAGGCCTTCCTGGTCGAAACCGTAGCCGGCATTGATACCCTAAAGAGCATGGCCGTAGAACCGCAGATGCAGCGCCGCTGGGACGCCCAACTGGCAGGCTATGTCTCGGCTGGGTTCAAATCCGCCACGATTTCCACGCTGGCCCACGAGAGTACCAACCTTGTCGGCAAGCTCGTCACCGTGGGTACGCTCTGGATGGGGGCCAAGCTGGTGATAGAGGGCCAGCTCAGCGTTGGCCAACTCATCGCGTTCAACATGCTGGCTGCGCGCGTGGCGCAGCCTATCATGCGGCTGGCGCAGCTATGGACCGACTTCCAGCAGACAGGCATCTCGGTGCAGCGGTTAGGCGACATTCTCAACGCGCCGGCCGAGGCGGTTGGCGCGAAGAACAGTCTGCCGCCCGTCGCCGGCCGTATAACCTTCAACCAGGTCCGCTTCCGCTATCGGCCCGACACCCCCGAGGTGCTCAAAGATATCAGTCTCGATATTGTCCCCGGCGAAGTCATCGGCATCGTCGGCCGTTCCGGCTCGGGTAAGAGCACGCTGACCAAACTGATCCAGCGCCTGTACGTGCCGGAACGCGGCAGGGTATTGGTTGATGGACTGGATTTGACGCTGGCCGACGGGTCGAGCCTCAGGCGACAAATCGGCGTGGTGCTGCAAGAGAATGTGCTGTTCAACCGCACCTTGCGCGAGAACATCGCCTTGGCGGACCCGGGTGCACCCTTGGAGCAAGTAATAGCTGCTGCCAAGTTGGCCGGCGCGCACGAATTCATCCTGGAGTTGCCGGAGGCCTATGACACCGTCGTCGGCGAGCATGGTTCGACTTTGTCCGGCGGCCAGCGCCAGCGCATCGCCATTGCCCGTGCCCTGATGACGCAGCCGCGCATCCTGATCTTTGATGAAGCGACCAGCGCGCTGGATTACGAATCCGAACGCATCATCCAGAACAACATGCAGGCTATCTGCCAGGGGCGCACGGTCATCGTCATTGCGCACCGCCTTTCAGCCGTGCGCCATGCCAACCGCATCCTGGTGATGGATCACGGGCAGATCGTCGAGGCGGGAACGCACGCCGAACTGTTGCAGCATGAGGCGGGGCATTACTCCCGCCTGCATCGGTTGCAGCATGCCTGAGGGTCGAGACATGAAACGCCACGCCATAGCCGGCCTCTTCAAACGCTACGTTAAAATCTTCCGCCACGCCTGGTCACAACGGCAGGCAACCGACACCCCTGCGCTGCACCCCCACGAAGCCCAGTTCCTGCCCGCCGCCCTGGCCCTGCGCGATACCCCAGTTCATCCCGCGCCGCGCATCGCGCTGTGGCTCATCATGGCCTTCGCGCTGATTGCGCTGCTGTGGGCGGTGTTTGGCCGCATCGACGTGGTCGCGACGGCGGTCGGCAAGATCATTCCCAACGATCGAACCAAGGTGATCCAGCCGATGGAAACGGCCGTACTCAAGGCGATTCATGTGCGCGACGGAGAGGACGTCCAATCAGGGCAAGTGCTCATTGAGCTGGATGCCACAACTGCTGCGGCCGACAGTGAGCGCCTGCGCAGCGAAGCCTTGGCTGCCCGGTTTGAAGCTCTGCGCGCGCAAGCCCTGCTGGCCGCCCTGGCAAATGGCCTCCCACCCAGGCTGGAGCCCCTGGCAGATGCCGACGCCAACCGCCTGGTAGACGAACAAAGTCAGGCCACCGGTCAATATCAGGAATACCAGGCCCGCCAGCTGCAATTACAAGCCGAGATCACCCGCCGCCGGGCGGAACTCCAGGCCACCCAGGATCAGGTCGCCAAGCTCGAACAGACCGCCCCCATCGCCCGCCAGCGTGCACAGGATTACCAGAGGTTGGTGAAGGAGAACTTCATTTCCCGACACGGCTATCTGGAACGCGAGCAGGCTCGCATCGAGCAGGAACAGGATCTGGCGACCAGCCGATCCAGGGTCGCTGAAATCCGCGCCGCGCTGATGGAAGCGCAACGGCAACAGGCCACGCTCGCCGCCGAGACGCGCCGCCAGCTGCTGGATCAGCTCAATCTGGCATCACAAAAAGCCGCGTCGCTACAACAGGAATGGGTCAAAGCCGATCAGCGTGGCCGCCTGATGTACATGACCGCCCCGGTGGCCGGCACCGTGCAGCAACTCGCCGTCAGCACGGTGGGCGGAGTGGTCACGCCAGCCCAGCCCCTGATGGTGATCGTGCCCAAAGATAATGTGCTAGAAGTCGAAGCCATGCTGCCCAACAAGGATGTCGGCTTTGTTAACCCCGGACAGGATGCCGAGGTGAAGGTGGAGACCTTCCCCTTCACCAAGTACGGCACGATTCACGGCAAAATCATGCAGGTATCGTCCGATGCCATTCAGGATGAAAAGCTGGGGCTGATTTATTCGACCCGAGTGAAGCTTGCCCGGGACTCGCTGAAGGTAGAAAACAAGACCGTGCGCCTTACCCCGGGCATGGCGGTGACCGTCGAGGTCAAGACCGGCACGCGGCGGGTGATCGAGTATTTCCTGAGTCCGCTGATGCAGGTGACGAGCGAGAGTTTGCGGGAGCGGTAAGCACTCTGAGTCGAAACCTCAGCGCGGCACCTGCGCACTCCCCATATACCGGCTGATCACCGCGACCCGCCGCTGATACGCGCGCGAGCTGCGGTGGTTCTCGTACCAGCGCGGGTTCGGCGCCATCGCGGCCATGCGGGCGGCCTGGTCGCGGCTGAGGCGGGCGGCGGAGGTCTTGTAGTAGCGGCGGGCGGCGGCTTCGGCGCCGTAGATGCCGTTGCCCCATTCGATGACGTTGAGGTAGACCTCGAGGATGCGGCGCTTGCTCCAGGTGGATTCGATCATCAGGGTGATGACGGCTTCCTGGCCCTTGCGGATGAAGCTGCGCTCGCCGGAGAGGAACAGGTTCTTGGCGAGTTGCTGGCTGATGGTCGAGCCGCCGGCGACGAGGCGGCCTTTCTTCAGGTTCTTTTCGACGGCTTTCTGGATGCCTTCGACGTCGAAGCCCTCGTGCTCGATGAATTTTGCGTCCTCGGCGGCGACGATGGCGCGCTTCAGGTGGATGGAGATACGGTCGTAGGGCACCCACTTGTGACGCAGTTCGGCGTCGGGGTTTTTGTCCTGCTGGCGCGCCAGGCCGGCTTGCATGAACGAGGTGGAGGTGGGGTTGTGATCGATCCACCACAGCACGTGCGCGAAGATCCACAACTGATACAGCAGCACCAGCGCGATCGCCGCGGCGATGCCCTTACCGAGCCAGCGCAATGCGGTGCGGATCACGTGCGCGGCCCCCGCGGGGGGGACGCCGCCGGACTCTCGTCTTCCAGGCGGTCTTGGTGCAGCGCCGCGATGACGGGCGCGGTGTCGGGCCGCACGCCGCGCCACAGGTAAAACGCTTCGGCCGCCTGCTCCACCAGCATGCCGAGGCCGTCGGCGGTGGCTGCGCCGTGCGCGCGGGCGAAGCCGAGGAAAGGGGTGTCGCGCCCGTACATCATGTCGTAGGCCAGCGCGCCCGCGGCGAACACGCGCGGCGACAGCGGCGGCAGCTCGCCGGCGAGGCTGGCGGCGGTGGCGTTGATGACGAGGTCGAAGGGGGTGTGCAGTGCGTCGAAGCCGCAGGCGGCGACGCCGCGGCCGAACTGTTCGGCGAGTTCCTGCGCGCGGCCGACGGTGCGGTTGGCGATGACGAATTCGGCGGGCCGCAGGTCGAGCAGCGGTTCGATCACGCCGCGCGCCGCGCCGCCGGCGCCGAGCAGCAGAATGCGCTTGCCGCCCGACACGCAATGCAGGTTGCGGGTGAGATCGGCCACCAGTCCGGCGCCGTCGGTGTTGTCGCCGCGGATGCCGCCGGCATCGAACGTCAGCGTGTTCACCGCGCCGGCCTGTTCGGCGCGCGGGCTGAGGCGGCTTGCCAGGGCAAACGCCTGTTCCTTGAACGGCACCGTGACGTTGGCGCCGCGACCGCCCGCCGCGATGAACTGCGCCACGCTGTCGGCAAAGCCGTCGAGCGGAGCGAGGATCGCCTCGTACGTCATGTCCTGCCCGGTTTGACGGGCAAACGCGGCGTGGATCAGCGGGGATTTGGAATGGGCAATCGGGTGCCCGAATACGGCGTAACGGTCGGTCATGGCGGCCGTAATTCTAACTGTTGATGCGCGTATTGCCTCCTGCCGCGAGGTCGGCGATCAGGTTTGTGCCCAGGGCAGGTCGCGCCGTTTCCAGCCGTTCAATTCGTTGCGGTGGCCGGTGGCCTTGTTGAGGTCGCCTTCGAAGCCTTCCAGCACGTTGTAGCAATGGTTGCGGCCGGCTTCGGTGCAGGCGGCGGCCGCCCGGTGCGAGCGCGCGCCGTTGCGGCAGATGAACATCAGCAGGGATTCCGGGTCGGTGGCCTGCGCCAGCTGAACCAGAAAATGAGGATTGGGAACCCAGCCCGGCCAGGATTGCCACTCGATGTGCAGCGCTGCGGGAATGCCGCCGTTCAGTTCGAGTTCGGCCCGCGAACGCACGTCGATCAGACGTGCCCCCGGCGCACGTTGCAGCAATTCATGCGCTTCGTGCGGCAGCAGGGCGCCGGCGAAAGACCAGGCATGGGTTTGACTGCGGCTGTGGGCGGCGTCGAGCAGCTCGGTGATGCGTCCCATCACGGACTCCTTTTATTACTGATTCAGTATATGAAAGTCGCTGCCCGATGCAATTTGCACCAATAGGGTGCGCAACAGGATGATCGTGCGTTTTTATGGTGCATGAATCGCGGCGGATTCTGCACTATCCTGCTGCATAGGCCTTATGGCACAATGGTTCGACCCTGATTTTTCGCATGGCACGGTTACTGCTAACAGTCTTCCGTGTGGCGTTTCGCCGTGGCCGGTCCAGGTGGCACGCAGCGCCGTCATTCAATCCATTTCAGTTTGAGGAGTTCAGCATGGCCGTGGCCAATGTGATCAAGATGATTCAGGACAACGAAGTGAAATTCGTTGACTTGCGTTTTACCGATACCCGCGGCAAGGAACAGCATGTTTCCATTCCCTCGCGATTCGTCACCGAAGAATGGTTCGAGGATGGCCATCCCTTCGATGGCTCGTCGATCGCCGGCTGGAAAGGCATTCAGGCGTCCGACATGCTGCTGAAGGCCGACCCGGAAACGGCCTATATGGACCCCTTCTTCGACGAGCCCACCCTGATTCTGACCTGCGATGTCATCGAGCCGTCCGACGGCAAGGGCTACGAGCGCGATCCGCGTTCGGTGGCCAGGCGCGCCGAAGCGTATCTGAAGTCGACCGGCATCGCCGATACCGCCTACTTCGGCCCGGAACCCGAGTTCTTCATTTTCGATTCCATCACCTGGCACGACGGCCTGTCGGGCTGCGGCGTGAAAATCAATTCCGAGGAAGCGTCGTGGTCGTCCGCCGAGAAATTCGAGAACGGCAACACCGGCCACCGCCCCGGCATCAAGGGCGGCTATTTCCCGGTGCCCCCGGTCGACAGCCTGCAGGACATCCGCGCCGCCATGGTGCTGGCGCTGGAAGAAGCCGGCGTCCCGGTGGAAGTGTTCCATCACGAAGTGGCGACCGCCGGCCAGTGCGAAATCGGCACCCAGTTCAGCACCCTGACCAAGCGCGCCGACTGGACGCAGATCCTGAAGTACATCGTGCACAACGTCGCCCACGCCTACGGCAAGACCGCGACCTTCATGCCCAAGCCCATCGTCGGCGACAACGGCTCCGGCATGCACGTGCACATGTCGCTGTGGAAGGACGGCAAGAACCTGTTCGCTGGCAACGGCTATGCCGGCCTGTCCGAACTGAGCCTGTACTACATCGGTGGCATCATCAAGCACGCCAAGGCGCTGAACGCGATCACCAACCCGTCGACCAACTCGTACAAGCGCCTGGTGCCCGGCTTCGAGGCTCCCGTGATGCTGGCCTATTCCGCGCGCAACCGCTCGGCCTCGATCCGCATCCCGATTTCCTCCAGCGAAAAGGCGCGCCGCATCGAAACCCGCTTCCCGGACCCCACCGCCAACCCGTACCTGTGCTTTGCCGCGCTGATGATGGCCGGCCTCGACGGCATCCAGAACAAGATCCACCCCGGCGATCCGTCGGACAAGGACTTGTACGACCTGCCGCCGGAAGAGGATGCGAAGGTGCCGAAAGTCTGCCACAGCCTGGAAATGGCGCTGGAAGAGCTCGACAAGGATCGCGAGTTCCTCACCCGCGGCGGTGTGTTCACCAACGATATGATCGATGCCTACATCGCGCTGAAGATGGAGGAAGTCACCAAGTTCCGCATGACCACGCATCCGGTCGAGTTCGCGATGTACTACTCGCTGTAAGTCCCGCACGTATCGCAAAAGGAGGGGCGGCTTCGGTCGCCCCTTTTGCGTTTCCTGGCAGGGCGGTCAAGATTGCCCGGTTTGGGCCGTTAACAAACGGGTACGTTACACTCGGTCCTATGCAAACTGCGCGTTTTTTCTTTCTGTTGTGCTTGATCCCGGCGGCGCCCGCACAGGCGGAAATCTACAAGTACGTCGATGAAAACGGCCAGGTGACGTTTACCGATGTCTACAAGAAGGGCGCCAAGCGCATTGATCTGCCGGGCGCCCCGGCGCCGCTGCCGGGCGGCGGCAAAGCGCCCCGGCGCGCTTCCTACCATCCCAGTCCGGCGGATTTTCCGCGCATCGACGCGGGCACGCAGAAACGCCGCGACGACATCCGCCGCCAGGTGTTGCAGGACGAAATTTCCGGCGAGCGCCGCAACGCCGACGAGGCACGCCGCCAGCTGGCGCTGGGTGAGCGCCTGCAACCGGGCGAGCGCGCGACCGACGCAACCTATCTCAATCGCGTGAACAAGCTGCGCGCCAGCGTGCAGCAGCACGAACAGAACATCGCCGCCATTCAGCGCGAGCTGGCCAATTTGAAGTAAGCCGGCGCAGGGGCCGCGGCTGTAAGCCGCTGAAGCGTCAACAACCACGCTCTGGCACAATCGGTGCTTCACTGTGCGTATGAGCATGATGTCTCCGACTGCCCCCGACTTTTCCGGTCTCGACTGCCTGTCCACCGGCGCGCTGGTGCTGGGTGCCGACGACAGGATCGCGTACGTCAACCCGGCTGCCGAGACCCTGCTTGGGGTGTCGGGTGCATTGCTGGCGGGCGATCATGTCGAGCGGGTGTTCGAGCGCAGCCCCGAGCTGCTGGCGGCGATCCGGACCGCGCGCAGCGAGCTGGAAACGGTCATTGAATACGAGCTCGATGTGGCGGCGAGCGGCCATCCGCCGATCCGTCTCGGCTGCAGCATTTCACCGCTGGATGCGCCGACGCATGCCGTATTGATCGAAATGCGCGCGGTCGATCCGCATCTGCGCATCGCCCGGCTGGAGCAGACGCGCCTGCAACAGGAGGCCAACCGCGAATTGCTGCGCAACCTGGCGCACGAGATCAAAAATCCGCTCGGCGGTATACGCGGCGCGGCGCAATTGCTGGAACGCGAACTGCCGCGCGAGTCCCTGCGCGAATACACGCAGGTCATCATCAAGGAGTCCGACCGTTTGCAATCGCTGACGGAGCGTTTGCTGACGCCGCACCGAACGCCCCGTTTTGGCGCAGTGAATATCCACGAGGTGCTGGAACGGGTGCGCAGCCTGATCCTGGCTGAAACGCCGAGCGTGACCGTGCGGCGCGACTACGACACCAGCCTGCCGGAAATCCGCGCGGACGCCGAACAGCTGATCCAGGCCACGCTCAATATCGCACGCAACGCCGTGCAGGCAATGCATGGTAACGGGCATGGGCACGGTAACGGGCTGGGCGAGATCGTTTTCAAGACCCGGGTGGCGCGCCAGATTACGCTGGAAAGCCGGCGTTACCGCCTGGGCCTGCGCGTCGAGATCATCGACAATGGCCCCGGCGTGCCGGAGGATATCCGCGAGCAGATTTTCTATCCGCTGGTGTCGGGACGCGAAGGCGGCAGCGGCCTGGGGCTGGCGGTCGCGCAGACGCTGGTCGTGCAGAACCACGGCACCATCGACTGCGAAAGCCGCCCCGGACATACCGTGTTTGCGATTTTTCTACCCTTTCCTGCCTGAAAATCATGCCGAAGCGAACCTGTGTCTGGATCATCGACGACGACCGCTCCATCCGCTGGGTACTGGAAAAAGCCCTGCTGCGCGAGGACATTCCGTGCATGACCTTCGGTTCGGCCAGCGATGCGCTGCGCGAGCTGGAGCGCAGCCAGCCCGACGCGGTATTGTCGGATATCCGCATGCCGGGAGTGTCCGGCCTGGAATTGCTGCAGGCGCTGAGAGAGCGGCTGCCCAAGGTGCCGGTCATCGTCATGACCGCGTATTCCGATCTCGACAGCGCGGTGGCGGCCTTTCAGGGCGGCGCGTTCGAATACCTGCCGAAACCCTTCGACGTCGATCAGGCGCTCGACCTGGTGCGCCGCGCGCTGGCGGAAAACGCCAGCCGCGACGTGCCCGCCGGCAGCGATGCGCCGGCGCCGGAAATCCTCGGCCAGGCCCCCGCAATGCAGGAGGTGTTCCGCGCCATCGGGCGGCTGGCGCAGTCGCACGCCACCGTGTTGATCACCGGCGAATCCGGCAGCGGCAAGGAGTTGGTGGCGCGCGCCTTGCACCGCCACAGCCCGCGTGCCGGCGGGCCGTTCATCGCGCTGAACACCGCTGCCATTCCCCGAGACCTGCTGGAGTCGGAGCTGTTCGGCCACGAGCGCGGCGCCTTCACCGGGGCGGCGGCGCAGCGGCGCGGCCGCTTCGAACAGGCCGACGGCGGCACGCTGTTCCTCGACGAGATCGGCGACATGCCGGCCGAACTGCAGACCCGCCTGCTGCGCGTGCTGGCCGACGGCCAGTTCTACCGGGTCGGCGGGCATTCCCCGATCAAGGTCAATGTGCGGGTCATCGCCGCCACCCACCAGGATCTGGAAGTGCGGGTGCGCGATGGCCTGTTCCGCGAGGATCTGTTCCATCGCCTCAACGTGATCCGGCTGCGTCTGCCGCCGCTGCGCGAACGGCGCGAGGACATCCCGCTGCTGGTGCGGCATTTCATGCAGAAGAGCGCGCGCGAACTCGGGGTGGAGGTCAAGGGGGTGTCGGACGCCGCGCTCAAGATCCTGGTCAGTCTGCCGTGGAGCGGCAACGTGCGCCAGCTCGAAAACGTCAGCCATTACCTGACCGTGATGGCGCCCGGCCAAGTGGTCGAAGCGGGCGACCTGCCGGCCGATCTGATGCAGGGCGTGGCCGTGCCGGCCGGCGGCGACTGGCTGCAGCGGCTGGCCGCCGAGGCGGGCGCACGGCTGGCGCGCGGCGAAGCGGCGATTCTCGATGAGCTCACCCAGGCCTACGAAAAAACGCTGATCGAAGTGGCGCTGCGCCATACCGGCGGGCGCCGCATCGAAGCCGCGCATCTGCTCGGCTGGGGGCGCAATACCCTGACGCGGAAGATCCACGAACTGGGGATGGATAACGCAGCCGGGGCGGACGAGGCCGGATGATTCGCCGGGTGCATGAAGCGGCAACAAAAAAGCCGACTCGCGTCGGCTTTTTACGTGACGCCGGATGGCGCGTCAGGCAGCCTGCGCTTCTTCCAGCAACTTCTGGATTTCACCTTTCTGGTACATCTCGATCATGATGTCGGAGCCGCCGATCAGCTCGCCCTTGACGTAGAGCTGCGGGAAGGTCGGCCAGTTCGCGTAGTACTTCAGGTTTTCGAAAATTTCCGGATCGGCCAGCACGTTCACCGCCAGAAAATCCTTCAGGCCGCAGGCCTGCAGCACTTGCGCCGCACGCGACGAAAAGCCGCATTGCGGAAACTGCGGCGTGCCTTTCATGTACAGCACGACGGTATTGTTGGTGACTTGGTCACGAATGCGATCGAGGGGGGTCATGGCGGGCTCCTGGATAATACTTGACTGGAATGCTCGGGAATTATACGCGCGGCGAGGCCGGCGTCAAGCCGGTTTGGGCGCGCGCTGATAGGGGCTGATCAATGCCTTGTGGAACAGGTGCGGGATCAGCAGGCGCGGGGGCATGCGCAGCCAGTGGGCGCGGATGAAGGCGGCCAGGCGCGCGGCCGGCGTGAAAGCATCCGCGCAACTGGCGTGCGCGGGCGCCAGCGCACGCTTGAAAATGCCGTCCATCAGGGCGAGAGTGGCGCGATTGGGGGCGGCGCCATCCAGCGTGGCCATCATGTCGGCGGGGATGGGGGTGTCGAGAAAATAGCGCAGATAACGCAGCGCGTAGAACAAGGGGCGGCTCAACTGCAGCTCGCCGGCGCGTGCGGCCAGGCGCGGCCAGAACTCGCGGTCCACGGCGGCGTCGCGCAGCAGCAGATCGAGGTCGGTCAGGTCGCGCAGGCCGTGCGGCAGCTCGCCGTCGTGGAACAGATGGGCGGCGGAATGCAGAATGCGGTCTTCCGCTGCCAGCACATGGATGCCGGGCAGGCCTTCCACCGCGACGGCGCGGCTGCGCAGCTTGGCGGAGTCGGGATGGTAGCGCGCGGTGTCGGGAAGGATGGCGTGGTGCACGTCGATCACGGTGGCGCGCTGGATATGCTGCATCGGGGGAATCTCGTGCATCCAGCGGCGGTAATAGCGCTTGTCGTATTCCGACAGTCCGCTGGCGTGCCAGCCGGCCAGCATGAGCGAGGACTCGGCCTGCGGCAGATATTCGCGCGGCACCAGGATGTCGATGTCGTTGAACAGCCGCCCTTCGGCGGCGGGCAGCTCGGCGGCGACGTAGGCCGCGCCCTTGAGCACGACCAGCGGGCCGTCGAGGTCGGCCAGCGCGGCGCGGATCTGCTGCAGTTCCCAGCGCACGGCTGTGCGCTGCTTGTCGGCCAGCGTTCTGGCGGCATCGAAATGCCAGCGCGCCACGCCCGGTATCGTGGCCGTCAGGCCGTGCTGATGAAAGCGGTGCGCCAGGCGTGCCAGCAGCCCGGCTGCGCGGGCCTGCCGCACCAGGGTATCCCATTCGCTGCTGGAAAAACGGCTGATGGAATCGGGCGAGCGCAGGGTGCAGGCGAGCAAATCGCGGGAAGTGGATTTCATGCGGTTCAGGAGGTGCGGCGCTCGGCCAGGCGATCGAATGCGGCGACGGCCTCGCGCAATTCTCCGTAGCGGAAATCGTAGCACGCCGTCTGGTCGATCAAGGCGGTGCCGACACGAAAGCCGTCGGCGCCCAAATGACTGTAATTGAATGCGTTTTGCGCCAGAAACATGAAGGTCTGGGCTTGCGAGCGCGGGCTGAGGGTGGCGGGCGCACCGGCCTGCCACTTGGGGAAAATCACCCAGCCGGGGCGTGCCGCTTCGTGCTGGCGCAGCACACTGTCGCGCGGCGGCCGCATGTGCGCCACCGTGCCTTTGACGGTGTCGTGCGAGGCACGGTTGATATAGGTTTCCGGATCGAACTGGCGAATGACTTCTATCGACTGGTTTTTCAGGCTGACCGGACGCGGCAGCGGCTGGATCAGGCCGGTTTTGCGGTTGATCAGGGTGAGTTCGTCGGACAGCAGGCGCCAGCCTGACAGCACCAGGCCGGCGGTCAGGGTGCTTTTTCCGGAGCCCGGCGGGGCGGGCAGAATCGCCGCCAGGCCGTTCTTTTCGACGACGGCGGCGTGGATGACGAGGTAGTGATGCGCCTGCGTCGACACGCACCAGTTGAGGCCCCATTCCAGCATCGGAAAAGCCTGGTCACGCGGCAGCGGCTTGAAAGGGCGCATGCCGTCGAACGAAAAATCGACCTGGGGGCGCAGCCAGCGGCGCAGACTGGCGGGCGGATTGACCGACACGTGAAAATCGGCAAAGGCCTCGTGCACGCTGCGCACCTCGAACTGGCCGTAGAGTTCAGCCAAGCCTTCCGCCACGTGCGGGACGCGCGACTGCAGCTTGAGCGAAAACGGCCCGGTGCGCAGCCATACGCCGGCTCCGGCCAGTTGCCGGCGCAACTCGGCGGGGGGCAGTTGCAGCAGCTTCATGCAGGCTTCAGCAGGCCAATTGTGCGCAGGCTGGCGAGCGTGTCTTCAATCGATTCCTGGAATTGCGGTGTGTTCGCCACCTCGAGGCGTGCCGCCAAGGCCGCGGCGAGGTCGACCGAGGTATAGCCGGGATGATCGTGACAGAGCTGATACAACGCCAGTGTCAGGGGCTTCAGGTAATGGGTGTCGCCCGACGCCGTATCGTAGACGACCGCTTCGTCTCCCCAGCTTTTCAGCAGACGCGACGCGAGAGGCGTGGCGGGCGCCATCGCATCAGTTCAGCGGACAGCCGCGCTCGTTCAGCATGGCGAGCGAATCCTTGAGTTCGGCGGCGCGGTGCAGGTTGTTGCGGAAGAGCTCGGTCAATTCGCCCGGGGTGTAGCCGAAGTTGACGTCCGGATGCGCGGAATTGAGCAAGGCGGCGACCGCATGGAAGCCGAGGTTGACGGAAATGGGGTCGCAGCCCATGTTGCCGATGGCGTACCCGTTGGGCTTGGCGTTGCAATTCGGCTGCACCGTGTCCGGCGTGCAGTTGCCGCTGCCCTGCAGGCCCAGCACCTGGAGCAGGGTGTAAGGCTGGTTGTTTTTCGGGTTGATGTATTGCGTGACGCCGAAAACCGTATTGAACGAATCGTTCGGGCTGTAGCCGGTCGCGGCCCAGGAATCCAGGTGCTGGCATTTGCTCCAGTAACCCGGGGTGCAGCCGGCGCAGGGCGGGCCTTTGGGCGCGGACAGGTTGCCGGAAGCCATGCCCGAGATGCTGCACTGGCTGGCCCATACCGGGCGGCTGGCCAGCGTGAACACCGCCGACACGCCCAGCGCGGCGCCGGTGAGCTTGCGGCGGGACTGATCGATCGCGTCGTTCTGGGGCGCCTCGGGCGGAGTGTCGTGGGTTTCGGGTGTGCGGTCAGACATGGCAAGCCTCGATCATTGTTTGGATTCGTTCCGCAAATTAGAGCAAGAATCGCACCAATATTACATCGGACGGCCTGAAACGCCCACCGCATGCAGGCCGCCGCCATGTTGCGCGTTGCCGGACGGCACGGCCATGTAAATTATTCCGACAGATGGCCGCCGCTGACGCGGCGAACCCCCGACAGGTCCGTCCAGCTCCGGGGAGAGTGGAAGCCGCTGGCCCGCAGCAAGGCCTGCACGGCGTCCGCCTGATCGTAGCCGTGTTCCAGCAGCAGCGCGCCGCCGGGCTTGAGGTGGGCGCAGGCGGTTGCGGTCAGCCGGCGCAGGTCGTCCAGGCCATCGCGGCCGGCGGCCAGTGCGGTGAGCGGTTCGAAGCGGATGTCGCCGCGGTTCAGATGCGGGTCGCCGGCGGCGATATAGGGCGGGTTGCCGACGATGAGGTCGAAATGCCGCCCGCCGAGCGCGGCGAACCAGTCGCTGCTCAGAAACTCGACCTCTGCGTCGAGGCGGGCGGCATTGCGCCGAGCGACGGCCAGCGCGGCCGGGGAACGATCAAGCGCAGTCACCTGCGCAAGCGGGCGCTCCAGCGCCAGGGTAATGGCAATGCAGCCGCTGCCGGTGCCGAGGTCAAGCACCTCCACGGCTTGGCCGGGCGGCATGTGCGCCAGCGCCAGTTCGACCAGCAACTCGGTATCGGGGCGCGGGATCAGGACTGCCGGCGAAACCTCGAACGGACGGCCATAGAATTCGCGGGCGCCGACCAGATAGGCGATGGGTTCGCCTGCCAGCCTGCGGGTCAGCAGGGCGTCGGCCGCTGCGATTTGCGCGTCGGTCGGCGTGTCGCGGTCGTGCGCGATCAGCCAGGCCGGGGTAACCCCCCAGGCAAACGCCGCCAGCACGCGCGCCTCCAGCCGCGCCTCGCGCTTCTCCAATCCCTGCGCTGCGGCAATCCGGGCGGTGGCCGCGTCGAGCCAGGCCGTGACGCTCATCGCTCAGCTTTCGCCGGAGAGCGTCGCCAGCAGTTCGGCCTGATGCTCGGCTGCCAGCGCATCGAGCAGTTCGGCGAGATCGCCGTCCATCATCGCGTCGATCTTGTACAGCGTGAGATTGATGCGGTGGTCGGTGATGCGCCCCTGCGGGAAGTTGTAGGTGCGGATGCGGTCGGAACGGTCGCCGCTGCCGATCAGGCTCTTGCGGGCGCTGGCCTCGGCCGACTGCTGCTGTTGCAGCTGGCGGTCCTTCAGGCGCGCCGCCAGCACGCTCATCGCCTGCGCGCGGTTGCGGTGCTGCGAGCGGTCGTCCTGGCATTCGACCACCAGGCCCGTGGGCAGGTGAGTGATGCGCACTGCCGAGTCGGTCTTGTTGATATGCTGGCCGCCGGCACCCGAGGCGCGAAACGTGTCGATGCGCAGATCGGCCGGGTTGATGTCGATTTCGCCGACTTCGTCGGCTTCCGGCATCACCGCCACGGTGCAGGCCGAGGTGTGGATGCGGCCCTGCGATTCGGTTTCCGGCACGCGCTGCACGCGGTGGCCGCCGGACTCGAACTTCAGCCGCGAGTAGGCGCCGTGGCCGACGACGCGCACGATGGCTTCCTTGTAGCCGCCGACTTCGCCGGGGCTCTCCGACACCACTTCGACGCGCCATCCGCAGCGCTCGGCGTAGCGCGTGTACATGCGCAAGAGGTTGCCGGCGAACAGTGCCGATTCGTCACCGCCCGTGCCGGCGCGGATTTCCAGGAAGATGTTGCGCTCGTCGTTGGGGTCTTTCGGCAGCAGCGCGGTCTGCAACTCGGTTTCCAGCTGCGCGATTTTCGCCTCGCCGTCGGCGAGTTCGGCCTCGGCGAGTTCGCGCATGTCCGGGTCGGCGAGCATGTTGCGCGCGGTCTGCTGGTCGGCCTCGACTTGCCGGTACTGGCGATACAACGCGACCACCGGGTCGAGGTCGGCGCGTTCGCGCGACAGCTTGCGGTAGCTTTCCATGTCGCCGGCGATTTCCGGTTGCGACAGCAGGGCGTCGAGTTCCTCCAGTCGCTCGTCGGCGCGAGCGAGCTTGTCCGCCAGGGAGGGCTTCATTCGTGATGCAGCCCGTAGAGTTGGCTGATGAGGCGGACGAACTGGTCGCGCTCGCCGCGGGTGGCGTGGTTGAGCGCGTGGGTGGGGGCGTGCAGCAGCTTGTTGGCGAGTGCGTGGCTCATCGCGTCGAGCACTGCCCGCGGGTCGTCGCCGCGCGCCAGCGCCTTGTCGGCCTTTTCGATTTCGTGGCGGCGGTGGCGTTCGGCGGCATCCCGCAGTGAGCGGATCACCGGCACCAGTTCGCGCCCCTCCATCCAGTGCACGAAGCTTTCGACGCTGGTTTCGATGATCGCCTCGGCTTGCGCTACCTGCGCCACGCGGTTGTCCAGGCCTTCGCGCACCACCTGGCCGAGGTCGTCCACGCTGTAGAGGAAGACATCGGCCAGGTCGGCGACTTCGGCCTCGACGTCGCGCGGCACCGCCAGGTCGACGATGAAGATCGGGCGATGGCGGCGCTGCTTGATCGCGCGTTCGAGCATGCCCTTGCCGAGGATGGGCAGCGGGCTCGCGGTCGAGGTGACGATGATGTCGTAGCTGGGCAGTTCGTCCGGCAATTCGGTGAGCGGGATTACCCCGGCGTTGAAACGCTCGGCCAGCGGGCGGGCGCGTTCGGCGGTGCGGTTGGCCACCGTCATGCGGCGTGGATGCTGCGCGGCGAAGTGGGTGATGCACAGTTCGATCATCTCGCCGGCGCCGATGAACAGGCAGGCCTGGTCCTTGACGCTGGGGAAGATGCGTTCGGCCAGGCGCACCGCGGCGGCGGCCATCGACACCGAATTGGCGCCGATTTCGGTGCTGGTGCGCACTTCCTTGGCCACCGAGAAGGTGCGCTGGAACAGCTTGTGCAGCAGCAGGCCTAGGGTGCCGGCTTCCTCGGCGGCGGCAACCGCCTGCTTCATCTGCCCGAGGATCTGGGTTTCGCCGAGCACCATCGAGTCGAGTCCGGCGGCGACGCGGAAGGCATGCTGCGCCGCCTGCTCGCGCGGCAGCGTATACAGATAGGGAGCGAGTTCGCGCCGCTCGATGTGGTGGAAATCCGCCAGCCATTGTGCCACTGCCTCGGCGGACGGCGTGTTGACGTACAACTCGGTGCGGTTGCAGGTCGACAGGATGGCGACTTCGGTTGCGCGCTGGCTCTGTGTCAGCTCATGCAGCGCCTGCACCAGCTTGTCGGGGCCGAATGCCACCTGCTCGCGGATCGCGAGCGGCGCAGTGTGATGGTTGACCCCGAGGGTGAGAAGCTGCATGACGGCAGATGGCCGAAACAAGAAGACCGCTATTTTACCCGCTCCCCCGCTACTGCGGGCGCGCGGGAAAGCTCAGGCGGTCGTAATAGCGCCCGCGATAAAGCAGGCGGCGGTGTCGGGGGGAATCGGAGAACGCGCTGCGGGTGTGCAGCACGTTGTTGCAGATGAGCCCCATGCCCGGGCGCAGGCGGGCGCTGATGAGGTATTCGGAGCCGGCGAGGATGTCGGCCAGGGTTTTGACCGCGGCTTGCGTGACGGCATCGCCTTTCCAGATGATCGAGCGGGTGCGCGCGGTGTAGCGCATGTAAAGAAAGCCTTGCGCGGGATCGACCGCGAACACCGGGCCGCTCTGCTCGGGCCGGGCGACGTTGTCCTCGTCCATGCGCGCGGGGATGGTCATTGCGTCGGGCCGCATCAGCGCGACGACAAAATCGGGGTTGACGTCGCGCAGCTGGAGGTAGGCGATTTCGTGGTCGAGCAGCGCGTTCTCGCCGCCGGCCTCGGCATCCTGCGCGCAGTGCAGCGTCATGCCGAGGATGCGGCGGTCGAGCGCGTTGTAATAGCCGTCGGTGTGCCAGTTGATCGGCTTGTGCGTGTAGGGAATGAAGTCGCCGCGCGCGTTGCCGGCGTCGCCGGCCGGCGTGATGCTGGACAGCCCGTCCTCGTCGGCGAGATAGTTGCCTTCCAGGCGAACGAGGCCCAGCTGGCGCGCCAGTTGATGCGGAATCGATTTGTCGGCGGCAGGCAGGTGCGGCGCGCTGTAGATCGCCATGTTGGCGCGTGCGCAGCGCGATTCGAGGGCGCCGAATTCATCCGCGCTCAGGCGCCGCGGATCGGCCAGCGGCACGACCAGTGCGTCGGCGCTGCGCGGGTATGCCGCGAGCTTGGCGTCGCGCCAGGCGCGATAGCCGCTTTCGTTGGCCAGATCGAAAGGCGAACTCGCCATGCCGCGCCTTATTCCGGCGGCAGCATGTCGGGCGAACCGAAGCCGCGCTTGACCGGCGCATCGGACAGCAGGCCCTGGAAGCTCTTGCGCACCGTGCCCATCATTTCGGGCATTTCGATGTCCATGATCTGGTCCATGATCCAGGTCTTGTCGCTGTCGCCCATCTCGTCGCGGATCTGCAGGCCGAGAAAGCGCAATGCCGGGAAGCTGGCCTTCTCGTCGTCGGGGAATTCGAATTCCGCGTAGTCGACGAAGCGGCGGTTGAGGAAATCGATGAGTTCGGCCTTGAAGTTGCGGCCGGGATCGGGGCCGACCACGCTGATGATGTTTTCTTCCATCACTTCACCGAGCCGGTTGGCGATCGCCTGCAGCACCGCGACGCGGCGTTCCGGCGTCAGCGAGGCGTAGGCCATGCGGTCGCAGTAATGCACCAGGAAGGCGAGGCATTCGGCGATCAGCTTGAAGCCGCGTGCCGGAGTGATGATGTCGTAGTTCTCCTGGCCGAGGTTGTCTATCGCCTTGTCGGTGACGCGCCAGATGGTGGAGGCCACCGAGCTGGCGATTTCCTCGGCGCTGCGTTCGCCGTCCCTCTTGAACCAGACGGTGCGGACTCTGACGGGTTTGACCATGGCTGTTCTCCTGTTGGTCGCCTAGGCGACGTCTCCTGTGGCGACGGGGCGTTGCGGATCGCGAATCCACTCGCTCCATGAGCCGGAATACAATTTCGACCCGGGCAGTCCGGCGATTTCCATCGCCAGAATGTTGTGGCAGGCGGTGACGCCGGAACCGCAGGTGTGGACGACGTTTTCGGGCGCCACGCCGTTCAGGATGCCCATGAAGTTGTCGCGCAGTTCGGCGGCCGGCAGGTAGGTGCCGTCGAGGTCGAGATTTTCCTCGAAGACCCAGTTGACGGCGCCAGGGATATGACCGGCGACGCTGTCGATCGGTTCACGCTCGCCGCTGTAACGCTGCTCGGGGCGGGCGTCGATCAGCCGGTGGCTGGGCGCCAGGCGTATGGCTTCGACGGTGGCGGCATCCACGCCCCAGGCGGGCTCATCCGGACAGGGGAAGTGCTGCGGCGCGACCGTGGGCAGCGCGTCGCTCAGCGGGCGTTTTTCGCGCGTCCATTTCGGCAGGCCGCCGTCGAGCAGCGCGACCTTGGCATGCCCCAGTCCGCGCAGCAACCACCACAGCCGCACTGCCATCGAGCCGAAGCTGTCGTCGTAGACGACGACTTGAGTCTCGGCGCCGATGCCCCACTGGCCGAGTCGGGCGCACAGCGCAGCACGGTCGGGTAAAGGGTGGCGCCCCGATTGCGGGGTGATCGGCGAAGACAGGTCGTCGTCGAGATGCGCGTAACGCGCACCCGGAATGTGCCCTGCAGCATAGGCACGCTGGCCGGCCGCAGGGTCGGTCAGCGTGAAGCGGCAGTCCACGACCACCCAGTCCGGACGATCGAGCTGGGCGGCGAGTTGTTCGGTAGAGACAATAGTAGAAGACATAATAATAAGGTGGGGCCGGAATCAGGGCGTGCGGCTCGACCGCGCAACGCCCTGAAGCCTGTTGCCGCCCCTGAGTCCTGCTTAGTAGCCGCCCTTGCCGAAAGGCTTGGGCAGGCCGGCAACGCGCGCACCCTGACGAGCCGGCATGTTGGGGAACAGCTCGTACAGCTTTTTCTTCCAGTCGGTGCCCGGGTGCAGGTCTTCCATTTCCGACAGCATGTTGCGGAAGTTCGGGGTTTGACCGTCTTCCTTGTACTTGTCGCGCAGGTAGTTGATGACCGTCCAGTGGTCGTCGGTCAGCGTGATTTTTTCAGCCGCGGCGATCACCGGGGGGACATCGTCGCTGAAGTTCGCTTCCAGCAGGAAGTCCTCATCGCCAGTTTCGAGCTCTTCGCCGTTTACAACATAAGACATGTTTTCTCCTTTCGGGGTGGTCACTAAAGAATCGCCGGAATGACCGGCGCGATGGATTTATGCGGGATGAATATCCCGCAGCCTAACAAGCGGTTACGTCCCAAGCCTTCGTCCTGCAGCTGCAGGGACTTGTGCGGGGGGACGTCGTGCAGCATCAGGCTGTAGCCGTATAGCGGGCCTGAGGTGCTTTGCAGGGTTTGCTGCTTGCCGCAGATGAAACCGCAGCGCAACTGGAAGCGGCCGTCCAGTTCGCGCATCACATCCTGCACGAATTGTTCTTCACCCGCGCTGCCCGTGTCAACAAAGTGCGCATAGATGTTGGCGAACGGGCTGAATTCGCGGGTTTTGAAGCCGCCAATCTGCAAGGCGTGGCCGGCCAGGTCGAGCGTCTGGCCGACCAGCCGCTGCATGGCGTCCACCCGTGCCTTGGGCACGCGCAGAAACAGTTTGGTGCGCCGGTTGATGTTGAGGGTGGCATCACCGCTGTTGGTTTCCGCGCCCTTCAGGTGCTGAATGCCGATGCCCGGCTCTTCGCCCAGCCACGGCACCAGTTCTTGCAGTGCGACGGACAGCAATTGCGCATTCTCGGTCGGGATGGTGGTGCCGACCAGATCGAACTGCAGGTCGATCATGCGCGGTGTGTACTCCTCAGGTTTGTTTTCAGGCCAGCCCGCCCAGTTCATGGCACGTCTCCCGCGTGCTCCCTGGCCCAGGCCTGCATCAGTTCGCCCCATTTCTGCGCGCTGGCCGGATCGACGTCGAATATGGTGAAACGCTTGTTCTCGCGGATACGGATGCGCAGGAACGGCACACCGCCCGATTCGTGCGTCAGGTGCTGAAACTCGATTTCCTGGCCGCCAAATGGCAGCCGCAATTTATCCAGGGGCGTAATCTCAGGCATGGAATCTCAATCCGTGTAGCTACAGCTCGTTGATAGGGTTGCGTTGCCGGGCATGCAACCAGGCATTAATTTAAATTGGGGAGATGAAGCAGAGTTTCAACCCTTCTCCGTGCGTGGACTTGCGTTCGCAACAATATTTTAATACTCTAATTGATTCCGGTAGCGGGCACGTAATGTCTCACTCTTTGCTCGGGTGGGGCATTCCCGCGTTGGGGAAAACGATCTACTCCTTTTGGGTAGGTTGCAGCCTACCGCGATGGAGTAACCGGTTTACCCATGAGAATGATGGTGGCAAGGCCGTCAACTCAATAGGATGGCGGGACACCGTTGAGCTGTCGGCTTAAGCGGGCATTTCGAAATGTTCTAGGAGAGAAAACTATGGCAAAGAAGATGATTGATACGCCCAATCTGGACGAGCTCGAGAAAGGCCCGTGGCCCAGTTTCGTGACCGGCCTGAAGCGTTTGGCCAATGACAACGACATGATGGTTGACCTGATGGGTCAGCTGGAAACGTCCTACCAGCACATGAAGGGCTACTGGAAGGGCGGTACGGTTGGCGTGTTCGGCTACGGCGGCGGCGTGATTCCCCGTTTTACCGAACTGAAGGACGAGAACCATCAGCCGCTGTTCCCCGAGGCGGCCGAGTTCCACACCCTGCGCATCCAGCCGCCCCCCGGCATGCATTACACCTCCGATCTGCTGCGCAAGATGTGCGACGCCTGGTCGGCTACCGGCGGCTCGGGCCTGATCGGGCTTCACGGCCAGTCCGGCGACATCATGCTCCAGGGCGTCAAGACGGCTGACGTGCAGCGCGCTTTCGACGAATTCAACGAGATGGGCTTCGACCTCGGCGGCGCGGGCCCGGCTCTGCGCACCTCGATGTCTTGCGTTGGTGCGGCCCGCTGCGAACATTCCTGCTTTGACGAAGCCAAGGCGTTGCGCACTGTCATCAACAACAACATCGATGACATGCACCGTCCGTCCCTGCCCTACAAATTCAAGTTCAAGTTCTCCGGTTGCGGAAACGACTGCGTCAACGCCATCCAGCGTTCCGACATGGCGACCATCGGCACCTGGCGCGACAACATCCGCGTCAACGAGGCCCTGGTTCAGGACTACTTCAAGGCCCATGGCATGAACGATCTCGTCAACGACGTGGTCAGCAAGTGCCCGACCAAGGCCATTACCCTGGTGTCCACCGACAAGTTCCAGGCCAGCGAGCATGTCTCCGCTGCCAGCCTGGGCGACGGCAACACCCTGTGCATCGACAACAAGAACTGCGTGCGCTGCATGCATTGCCTGAACGTTATCCCCGGCGGTCTGCGGACTGGCGTGGACAAGGGTGTCACCATCCTGGTTGGCGGCAAGGGCGTGCTGAAGATTGGCGCAACCATGGGTACCGTGGTGATCCCGTTCATGAAGCTCGAGTCCGACGAGGATTTCGAGAAGCTGAACGAGTTGTCGCGCAACATCATCGACTTCTTTGCGGAGAATGCGCTGGAGCATGAGCGTACCGGTGAGATGATCGAGCGTATCGGCCTGGCCAACTTCCTTGAGGGCATGGACATCCCGGTCGATCCCAACATGATCAGCCAGCCGCGTTCCAACCCCTACTTCCGTTCCGATGACTGGGACGAGCAAGTCGAGAAGTGGAACGAGTACAAGCAGTCGTCAGCCGCTTAACTTTCGTTTACCGCGGGTCTTGGTGCGAACCGGGGCCCGTGCATTAAATCAGTTGGAGAAAAGAAATGGCAGAATTGCGTCCGCCTATCGAGTCCGGTGCACCGGATCCGATGCCCTACATGCACCCCGTGATGGTGAAGAACTATGGCAAGTGGGCTTTCCACAGCCATCCGAAGCCGGGTGTTCTCTATCACCGTGCCGATTCCGGCGATGAGATCTGGACGGTCAAGGCCGGTACGGCGCGTCAGTTGGACCACTACACTGTTCGCGAGCTGGCCGACATTGCCGACCAGTACGCAGACGGTTTCGTGCGTTTCACCGCGCGTTCCAACATCGAATACATGGTGGCCGACGGTTCCAAGGTCGAGCCGCTGATCAAGGCGCTGAACGACAAGGGCTACCCCATCGGCGGCACCGCCAACTCGGTGTCGATGATCGCCCACACCCAGGGTTTCCTGCATTGCGACATTCCTGGTACCGACGCCTCCGGCGTGGTCAAGGCGCTGATGGATGAGCTGTACGACGACTTCGTCAAGTGCGAGATGCCCAACCGCGTCAAGCTGTCGACTTCCTGCTGCGAGATCAACTGCGGCGGCCAGGCCGACATCGCCATTATCGTGCAGCACACCAAGCCGCCGAAGATCAACCACGATCTGGTCGCCAACGTGTGTGAGCGTCCCTCCGTCGTTGCCCGCTGCCCGGTGGCGGCGATCCGTCCCGCCCTGGTGAACGGCAAGCCCTCGCTGGAAGTCGACGAGAAGAAATGCATCTGCTGCGGCGCCTGCTTCCCGCCCTGCCCCCCGATGCAGATCAACGATCCCGAGCATTCCAAGATTGCGATTTGGGTGGGTGGCAAGAACTCGAACGCTCGTTCCAAGCCGACCTTCCACAAGCTGGTTGCGTCCGGCCTGCCGAACCGTGCGCCGCGCTGGCCGGAAGTGGCCGAGGTGGTCAAGAAGATCCTGGCGACCTACAAGGCTGACGGCAAGCCCTGGGAGCGCATGAACGACTGGATCGAGCGTATCGGCTGGCCCGCGTTCTTCGAGAAGACCGGTCTGCCTTTCACCAAGTATCACATCGATAACTGGCGTGGCAGCCGTGCCAACCTGAACGCTTCTGCGCACATCCGCTTCTAAGCTTTTGGGAAGCTGTCAGCGACCGCCGCGGCTTGATTGCGGCGGCACTGATGGTAAATGACTGGATTTTTCGGAGTTTGAGCTAGCCATGCAATTCGGCATTCTTGTAAACGAAGGGCCTTACACCCATCAGGCCAGTGACTCCGCTTATCTCTTCGCCCGTACGGCGATCGAGAAGGGTCACAAAGTACCGCGGATTTTTTTCTACCACGATGGCGTGAACAATTCCACGCGCCTGGCGACGCCTCCCCAGGACGACCGCAATGTCTCGGCGCGCTGGTCCAAGCTGGCCGCGGATCATGGCGTTGACCTGGTCGTGTGTGTTGCCGCTGCACAGCGTCGCGGCATCAACGATGACGTTCTGGCGCCGGGCTTCCGGATTTCCGGTCTGGGCCAGTTGGTGGAGATGGGTATTCAGTACGATCGTCTCGTGACGTTCGGTGATTGAGGAATAGCGAGATGAGCGATATGGACGAAATGGACGAGGGCTCCGGCATCGTCAAGAAATTCATGTTCCTGAACCGCAAGGCGCCACACGGTACCGTGTACGCGCTGGAAGGTCTGGAAGTGGTGCTGATTACCGCCGCTTTCGATCAGGATGTGAGCATGGTGTTCACCGATGATGGCGTCTACCAGTTGATGAAGGGTATCGACACCAAGGGCATCGAGGTCAAGGATTTTTCCAAGACCTATCGCGCCTTGGAAGGCTACGACATCGAGAAGCTGTATGTCGACCAGGCGTCGATGGATGCGCGCGGTCTGACCGAAGACGACCTGATTGTGGATGTGACGGTGCTCTCCGTCGATGAGATGGCGAATCTCATGGCCGAGCAAGACGTCGTGATCAGCTTCTAAGGGGACCAGACATGCTGCATATTGTAAATAAATCGGCCACAGAGCGCAGTTCGCTGGAAAGCTGCCTGCGCATGGCCACCAAAGGTTCTGCTGTATTGCTGATCGAAGACGCGGTGTGCGCGGCAACGAACGGCAACGCGGCAGCGGCGAAAATCCAGGCGGCGGCGGCTGACCTCAAGATTTACGCACTCGGTCCTGATCTGGCGGCGCGCGGCATGGCCGGGCGCGTGCTGGACGGAGTCAATGTCGTGGATTACGGCGGTTTTGTGGATCTGGTCGCAGAGCACAGCAACTGTCAGTCTTGGCTGTAACTTTAATAGAAGGAGTATTGCTATGCCCATGGTGAATATCGCCGGTAAGGACTACGAAGTCGACGAAGAAGGTTATCTGATCGATCTGTCGCAGTGGAACGAGGACGTCGCCAAATACATGGCGGTTGAAGAGAAGGTCGAGATGACCGAAAGCCACTGGGAAGTCGTCAACTTCCTGCGTGAGTACTACGCCGAATACCAGATCGCGCCGGCTGTGCGCGTGCTGACCAAGGCCATCGGCAAGAAGCTCGGCCCGGAAAAGGGCAACAACAAGTACCTGTACGAGTTGTTCCCCTACGGCCCCGCCAAGCAGGCTTGTAAGATCGCTGGCCTGCCCAAGCCGACCGGCTGTATCTAAGTCGTAATACCGTCGGGCCGCTCCGGGTTTTCCGGAGCGGCTCCGATTGTCGGGCTGTGTTTCCCAATCGAATGTGGCTGGGCTATGCCGAGTTTTGCGTTTGATTCGTAAACAGAACGTTGTTAGGGCATACGATTCCGCACACGCTCCAGCACGAGCGGATCGGAGTCCAATAGGAGATAGGGTTTGTCTACTGTGACGATGATTTATGCCGGGATGTTTTACATCGCCACCTTGCTGCTGGTGGTCGGCCTGGTCTACAAGATTTTTGATTACAGCCGTACGCCTGCGCCGCTGAAAATCCCGACCACCCCTGCGCCTACGTCGCAAAAGGGCGTTGTGTACCGGATGGCGAAGGAAGTGGTGCTATTCGAGTCCTTGTTCAAATCCAATAAATGGATTTGGGTATTCGGTTATCTATTCCATTTTGGCCTGTTTCTGGTGCTGGCGCGTCATCTGCGCTACTTCACCGAGCCGGTCTGGTTCTGGGTCGGCATCGTGCAGCCGTTCGGCAAGTACGCCAGCATCATGATGGTGGTGGGTCTGGCGGGCCTGCTGGCGCGGCGTTTCCTGGTTGACCGCGTGCGTTACATTTCGACCCCGTCCGATTACCTGATGCTGGTGCTGCTGATCGCGATCGGCCTGTCCGGCATGCTGATGACCTTTGTCGCCCATACCGACATCGTGGCGCTGAAGGGCTTTTTCATGGGTCTGATGTATCTCGATGTGCAGCCGCTTCCGCAGGATCCGATCCTGCTGGTGCATCTCGCCCTGGTGGCCCTGTTGATGGTGATTTTTCCGATCAGCAAACTGTTGCATGCGCCGGGCGTGTTCTTCAGCCCCACCCGCAATCAGGTGGACAACCCGCGTGAGCACCGCCATGTTGCGGCGTGGGCGGCCCGCCTCGATCAGAACAACTGATTCGTTGACATCGATTAACGAACACTAAAGCACGGAAAAAGGACTCTCAAGTGGCTGCTGCTGAATTTGACATCCCAGAAATCAAGGACGACATCGAGGTTCCCAAGTTGCGCGAAGGCGTGATGGCGCATGCCAAGTCCTTTATTGCGGGCGAGGCGGTGCAGTCTTTCATGGGCTATCCGCATGAGCTGGGCGAGGACTGGAAAGAGCGCGCGCTCGACAAGATGGGCGATCTGCTCGGCAAGTACCGCTCGTTGAAGGTTTTCCTCGACGCCTGCGTGCATTGCGGCGCCTGCACCGACAAGTGCCACTATTACCTGGGCACCTCGGATCCCAAGAACATGCCGGTGGCGCGCCAGGATCTGATGCGTCAGGTCTATCGCCGCTATTTCACCCCCGCGGGCAAGCTGTTCCCCAAATTGGTCGGCGCCAAGGATCTGACCAAGGAAGTGCTGGACGACTGGTACAGCTACTACTATCAGTGCTCGGAATGCCGCCGTTGTTCGGTGTTCTGCCCGTATGGCATCGACACCGCCGAAATCACCATGGCCGGGCGCGAGATTCTCAACCACGTCGGCATGGGGCAGAAATATTCCAACGAAATTCTGGGCAAGGTGCAGAAGATCGGTAACAACCTCGGCTTGCCCGGCCCCGCGCTGGAAGACACGCTCGAGGGCTTGGCGGAGGACATCGAAGCGGACACCGGCGTGGCGGTGAAAATGCCGCTTGATGTGAAGGGCGCCGAGGTGCTGCTGGTTACGCCGTCCGCCGACTTCTTCTCCGAGCCGCACGTCGAGTCGCTGATTGGCTACGCCAAGGTGTTCCACGCCGCCGGCATCAGCTGGACCTTGTCTTCGCACGCCTCGGAAGCCGGTAACTTCGGTCTGTTCGACGCCAATTACGACGTCATGCGCAAGGTCGCCATGCGGATTCGCGACGCTGCGCTAGAGCTGGGGGTCAAGCGTATCGTGGTCGGCGAATGCGGCCACGCCTGGCGTGTCGCCTACAGTTTCTGGAACACGCTGACCGGCATCGGCTATGGCGGCAACGACCCGTTCTCGATCGAGTTGCAGAAACAACTCGATCCGACTTATCCGCAGCCGCAGCACATCTGCGAACTGACCAACGACCTGATCAAGTCCGGCAAGATCAAGGTCGATCCGTCGGCCAACGACGATCTGGTGGTGACGTATCACGATTCGTGCAACGTCGCGCGTGCGTCGCGCATGGGCACCGAACCCGGCGGCCAGTTCGCCATCCCGCGCGAACTGATCAAGTCGGTGGCGAACAACTTCCACAACATGGCCGACGACACGATTTACGAGTCCACCTTCTGCTGCGGCGGCGGCGGCGGTCTGCTGACCGACGATCTGATGGAAGTCCGCGTCAAGGGCGCATTGCCGCGTGCTACGGCACTGAATAATGTCGTGAAGGAGCACCAGGTCAACTTCATGGCTACGATCTGCGCCATCTGCAAGGCGCAGTTCACCAAGGTTTTGCCCAAGTATGGCTTCGACATGGGCATGGTGGGCGGAGTGCATCAATTGGTCAGCAAGGCGATCAAGCTGGACTGAAATCCAGCGGGCTGATTGCGATTTATCTATTTTAGTTACACAGACGTTAGGAGAACCAACATGGCTGTCACGACGAACAAAGCAAAAACCGAAGGCGTTTCATGGCGTCGCTACAAGGATGGCGAGTCCGAGCAGGACTATCGTTCTTCGCAGGAGCGCATTTTCCAGTCGAGCTGGACGCACAAGTGCCCCGAGTACATGCTCTCCACGCCGCCTTGCCAGGGTTCCTGCCCGGCCGGTGAAGACATCCGTGGCTACCTCAACATCGTGCGCGGCATCGAGAAGCCGCCGGCAGGCGTGACCTGGCAGGAATACGCATTCCGCCGCGTCACCCAAGCCAACCCCTTCCCCGGCGTGATGGGCCGGGTCTGCCCCGCGCCGTGCGAATCCGGCTGCAACCGCAACATGGTCGAAGACCACGTGGGCATCAACTCGGTCGAGCATTTCATCGGCGACTGGGGCATCGAAAACAACATGGCCTATACCTCCACGGCGCCTGAAAGCGGCAAGAAAGTGGCCGTGATCGGTGCCGGCCCCGCCGGCCTGGCCGCTGCCTATCAGCTGCGCCTGCGCGGCCACGGCGTGACCATTTTCGACGAGCACGAAGAACTCGGCGGCATGATGCGCTACGGCATTCCCGGCTTCCGCACCCCGCGCGAGATGCTCGACGCCGAAATCAACCGCATCATCGCCCTCGGCGTGGAAACCCGCCTCAAGACCCGTATCGGCTCCGACATCAGCTTCGAGCAGATCGAAAAGGATTTCGACGCCATCTTCATGGCAATGGGCGCGCAGGCTGGCCGTCCGCTGCCGGTTCCCGGCGCCGAAGCCCCCAACTGCGTGACCGCCGTGGCGTTCCTGCGCGCCTTCAACGAAGGCCGCCTGCAGCACGTCGGCAACCGCGTGGTGGTCATCGGCGGTGGCGACACCTCGATCGACGTCGCGACCGTTGCCCGCCGTCTGGGCAATGTCACCAAGCCCGGTTCGCACGACGACCGTCCGGAGAACGTCATTGCCGGCCACATGGCATCTGACGTCGCCTCGATCTCCGCCCGCGAAGGCGCCGAGGTGGTGCTGGTGTCGCGTGCCACCGTCGACAAGATGGCTGCCAACAAGCACGAAGTCGAACATGCCCAGCAGGAAGGCATCGAAATCATCGGCGGCGTGACCCCCGTGGGCGTGGTGGTCGACGCGAATGGCCGTGCAACCGCACTGCGCGTGGCCGATTTCGTGATGGAAGGCAAGGAGACCAAGATCGTCGAAGGCACCGAGCGCGATCTGCCGGCCGACCTGATCGTGTCCGCGATCGGCCAGGGCGTCGACTTCACCGGCCTGGAGCAGTTCAACAACAACAACGGCCTGATGAAGGCCGACAAGAACTACCGCTTCCCCGGCAAAGAGCACATCTTCGTCGGTGGCGACGTGCTGCGCCCGCACCTGCTGACCACCGCGATCGGCCATGCGTCCATCGCAGTCGACGGCATCGATGCCTTCCTCAAGGGCCAGGAAGTCGACAAGCGCCCGAAAGTGGACGTGCACCACTTCGATCAAATCCGCAAGTGGCTCGAAGCCGGCCATGAGTACAACTGCGAAATCCATGGCGAGGCCTGGGGTACGTCGGAGCGCAAGGACATCCTGCACAACTTCGAAGACCGCTCGCAACGTCACGTCATTCCGCACAACGACCTGTTCCTCGGCCATTTCCCCAACGTGGCGCGCAACATCCGCGAAGTCACCGTGCTCGACAAGGAAGGCGCGCTCGGCAACTTCGAAGAGCGTCTGCATGCGCTGTCCGAAAAGGCGGTCGTGGATGAGGCCAAGCGCTGCATGTCCTGCGGCCAGTGCTTCGAGTGCGACAACTGCGTGGTCTACTGCCCGCAGACCGCCGTGTTCAAGGTCAAGAAGAAGGACAACCCGACGGTCGGTCGCTACGTCGACACCGACTACTCCAAGTGCATCGGTTGCCACATTTGTGCCGACGTCTGCCCGACTGGCTACATCATCATGGGCATGGGCGACTGAACATGGCAGGCAAGATGAAACGTCTGCTGGCGCTGGGCGCGGTGGTGCTGACGACCGCGGCCCTGGCCTGGGCCGGGTCCGAGGCCCAGCCCAAGACCGGGGGCGCGCCCAAGCCGGTGATTGCGAAGGCCGTCAAGGGCGAACAGTGCGTGGAAGACAACGACTACATGCGGCGCAATCACATGAAGGTCCTGAATCACCACCGCGATGAAACTGTGCTTGAAGGCATCCGTACCAAGAAGTACAGCCTCAAGGAGTGCATCAATTGCCATGCCAGCGAAAAGACGGGCAGTGTTGCCGCCGCCAAGGACGATTTTTGCGTGAGCTGCCACAGCTACGCAGCGGTAAAGATCGACTGCTTCGATTGTCATTCCACCAAGCCGCAGGGCACGATGGCGATGCATCCGCTGAATGCTGAAACGGCGCACTACAAGCACAAGCTTGCCGCCCAGGCGACAAGCAAGGTCAGTGCAGAAGAGATGGCTGGGGTTGCCCAATGAGCGATATGAAACCGAGGTCTGATTCCACGCCGGCATCGCCCGAGCGGCGCCGCTTTGTCGGCGCCGCCACGGCGACCGCAGCGGGTCTGGCAATTGCTCCTGGCGTGATGCTGTACGAAGTGGCTCACGGTCGTGCCGAAGATCAGGCCGCCAGCAGTGCCGTGCGCTGGGGCATGCTGGTCGACGCCACCAAGTGCGCCACCGGCTGCAATGATTGCGTGAGTGCATGCAGCACCGAAAACGGCTGGACGCCGGTGGCGGAAAGCAAGCATCCAAAACAGGCGCCGCAGTGGATTCGCAAGCTGGAACTGCAGGATCCGCTGACGCAGATGGAGACCAATCTGCCGATGATGTGCCAGCACTGCGCGGAGCCGCCGTGTGTGGACGTCTGTCCGACCGGCGCCTCGTTCAAGCGTGCCGACGGCATCGTGCTGGTCAACCGCCACACCTGCATCGGCTGCCGCTACTGCATGATGGCCTGTCCCTACAAGGCGCGTTCACTGGTACACGAGCCGCTGAACGACACCCAGAAGCCGGATGTGCCGCGCGGCATCGGCTGTGTCGAGGCCTGTACCTTCTGCGTGCAGAAGGTGGATCGCGGCGACGGCAACACCGCGTGCGCCGAGGCCTGCACCGCCGCTGGGCACAATGCCTTGGTGTTCGGCGACATGAATGATCCCGAAAGCGAGATTTCCAAGCGCCTGCGCGAACTGCCGACCAAGCAGGTGCGGGCCGACCTGAATCTCAACCTCGGCGTTCGCTATCACGGAATCTAAATCAACATGGCAAGCATTACTTTCCGCGAAGTAGAAGGCAGCAGCCCGAAGTACTGGATGCTGTTCGGATTCCTTGGCCTTTTCGTGCTGTTCGGCGCACTGGCCTGGAACTACATGCATCACCACGGCCACGTCGTGACCGGCATGGACAACCAGATCGTCTGGGGGCTGCCGCATGTGTTCGCGGTGTTCCTGATCGTCGCCGCCTCCGGCGCGCTCAACGTCGCCTCGATCGCCTCGGTGTTCAACAAGCCGATGTACAAGCCGCTGGCGCCGCTGTCGGCGGTTCTGTCGCTGGCGCTGCTGCTGGGCGGCCTGCTGGTGCTGGTGCTCGACCTGGGCCGCTCCGACCGCCTGATCGTGGCGATGACGAACTTCAACTTCAAGTCGATGTTCACCTGGAACGTGTTCCTGTATTCCGGTTTCTTCGTGCTGGTGGGCATCTATCTGTGGACCATGCTGGACCGCAGCGTCAAGTCCTACTCCAAGGCGGCAGGCACCGCGGCCTTCATCTGGCGCCTGACCCTGACGACTGGCACCGGTTCGCTGTTCGGCTTCCTGGTCGCGCGCGAACTGTACGGCACCGCCATGCTGGCGCCGATGTTCATCATCATGTCGTTTGCCTACGGCCTGGCGATCTACCTGATGGTGCTGGCCGCGGCCTATGCCTGGACCGGCCGGGAACTGGGCGATGCCGTGATGATGCGCCTGAAGACCCTGCTCGTGGTGTTCGTCGCGGCGGTGCTGTATTTCGTCGTCGTCCAGCACATGACCAGTCTCTATTTCACCAAGTTCCACGCGGTGGAAGCCTTCATCCTGCGCGATGGCGGCGGCCTGACCACCCTGTTCTGGGTGGGGCAGATCGTCATCGGCTGCGTGGTCCCGCTGGTGATCCTGCTGAGCAGCCTGGGCAAGCAGCGCACCTGGATCATGATTGCCTGCGGCCTCGTCATCCTGGGCGGCGTCGCGCAGATGTATGTCACCATCATCGGCGCGCAGGCCTATCCGCTGGATATGTTCCCCGGCCTGACCGAAAAGAGCAGCTTCTTCGACGGCGAGATCCATGCTTACGCACCCAGCATGCCCGAGCTCTTCCTCGGCCTGGGCGGCGTGGCGATCGCGCTGCTGGCGACCACCTTCGCGGTCAAGGTGCTGCGCCTGCTGCCGGCCAGCCTGGACGACGCCACCGTCGCCAAGCTGGAACATTGATCGCATAACCTGCCAGGCGACAGCCTGGCGGGGGATCGTCAGGCATGAACCGGCAAGCCATTTCAGCGATTCCTCCAGACACGGGGCTTGCATGCCGCGCTAGGGGAGTCCAGCTTCCAGCGGGACTCCAGCCCATGCAAGATCGTATGCCCCGCAAGCGGACGCCGGCTTTCCATGCGGTTAAAGCCCCATGAAGGATCGCATGTCCCGCGTCTTCATTTCTGCCGCGCATAAATCGTCGGGCAAAACCACGCTCACGCTAGGCCTGTGTGCCGCATTGCATGCGCGCGGCCACACGGTGCAGCCTTTCAAGAAAGGCCCTGATTACATCGATCCGCTGTGGCTGGGGATGGCGGCGCAGCGTCCCTGCTACAACCTCGATTTCCACATGATGCGGCGTGACGAGATCGAGCAGCAGTTCGCCCGCGCTGCGGCCGGCGCCCGCATCAGCCTGATCGAAGGCAACAAGGGCCTGTATGACGGCCTCGATCTCGACGGCAGCAACAGCAACGCGGCACTGGCCAAGCTGCTCGGCGCGCCGGTGGTGCTGGTAATCGACGCGCGCGGCATGACGCGCGGAGTGGCGCCGCTGATCCTGGGTTACCAGGCGTTCGACCGCGGGATTCGTATCGCCGGCGTCATCCTTAACAACCTCGGCGGCAGCCGCCACGAATCCAAGCTGCGCGCGGTGATCGAGCATTACACCGACGTCGAGGTGATCGGCGCGGTACAGCACGACGCCAGCATGCAGATCGCCGAGCGCCACCTGGGGCTGGTGCCGGCCAACGAACAGGACGCTGCGCGCGCGCGGATTCGGCACGTCGGCGAACGCGTGGCGGCGCAGGTCGATCTTGACCGGCTGCTGGCGATTTCCGACAGCGCGCCCGAACTGAATGTTCCGCCGGCGGCCGAGGCGGCAGCGTCCGCCGAGCGCGTGCGCATCGGCATTGCACACGATCAGGCTTTCGGTTTTTATTACAGCGAAGATATCGACAGCCTGCGCGCCGCCAATGTCGAACTGGTCGACATCGATACCCTGCACGCGCAGGCTCTGCCCGAGGTGGACGGCCTCATCATCGGCGGCGGCTTCCCCGAAATGTTCATGGCGGAACTCGAAGCCAATACGGCCTTGCGCAGCGACATCCGCAACGCCATCGAAGGCGGACTGCCGACCTATGCGGAATGCGGCGGCCTGATGTATCTGTCGAAAAGTCTCGACTGGCAGGGGCGGACGTGCGAGATGGTCGGCGTGGTGCCGGGCAATACCGTGATGCACGAACGCCCGGTCGGGCGCGGCTATGCGCGCCTGCAGCCAACCGGCGAGGACCGCTGGCAGGAAACGTCCCCCATCCCGGCGCACGAATTTCATTATTCGAGCCTGGAAAATCTGCCTGCCGACTCCATATATGCTTACCAGGTGCAGCGAGGCCACGGCATCGATGGCCGGCATGACGGCTATCAGCAACACAATCTGCTGGCCGCCTATGTGCATCGCCGGGGCAGCGGCGCACAGGGCTGGATCGCCCCGTTTTTGAACCAGGTGCGCGCGCACAAGGCGCGCGCTGCCGCCTAATTTTGTAAGGACCCGCGCATGATCAAGATCACCGATGCCGCCGCCGCGCAGATTCGCGTCGCCAACAACAATCCCGACGTGTTCGAGATGGTCCTGCGTGTCGCCGCCTACCAGGAGGACGACGGCAGCGTGAACTACGGCATGGGCTTCGACATCGAACGCGAAGCCGACGAACACCTCATCGTCAACGGCATCGCAATCCTGATCGCGGCCTCGAGCACGCCCTACCTGCAGGGGGTGACGCTCGACTTCGTCGAAATGAGCCCGGGCGACATGCGCTTCATCTTCATCCCGCCCTATTCCGCAGAAGACGGGCCCGCCGAATCGGGCGACGACGCTGCGCCCACCGAGTAAACCCCATGAATTACCTGCCCATTTTTCTCGATCTGCGCGACCGCCACTGCCTGGTGGTGGGCGGCTCTGAAACCGCGGCGCGCAAAACCGAACTGCTGCTGCGCGCCGGGGCCTGCGTCGAGGTCGTCGCGCCGGATCTGCACGAAGGCTTCGCGCAGCTGCCGCACGCCGAACGCCTGAAGCGGGTGGCGGATGCCTTCACCCCCGATCTGCTCGACGGCAAGGACGCGGTGATCGTGGTCGAGGACGATGCGGCGGCTGCCAAGGTCGTCGCGGACGCCGCGCGCGCGCGCCACATCCCGGTGAACGTGGCGGACAAGCCGGCGCTGTGCAGCTTCATCCTGCCCTCGATCATCGACCGCTCGCCGATCATGGTGGCGGTCTCCAGCGGCGGCGAATCGCCGGTGTTGGCGCGCATGTTGCGCGCGCGGCTGGAAACCCTGATCCCGGCCGCCTACGGTCGCCTCAGCGCGCTCGCTGCACGCTACAAGGAGCGCGTGCGCGCGGCGGTCAAGCCGGAGCAGCGCCGCGCCTTCTGGGAAAAGGTGTTCCTCTCGCCGGTCGCCGAAATGGTGTTTTCCGGGCGCGACGTCGAGGCCGAGCAGCAGCTCGACGCCATGATCAGGGACTCGGCCTCCCACGCCATCAGCCGCGGCGAGGTCTATCTGGTCGGTGCCGGCCCTGGCAATCCCGACCTGCTGACCTTCCGCGCCCTGCGCCTGATGCAGCAGGCCGACGTCATCGTCTACGACCGCCTCGTCTCGCAGCCGATTCTCGACATGTGCCGGCGCGACGCCGACCGCGTCTACGTCGGCAAGGAGCGCGACGACCACGCGGTGCCGCAGGAAGAAATCAACATGATGCTGGTGCGCCTGGCCAAGGAGGGCAAGCGCGTCCTGCGTCTGAAGGGCGGCGACCCCTTCATCTTCGGCCGCGGCGGCGAGGAGATCGAAACCCTGGTCGAGCACGGCGTGCCGTTCCAGGTGGTGCCCGGCATCACCGCCGCCGCCGGCGTGGCGTCCTACGCGGGCATTCCGCTCACCCACCGCGACTATGCGCAGTCGGTCGCCTTCGTCACCGGGCACCTGAAGGAAAACACCTTCAACATGAACTGGGAAGGCATCGCGCGCAAGGATCAGACCATCGTCATCTACATGGGGCTGAAAGGGCTGCCATTGCTGTGCGAGGCGCTGATCAAGCACGGCCTCACCGCCGATATGCCGGCGGCCATCATTCAGCACGGCACCCTGCCGACCCAGCGCGTCATCACCGGCGACCTCGCCACGCTGCCCGCGCTGGCCGAGCAGGCCGGGCTCAAGGCGCCCACCCTCATCATCGTCGGCAACGTCGTCAAGCTGCGCGAAAAGCTCGGCTGGTACCAGCCCGAACAGCATGGCGAGCAGGCCAGCCGCACTCCGCTCGAAGCACCGGATCATCTACCCTGACAAACGCGGCAGGCCGCTGGCCTGCCCGTATCCGACCCCGAATCATGAGCAGACTCCCCGCACGTTTTGAATTGCCCCTCTTTGCACTGCTGCTGTCCGGCCTGATGTCCCTGCTGGTGTCGGGCGTGGCGACCTGGAATGCGGTCAGCCTGTACGCGGAATTTACCGATAAGTGGTTGTCGGCCTGGCTGAATTCGTGGCTGGTGGCGTTTCCTGCCGTGATGGTGGTGGCGCCGCTGGTGCGCAGACTCGTGGCGCGCTGCGTCCGCGCCAAAGCCTGATCCGCCCCGGAGCGCGGCGGCGTGCGCGCATCGGCCCTTGCGGGGCCGGCTTCGGCCCGACGCGGCAGCTCGAAGCGCTGGCAGGAGGATTGGTTGCATGCGCAACTCACGGCTAAACTAAAAGACATCCTTGTCCGTTAAAGAGTAGCCATGACCAGCACGCTTACCATCGATGGCAACGAAGCCGTTGCCCGAGTGGCTTACCTTGGCAACGAGGTGATCGCCATCTACCCCATCACGCCCTCCTCCAACATGGGCGAGTGGGCGGACGAGTGGGCGTCGCAGCGCAGGCCCAACCTGTGGGGCGCGGTACCGAGCGTCATCGAGATGCAGTCGGAGGGCGGTGCGGCCGGCGCGCTGCACGGCGCGCTCACCTCCGGCGCCCTGGCCACCAGCTTCACCGCCAGCCAGGGGCTGCTGCTGTTCATCCCCAATCTCTACAAGCTCGCCGGCGAGCTGACGCCCTGCGTGCTGCACGTGGCGGCGCGCGCGGTGGCGACGCATGCGCTGTCGATTTTCGGCGACCATTCCGATGTCATGGCCTGCCGCGCCACCGGTTGCGCCATGCTCGCCGCCAACTCGCCGCAGGAGGCGCAGGATTTTGCGCTGATCGCGCAGGCGGCCACGCTCGCCGGGCGCATTCCGCTGATCCATTTCTTCGACGGCTTCCGCACCTCGCACGAGGTGGCGAAAATTGTCGCGCTGGAGCCGGCAACGCTGCATGCCATGATCGACGACGCCCAGGTTGCGGCGCACCGGGCGCGCGCGCTGTCGCCGGAGCATCCGGTGCTGCGCGGCACCTCGCAGAATCCGGATGTCTTCTTCCAGTCGCGCGAGCGCGCCAATCCGTTTTACGACGCCTTTCCTCAGACCGTGCAGGACGCGATGGAGCGTTTCGGCGAACTCACCGGGCGGCATTACCGGCTGTTTGACTACGTCGGTGCGGCCGATGCCGAACGCGTCATCGTGCTCATGGGCTCCGGCGCCGAGACCGTGCACGAGACGGTCGAGCACCTGCTTGCGCGCGGCGAAAGGGTGGGGGTGCTGAAGGTGCGGCTGTACCGGCCATTTTCGGCCACGGCGCTGCTGGCCGCGCTGCCGCCCAGCGCAAAAGCCGTCGCCGTGCTCGACCGCTGCAAGGAACCGGGCGCCGACGGCGAACCGCTGTACAAGGACGTGGTGACCGCGCTGGCGCAGGCGGCGGCCGATGGCGTGCGCCCCATGCCGCGGGTCAGCGGCGGCCGCTACGGCCTCGCCAGCAAGGAATTCACCCCCGGCATGGTCAAGGCGGTGTTCGACGAGCTGTCCAACACTGCGCCCAGGCGCCAGTTCACCGTCGGCATTCACGACGATCTCACCCACCTGTCGCTGCCGTGGGACGCGGCTTTCCGCACCGATGCCGCCCGCCAACTGCAACATGCGGTGTTCTGGGGGCTGGGCGCCGACGGCACGGTGTCGGCCAACAAGAACTCGATCAAGATCGTGGGCGAGGCCACCGGCCTGCAGGCACAGGGCTATTTCGTCTACGACTCCAAGAAGTCCGGTGCGGTCACGGTGTCGCACCTGCGCTTCGGCCCGGCGGCCATCCGGTCCACTTATCTGGTGGAAGCGGGCATGGCCGGCTTCGTCGCCTGCCACCAGCCGGTGTTCGTCGAACGCTACGACCTGCTCGAACATGCCGCGCCGGACGGAGTGTTCCTGCTCAATACGCCGGCGCCGCCCGCCCAGGTGTGGGACACGCTCCCTCAAAGACTGCGCGCGCAGATACGCGACAAGCGCCTGCAGCTGTGGGTGATCGATGCCTACGCCGTCGCCGCCGCGGCGGGCATGGGGCGGCGCATCAACACCATTATGCAGACCTGCTTCTTCGCCATTGCCGGCGTCCTGCCGAAGGACGCCGCGATCGCCGCGATCAAGCAGGCGGTCGACAAGACCTACGGCAAGAAGAGCCGGCGCCTGGTGGAACTGAATTACCGCGCCATCGACATGACGCTGGCGGAGTTGCATCAGGTCGCCATTCCGGCAGCGGCGTCCAGCGGCGAGCAGCCCGAACCCGCTGCCGCGGCGGCAGTCGGCATTCCCGATTTCGTGCGCGACCTCACCCTGCCGATCTACCAGGGCAAAGGCGACGCCTTGCCGGTGTCGCTGCTGCCCGCGGACGGCACCTATCCGCTCGGCACCGCGCAATACGAAAAGCGCAACATCGCGCTGGAAATCCCGGTGTGGGACGCGGATCTGTGCACCCAGTGCGGCAAGTGCGTGTTCGTCTGCCCGCATACCGCCATCCGCGCGCGCGCCTTCAGCGCAGCGTCCGTTGCGGATGCGCCGCCGACCTTCAAGCACGTTGCGGCGAAAAGCAAGGACTTCCCCGCCGGCACCCGCGTCAGCTACCAGGTCGCGGCAGAGGACTGCACCGGCTGCGGCGACTGCGTCGAGGCCTGCCCGATCCACGACAAGTCCAACGTCAGCCGGCGCGCGGTGAACATGGCGCCGATCGCGCCGCTGCGCGATCAGGAGCGCGACAACCTTGCCTACTTCCTCAGGTTGCCCGAGTTCGACCGCAGCGCGATCAAGCACGGCACCATCCCGAGCGCCATGCTGCTCGACCCGCTGTTCGAGTTTTCCGGCGCCTGCGCCGGCTGCGGCGAGACACCCTACATCCGCCTCGCCACCCAGTTGTTTGGCGACCGCATGCTGATCGCCAACGCCACCGGCTGCTCCTCGATCTACGGCGGCAACCTGCCGTCGACGCCCTACACCGTGAACGGCGCCGGACGCGGCCCGGCGTGGAGCAATTCGCTGTTCGAGGACAACGCCGAATTCGGCCTCGGCATGCGGCTGGCCGCCGACCAGCTGATGGGCTACGCGCAGCAGCTGGTGCGGGAACTGGCCGGCGAGATCGGCGGCGACCTCGCCGCCGCGCTGGTCGATGCCGGCCAGCGCGAGGAGGCCGGCCTGGTCGAGCAGCGCGGCCGCGTCGCGGTGCTGCTGCGGAAACTGGCGGCATCGAGGCACCCGCGCGCGCAGGAACTCGCCAGCGTCGCCGAATGGCTGATCCGCCGTTCGGTGTGGATCATCGGCGGCGACGGCTGGGCCTACGACATCGGCTACGGCGGCCTCGACCATGTGCTGGCGCTGCCCTACGACGTCAACATCCTGGTGCTCGACACCGAGGTCTATTCCAACACCGGCGGCC
>Ga0209958_1000572_pt1 | contig 56899 bp, 46 predicted proteins | sample ThiBio_inoc_plan_FD_183942 | JGI IMG/M metagenome (GOLD analysis project Ga0209958, IMG submission 183942) | Wastewater bioreactor microbial communities from Cape Town, South Africa - Thiocy_inoc_plan (SPAdes) | ecosystem: Engineered > Bioremediation > Thiocyanate > Unclassified | place: South...
CGCGCCCACCACCACCGCCAGCGTGGAGACCGCCAGGACGCCGGTGACGTTGATGTTCCCCGTCGCCGACGCGAACCCGGGGATCATCCCCAGCAGGTTGTTGAACAGCACGAAGAAGAAGACCGTCCAGAGGTAGGGCAGGAACTTGTCCGCCCCGTGGCCGCCGATCGCGGGCCGGGCGATGTCGTCGCGGATGAACAGGAGGATCGCCTCGAAGGCGTTGAAGAAGCCCCCCTTGCTCACCGGATGGCGCCGGATGTGCTTGACCACCGGGACCAGGATCGCGAGCATCAGCAGGGCGGCGACCGCCTCCATCACCATGAAACGGGTGAAGGGGGCCGGCAGTTCGATCACCTTCTGGTAGGACGGGCCGGTCCACCAGGGGAATTCGAGGGTGGGGTGGTCGACGACGTGGTCGAGGGGGCTGTGGGCTGCCATGTGCGGGGTATTTTCTCGATCGGGGATCCGCCTCGGCGGAGAACCTGCGTCGTTCAACCTTCGTCGCGATCCGTCCCGTCCCGGGCCCGGCGGCGCTCCGCATCGCGGGCGATCTCGGCGGGGAGTCGGAAGACGTGGAGCATGCCGACCGCCATCCCGAGGAGGGCCCCGGCGACGGCGAACCACGGGCCCGTCCCCAGCCATCGGTCGAGGCCGTGGCCCAGGGCGGCGGGCACGGCGAACTCCAGGCCGATGCTGGTGACTCGCGTCCCCCATTCGAAGCCGGCTGAGGCCGCCGAACGGGTGTCTCGGTCGCGGGGCAAGGCCCACCTCCCGGCGTCGCCGGCTCGGGTTCCGGACGAATCCAGGGGCCCCAGGGCGGTCGGGCCGGCGGATCCGTCGCGGGGATGGCCCGAGGCCGTCGCTGGGGACGGTGCGTCGCACGCCCGTACCATTAAGCAGTCCCCCTCGTTCCCTGTCAACAACCTGGAGCCCCTCTTTGGGAAAATTTTCACGAAGTCGGTCCGCTCGACGGGGACGGGCCGATGAGGGGGGCCGATCGCCATCCTGCAAGGGGGGGAGGCGGCGGGGGGGCCGCCGGGGGACATCGCCTCTTGCCTGGGCATTGCAGCCGGGATTCCGGGCGTCCGCGGGCCTAAATCGGAATTGACAGTCTTTGTGTCATTGTGGTATCCCCGATGGCGGCGAGCCCCGAAATGGCCGGCGAAAGCAAGAACGCCGGCGCTCCCGCCCCAACCTTGAGGGGGATAGCGATGACGTCGCACTGGCAAGGCCGAGTCGGTCCGGGATGATGGCGGAACGGTCGCGACCCGGTTGGGGTCGGCGGCCGTTTTTTTTCGCCCTCCTCGCCTTCTCGATCCGGCCGCGGCGTCGAACCAGGCCCTTCCGGGGCTCGCCGTCGACCAGCTTCATCCGGGACACAGGGAGTTTTCCGGATCGGTCCACTCACGGAAGAACCCCGCAACCCGTCGTCCGCCGCGCGGCAGTCCGCCGCCGTCGCGGCGCTGGAGTGGCCCCGCATGACCGTCGACGCGCTCAAGGACTGTAACAAGAAGCACCTCTCCCAGATGGCCAAGGAGCGGGGCATCGCGGGATGGCACGCGATGCGGAAGGACCAGTTGATCCGGGCCCTGTCGTCCGGCCGATCGGCGACGCCGCCTCGGTCCAAGAAGGAACGGCCCGCCCCCCGGGCCCCGAAGAACGTGAAGCGCCCGGCCGCCTCGCCGGCCCCGGCCCCCGAGGCCCCGGTCCGGCCGATCGCGGTCCCGCACACGCTCGACCACGCCTCGCAGAAGGATCGGATCATCGTCCTGGCCCGCGACCCCTACTGGCTGCACGCCCACTGGGAGCTGAGCCGGACGACGCTGGCCCGCGCCCAGGCGGCGCTGGGCCAGGAATGGCACAGCGCCCAGCCGATCCTGCGGGTGATGGACGTCACCAGCGAGGACACCACCAACGCCGCCGAGCGTCACGTCCGCGACGTGCCGATCCACGGCGGGGTGAACAACTGGTACATCGACGTGACGAAGCCGCCGCGATCGTACCGGGTGGACGTCGGCTACTTGTCGCGTCGGGGGAAGTTCTACGTCCTGGCGCGGTCGAACATCGTGACGACGCCCAAGGCCGGGGTGACCGACGCGCTGGACGAGAACTGGTGCAACGTGCAGCAGCAGTTCGAGCGGGTGCAGAACCCCTCGACGATCAACGCGGCCCGGCCGGCGTCGATCGACCTCAACGACCTGTTCGACGAGCGGCTGCGGCGGCCGCTGTCGAGCCTGTCGATGCAGAACCTATCGCTGGGGGCGCTGCCGGGGCTGGGGCGTCGGTTCCACTTCGAGATCGACGCCGAGCTGATCGTCTACGGGGCGACCGAGCCCAACGCCCAGGTGACGCTCCAGGGGGAGCCGGTCCAGCTCCGCCCCGACGGCACCTTCACCGTGCGCTTCCGCCTGCCGGACTCCCGCCAGATCATCCCGGCCGTCGCCGCCAGTTCCGACGGCGTCGAGGAGCGGACGATCGTCCTGGCCGTGGAGCGGAACACGAAGGAGCTGGAGCCGATGATCCACGACAGCAACGAGCTGTGATCGTCGGCCGCGGCGCCTCGTTATCATGTCATCGCCCGCGGGCCCTCGGCGTCCCGAGAGGCCCGCGGGCGATCGTTTGCGCCGGCCCGGGCGGGGCGGCGGGCGGATCGGGGGAGTAGGTCCATTGAGTCTCGACATCGGCGCCATCCTGGCGGGCTGGGACTTCCAGCCCGACGACCTCCAGGTGCGGCTCATCACGGGCGACGACGGCCGCGACAAGATCCAGATGCGCGTCGACCTGGGCGTGCTCCAGATGGAGTGCGAAGGCCGTCCCGACGGCCGCCGGCCCCACGATCGCGAGTCGCTGCTGGACCATCACGAAGCCCTCCGCGACGAGGCCCTGGCCGCCGGCGAGGACTTCGTCGTCGACGCCGCCGATTGCGCCGCGCTGATGCGGGAGGGGCTCCAGTACTACCACCGCTACCTCTCGGCCTTCCACCTCCAGCTCTACGACCTGGTGGCGCGCGACACCGAGCGGAACCTGCGCCTCTTCGCCTTCGTCTCCCGCCACGCCGCGCGGAACCGTGACAAGATCGAGTTCGACCAGTATCGCCCCTACGTCACGATGATGAACGCGCGGGCCCTCGCGCTGAAGGAGATGGCCCGCGACGACCGCCGGGCGGCCCTCGCCCGGGTCGATGAGGGGATCCGCCGCATCCGCGACTTCCTCCGCGAATATCAGCAGGGCGACCGCGAGGGGGACTGCTCCGAGCTGAACTTCCTCCTCCGCTGGCGCGGCGACCTGGGGCGCGAGGCCCCCGCCGACCCCGCCGCCCGGCTGGAGGACGAACTGCAACTCGCCGTCGAGCGTGAGAGTTACGAAGAGGCCGCGCGGCTTCGAGATCAGATCCGCCTCCTGAGGGCCGAGCAGGGCTCCCAGCAGGAGGCCCCGGGGTGACCGGCGTCGCGTGTTCGCATGTATAGTTTTGGGCCGGAATCCGCTTGATTTCCGGGGGGGCCGAGGTACTATGAGGCTGTTCGGTCTCGGCCGGACGAGCCTCTGCCATGTTCGACACGGGGCGGTCCTTTTGGCGAACCAACGTTTAAACCCGTAGGGGCCCCAAACCGACCTCTCGAAGCTCCGCTTCTCGTAGGTCTGCGGGTCCCACCTGAACTGCGGGTTCTCAAAAGCGCCTCAACGGCATTGCGGTGGAGGTCTTTCGGCCCGTGTCCCCTCGCCTCGGCGGGGAGTCACGGGCTCCTTTCATTCCAGGATCGGGCGAGGTCGGCGCATCATGGCCACGACGCCTTTGAAGAGACGCCTTCGCGCGGAGTCGATCGCGGCCATCCTCGGCATGAGCGAGGCCGATCGCGCGGCGCGGGGCGCCCGGATCCTGGACGAAGTCCGGGGGCTGGCGTCCTACCGCGGTGCGGGGACGGTCCTCCTCTATTTGAAGGCGTTCCCCGAGGAGATCGAGACGGGGCCGTTGCTGGCCGACGCGCTGGCGGCCGGCCGGCGCGTGGCCTGCCCTCGGGTGGTGGGCCGGGCGGCCGGGATGGTGCTGCACGAGGTCCGCGACCTCGGCGACCTCCGCGCCGGGACGCTGGGCATCCCCGAGCCCGTCCCCGACGCGCCGATCGTCGCGCCGGAGGACCTGGACTGGGTCCTGGCCCCCGGCGTGGCGTTCGACCCGGCCTGCAACCGCCTGGGCCGCGGGGCGGGGCACTACGACCGATTGCTTCCACGCGTGCGGCCCGGCATCGAGGTCTGGGCCGCGGCATTCGACGTCCAGATGCTCGACATGCTCCCCGTAGAGCCCCACGACGTGCCGTTGACCGGGGTCGTCACGGAGTCGCGGATCCTCCGGAGGGCCTGAGCCCTCCGGGGCAGCGACGGCTCACTCGCCTTCCTCCCAGGAGGACTCCGGCGGGGCGGCGTAGAGGGCGAACCGGCGCGGGAGGTCGATCGCCGTCGCGTCCCCCTTGTGGAGGACGACGCGGTAGGCGAGGCGGATCGATTCATCCTTCGCCAGGCGGTGCTCCGCGTAGCCGTCGACCTTGAACTCGGGGCCGCCGAACGGATTGGCGGCGAAGAGGCCGTAGGTCCGGACGTGCCAGGTCGTCGGGTAGCGGAAGCTCGTCGGGTGGTTGAGGATCGCGATCCCGAGCGTCTCCCCGGCGATCGGCCCGGAGTAGTCGACCCACGACGAGGGCTTGCCCCAGGCGTCGGCGTCTTCCAGGCCCTCGGCGTTGCGGATCTTGCCGCCGGTCTTCCTGTCCACGTCCATCGACGAGGCGACGCGGACGCCGAACGACCCCTCCTTGGTCTCGCCCAGGACGACCGGGCCGGCCGTGGCCTTGAGCGTGACCTCGAAGTCGAGGATGCGGACGTCCTTCGTGTCGTAAGCGGTCAACACGCGCTCATCCTCGCACACCTTGGCGCCGTCGGGGGCGAGCCAGTCGTCGGCCGTCTTCAGCCGGCCGAGGACCGGGCCGGAGGCGACGACCTCGCGCTCGGTCTCGCGGATCGTCCCCTTCTTGACGGTCCAGAAATCGACGTCGTTGACCCGGCCGTGAGTGAACCAGAACGACGATTGGTGGGGGTGGTCGACGTCCTCCCCCGCGACCTGCTCCATGGGATAGGAGCGGGTCATCGGCTTGCCGGTGGGGCCGATGAGGGGGAAGAGGAACGGCTTGTAAGGGCCGTCGACGCGATGGACGCCGAGCAGGCCGCCGGCCAGGATCTTGAGGTTGGGGCCGTCGGGCGCGAACGTCACCCCCTCGCCCTCGTCGAGGGCCCGGGCTGAGAGCGAGACCAGGAAGGTCGTCGGGTCGGCCAACTCGGGGGCGATGAATGCGAACGTCTTGATCGGACCGTCGGCGACCACGACGCCGTCGATCGGCGGCGAGTCGGGCGAGGATCGCAGCGCGTAGAGGCCGGGGTCGAGGTCGTCGGGCGCGGGGAGCAGGATCGGCGTCCCCGCGGGGACGCCCGGGGCGGGGCGGATCGTCAGCCGCCGGTCCTGGGCGTCCGCGGCGGGGGCCGTCAGGAGGAGGAGGGCCGCGGCCCCCAGGCGTCGCATCGTCGAGCAGGTTGGCGTCATGGGCCGTCGACCTCGTCGGTGGTGGTTCGGGCGTGAGCGATTCAATGTGCGTCACGACGGGGAGACTTGCAAGCGCGAAGATCCCCCCCCGCGAGGACGCCTTCGCGGGCCGCGTCATTCCGGCCGCTTTTTTTGTTGAACGCTTCGAACGCACCGGATACATTGCCAGACGCTCCGGGATAGGCGGCGAGGTTCGGGGTCGGCCGACAGGCCTGCCACCGGTCCCGGAGTGGCGACGAATCGCCGGATCCCCCCGCAAAAGGGCCCCGGTCGTCGCGCTGACTGGCATGTTTCGGTCGATCGGTGGAGAGCCTGGCAGCGGGCGATTTCGATGGCGAAGAGGCTATACGTCGGCAACCTCAAGTACACGGTCACGTCCGAGCACCTCCAGGAGTTGTTCGAGCAATTCGGCGCCGTCTCGTCGGCCCAGGTCCTCAGCGATCGGGAGACCGGTCGGAGCCGGGGCTTCGGGTTCGTCGAGATGCCGAACGACGACGAGGCCCAGGCCGCGATCGAGACCCTCGACGGCCAGGACCACGACGGCCGTCGCCTGACGGTCAACGAGGCCCGGCCTCGCACCCCCGGCGGGGGCGGCGGGGGCGGCGGCGGATACCGCGGCGGCGGCGGGGGCGGCGGCTACCGCGGCGGCGGCGGATACGGCGACGATTATTGAGGACGCGGCCTCGCCGCGACTCGACCCGGGACGTACACTTCTCTTGTAGGTCCCCGCGGGGGGCGACGGCCGGTCCACCGGGCGCGTCGTCCCTTTGCCGTGGATGGTCATAAGGGGAGCGCGCCGACGCGCCTCCCCCCTACCCACCGCCCCGCGCGAGTCTCGCCGATGAACGCACCCGCCTCGTCCCGGACGTCCTCCCACGACGCCCGCGCGCAACGGCTCGAACGCATCCGTGAGGTCGTCGACGCCCGCGTCCGCCCCGACCTGAACGCCGACGGCGGCGACGTCGAGGTCGTCGGCATCGACGAGGACGACATTGTCCAGATCCGCCTCCTCGGCGCGTGCCAGGGCTGCGTCTCCTCCGTCCACACCACGACCATGCTCGTGGAGAAGGCCGTCAAGGCCGAGGTCCCCGAGGTCCGCTTCCTGGAAGCCATCCCCTGAGCGGACCTTCAACCACCCTCGATCGTCGGGACGACGGCTTGCGGGCCGATGCGCCTCCCTGGTTGCTGCCCAGGGCCGCGTACGTCCACGTCCCGTTCTGCGCCCACAAGTGCGGCTATTGCGACTTCGCCTCGCTGGCCGGTTCCGACCACCTGGCCGACCGCTACCTGGACGCCCTGGAACGCGAGACGGCGGCGAAGCTCGGCGAGCCCCGCGAGGTCGACGCCATCTTCGTCGGCGGCGGGACCCCCACGCGGCTGGACGCCCGTCAGCTCGAACGGCTGACGGGCATGATCCGCCGCTGGCTCCCGCTGACGAGCGGCGGCGAGTGGACCGTCGAGGCCAACCCCGGCACGCTCGACGAGGCCAAGGCCGACGTCCTCGCCGCGGCGGGCGTCGACCGCGTCAGCCTGGGCGCGCAGTCGTTCCAGCCTCGGCTGTTGCAGGCCCTGGAGCGGAACCACGCCCCGGAGGAGGTCGGCCGGGCCGTGGCGATCGTCCGCGATCGCTTCCCGCGCTGGTCGCTCGACCTGATCTTCGGCGTCCCCGGCTCGGACGTCGACGACTGGCAGGCCGACCTGGACGCTACGCTCGCGCTGGGCCCCTCGCACCTCTCCTGCTACGGCTTGGTCTATGAGAAGGGGACCGCCCTCTGGAAGCAACTCCAGCGCGGCGAGGTCGACCCCGTCGAGGAGGAGGCCGAGCGGCGCATGTATGAGCTGGTGATGGACCGGCTCGAATCCGCCGGCTTGTTGATGTACGAGATATCCAACTACGCCCGCCCCGGCCACGAGTCGCGTCACAACCTCGTCTACTGGGCGAACGACGCCTACTGGGGCCTCGGCCTGGGTGCGGCGCAGTACGTCGACGGCCTCCGCACGGTCAACACCCGCGACATGCCGGCGTATCTCAAGCGCATCGAGGCCGGCGAGTCGGCCGTCGGCCCCTCGGAACACCTCGGCCCCGAGGAGCACGCCCGCGAGACGGCCATGCTGATGCTGCGCCGGATCCAGGTCGGCATCGACCGCGACGACTTCCGATGGCGCACCGGCTTCGACCTCGACGCCCTGATCGGCCCGGTCATCGTCCGCTTCGCGGCCGAGGGCCTGCTGGAAGACGACGGCCGCCGCATCCGCCTGACCCGCGAGGGCCGCTTCCTGGCCGACCGGGTCCTGTGCGAGGTGGTCTGAATCGGCCGGGTGCCCGGCGAAGTCATACTCATCGACGGATCAGCGATCCGCCGGAAGCCATCGGCAAAGGAGGCAGCCGAGTGAGTCCTCGTCCAAATCCCCGCCGACCTCCATGATTTCCAGCTTATAGGCCCCCGGCTTCAGTCGGATCGGTATGGCATCGGCGATCATCGCCTGCAACTCACCGAAGGTCTCCAGTTCATCGAGATCGGAACCGATGTCGGCCGCGTGGAGCAGGAGGAGTTCTCCGCCCAAGAGATCGATCCGCGGATCCAGGCATCGCCACCCCGGCCCATCCTGTTCGAGGAGCGCAGCGACTTCGAAACTCGCGTCGTCATCGCCGTACATCCAGCCGACCAGCGCCACGCCCTCCTGCGCAGGGAGATCGATCCAATGGACGGGATAGAGGTGTTCTTGCGCGCCGACGACGAGCCCGAGGCCGGAGCCGACCTGGAGTAGGGCGGCCGGATGGTCGGCCTGACAGGCCCTTGCGTAATCGGGGCCGAAGGGGAACTCCTGGCTGGTCGGTTCGCCCTCGGAGCCCGACCACGCGGCGAGCAACTCGCGCGGGAGGACGATCAATGGCCCGCCGTCGTTCAGGTACTCTGTGCTCCAACCCGGCCGTCTCGCCATGTTGCAACCCTCCGCCCGGCCGATCGCTCACGCCCGGCGGAGCTGGTCCGCGCGGGCGGCGAGCTTGATGACGGCGGCGTGGAAGACGCCCCGGGCGTTGGCGGCGGCGGACTTGTAGCCCTCGACGAAGCCGTCGGCCTGGGTCCAGGAGACGACCTCGACGATCTGCTTGGCCATGACGTCGAGCAGCTCCTCGACGGTGGGGGCCTCGACCTCGACGGGGGGGGCCATCGCGACGATGCGCGGGTCGACGCCGCCGGCGAAGTGGACCTCCTCGGCGATCGGCGGGCCGGACGCCCGCGCGGGGGCCTCGTCGTCCCAGGGGGCGGTGACGGTCCCGGACATCCCGCGCCGGCCGCGCTCGGCCGGCTCGTCGGCCTCGCGCGAGGCCCCGCCGGATTCGTTGGTGCGCGGGCGGTTCTCGTTGGGGTCCTTGGGGAGCCCGGCGGTGGAGTAGAGCTTGCCGTCGGCCCCGACGCGGCCGGGGGTGTTGGGGATCTGGTGGCCGTCGATCAACTGCTTGCGGATCTTCGCCACCAGCTCGCGCGAGACGCCCAACTCCTCGGCCGTGCGGCGGTCGGACCAGTCGTGATGGAGCTTGAGCTTCACCTCCACGGCCCGCCGTCGCTCGGTGCGCGAGAGAGGGAGGCCGTGGAACAGGTTGACGCTGGCGACGTAGTCGAGCGCGTCGTTGAAGCAGCCGGGGCGGACCTCGGCGGGGATCGTCCGCTTGCCGAGCATGATGGCCGCGGCGTGGCGATGGAAGCCGTCGGCGAGCAGCCAGCGCTCGTCGACCTCGTAGACGGTGACGGGGGGGAGGCGGTCCCAGGCCTCGGCGTAGCGCTCGACGGTGAAGTCGTCGAGGCGGTCGCGCAGGTTGAGGTTGGGGTCCAGGACCAGGTCGTCCAGCGCCACGTTGCGGATGTCCATCGTCGGCCGCTCCCTCGTCGCGCGGCGGTCCGGGCTGCGGGGTCGCGCGTCGTCGCTTGATCGTTTCCCTCGGCGGTTCCGTCGCCTATCATCGGCCCGAGGGGGGCCGGGCTTGCGGGACTTCCGCCCGCCGCCGGCCCCGCCGAGGAGGATGCGCGGGCCATGCGGATCGTACTCACGGGCGCGACGGGACGGATCGGCGCGTATTTGCGCGAACCCCTGCATGCGCGGGGATGGAAGGTCATCCCGTGGTCGGGCTCCCCGGGCGTGGAGTGGGGCGGGACGCCGGCCGTCGCGGTGGACCTGGCCGACGCCCGTACAATCGTCGGCGAACTGGACCGCGCGAGCCCGGACGTGATCGTCCACCTGGCGGCGATCAGCGACGCCGAGGCCGTCCGCCGCGACCCCGACCGCGCGCGGGTCGTCAATGTGGAGGCCGTCGCGACGATCGCCGGATGGTGCGCGCGGAACGAGCGACGGCTCGTCTTCACGTCGACGGACATGGTCTTCCCGGGGACGAAGGCGTCCTCGACCGAGGCCGACGAGCCGGGGCCGATCCTGGCCTACGGCGAGTCGAAACGGGCCGCGGAGCGCGCGGCGCTCGAGGCCCCGGATTCCGTCGTCGCGCGGATTTGCCTCCTTTACGGGCCGACGCGCAACGGCCGCGGCACGTTCTTCGACCAGGCCGTCGCCCAGCTCCGCGCGGGCGAGCCGCGGACGTTCTTCGACGACGAGTTCCGCACCCCGCTGGACTACGCCACGGCCGCCGAGATCCTGGCGCGGCTGGCCGAGTCGCCGTACTGCGGACCGTTGCACGTCGGCGGTCCGGTCAGGATGAGCCGATATGAACTCATGACACGCGTGGCGCGCGGGCTCGGCCTCGACGAGTCCCTCGTCCGCGCCAACCGCCGCGCCGACGCCGTCTTCGCCGAGCCCCGGCCGGCCGACGTCTCGCTCGACACGACGCGCCTGGCGGCCCTCTTCCCCGACCTCGGACGGCCCCCCGTCGAGGAGGCCGTCCGGAGGATGGGGAGTTGATCGGCGGCGATCAGGCGTCGGTCGGGGGCTCGATCGTCGTCGTCGGCGTCCCCTCGCGACGCAGCAGGTAGTAGGCCGGCACGCCCAGCAGGATGAGGACGCCGCCGCCGATGGCCTGCATGCGGGTCTCGGCGCTGGCGAGCATCGAGCCCAGGAGGAGGAGCGACGCGGCGACGAAGAGCAGGGGGGTGAACGGGTATCCCCAGGTCCGGTAGGGCCGGACGGCGTCGGGCCGGGTGCGGCGGAGGACGAAGACGCTGGTGATCGCCAGCATGTAGAACGTCGTCGCGCCGAACATGACGTAGTCCAGCAGGATGTCGTACAGGTGCTTCTGGTTCAGCGTCGTCCAGGCCGACCGGACGAAGCCCGGCAGCCACGTCGCCGAGGCCGGCGGCGGGACGAGGATCAGGACCGTCCCCAGCACCGTCAGCGAGATCGCCCACACGGCCTGCGAGATGATGGCGTTCGACGGCGTCTGGAATCGGGGATGAACGCGGTCGAACCACGCGGGGAGGAGGCCGTCGCGGGCCATGGCGAAATAGGACCGCGGGCCGGTCAGGGCATTGCCGTTGAGCGAGATGAACGTCGAGCACATGACCAGGGCCGAGATCGCCAGCACTCCCTTCGCGCCCAGGAGGGCCTTGCAGTAGACGGCGGCCACGGCGTTGCCGATGTTCGCCCCGCTGGCGTCGTGGGCGGCGGCGACGACATCCATCGGCAGGACGTAATGGTAGGCCAGCGTCATCGCCAGGTAGATGGCCACCAGGCTCGACATCCCCAGGACCATCGCGCGGGGGATGTTGCGGCCGGGGTCGCGGATCTCCTCGGCCAGCGGCGTGACGTTCATCCAGCCGTCGTAGGCCCAGAGGACGCCGACCATCGCGACCATCGCGGCGGAGAAGAGGTCGCCGTGATAATCGGCCGGGACGAGCCACGGCGCGAGGTTCGCGGCCGAGCCGCCGCCGAGCGCGAACGGCAGGGCGATGAGAGTCAGCACGCCGCCGACCTTCAGGCCGGTGCCGACGACCTGGAGGCCGCCGCCCCCCTTCGTCCCCAGCACGTTGATGACCGTGACGATCGCGATGGCCGAACTCGCCGCGATCGCCTGCCACGCCGCCGTCCCGATCGCCTCGGGCGCCGGGAAGACCTGGGAGAAGTAGCGCGCGAACGCCGCGGCGAGCGTGGCCATCGAGCCGGCGCGCGAGACGGTCAGCTCGGACCAGCCGAAGAGGAACGCCGGCAGCTTGCCGTAGGCCTCGCGGAGGTAGACGTAGGGGCCGCCCGCCTGGGGGATCATCGCCCCGAGTTCCGCGAGCGTCAGGGCCCCGGCCGTGGTGAACGCCCCGGCGACGATCCAGATCGCGAAGATGCCCCCCAGGAAGGGCAACTCGTGCGCGACCCGCGCCGGCACGATGAAGATCCCCGAGCCGATCACCGACCCGACCACCACGCAGAGCGCGGCGAGCGGGCCCAGCACCCGGGGGAGGACCACGGGCTGGGGGGACGAAGGGGGCGCAGCGGTTTCCGTCGACATGCGGCGTATCCTCGGCACGAGTCCCGGGGGCGGGCGTCGTCCTCACCGGGATCAAGGGAAGAGGTATTCCACCATAAGGCGACGGCCTCGCGATACCCCCGGGACGGCCGATGCGGATACATCGCGCCGCAGAAGCGAACCGGCCGGCCGCGAACGAGCGTCGCGGCCGGCCGGTGGTGAAGACGTCGAGCATCGCCCCCGGCTCGCGGGGGAGGGGACGCGGGTCGATCAGAAGGCGTCGGAGCCGATGACCTCGCCGCCGTTCCGGGTGCCCAGGCCCCAGTAGACGCTCATCGCGACCGAGGTCTTGATGAACCGGACGGTGCCGTCGCCGAACAGGGCGTTGCAGCCGCCGGAGTGGTTGCTGGAGGCGTTGGTCAGGTGGGAGTGGTCGGCCGCATACACGTTGTTGCAGGTGCCGCAGCCGAACCGGCAGGCGCCGAAGGTGTACTGGTTGGAGTTCGGCGGGACGATCGTGCTGAAGAGGCTGAAACCTTCGCAGCCCGAGGACCACTCCATGCCCTTGTTGGTGGTCAAGCCGGTCGCCTGGGTGGCCGAGACCGACTGGGTCTGGCAGGTCTGGAGGATGGCACCGACGACCGTGCCCGGGATCGGCGTGCCGATGGGCAGGGTGCTGTAAGGATCCTGGAGCTGGGTGATCGGGGTGCCGTAGCTGTTCAGGCTGTCGATGTTGACGCCCGTGATGTACTTCCTGGGCCGCTGGCCGCCGTCGCCCGTGAGGCTCTCGCTGAAGACGATGGTGTTCGAACTGCCGTCGGTGATGGAGTTGATGCCGTAGGCCGTGCCGTAGGCGAAGACGCCGGTCGTCTGCTGGCCGCCGCCGCAGTTCGGCGGCGGGTCGCCGCGGACGCCCCAGTCGGCGGTCATGGTGGTGCCCCGGCTGCCGTAGTAGTTGTTGAAGCAGATCTGCCCGGCGTTGCCGTCGGAGGGGCAGAGGAAGGAGCTGATCTTCGTGTTGATGGTGGTGCTGTTGGTGGGGGCGCAAATGCCGTTGGCGTAGCGGGCGTCCATCATGAAGTTGGCCGCGTTGTAGAGCGGCTGCTGCTCCATGTAGCCCAGCATCAGCGCCTGGGCGCTCCAGCCGGTCCAGGCGATGCAGGCCTTGTCGATGCCATTGAAGCTCGCCGTCACGCCCAACGGGAACACGTTGTTCGCCGTGTGGTAGTTGTGCATGGCGATGCCGATCTGCTTCAGGTTGTTGGTGCACTGGGCGCGGCGGGCGGCTTCGCGCGCCGCCTGCACGGCCGGGAGCAAGAGGGCGATGAGGACGGCGATGATCGCGATCACCACCAGCAGTTCGATCAGGGTGAAGCCCCGATCTCGACCTCGCTTGGTCATGATTCCACCTTTCGGGACATGGAGCAAAATGACGGACGAAAGAATCAATGCTTCCCCGACGCTGGGTCGCGTCCCCTGGATTCAGGGATGACGGAGCGGGACGATTCGACCGCCGGCCTTCGGGCCATCCGCCCGGTCGACGCGGCGTGTCATCCCCAGCGACTGCCAAGGGCCGCGGTTCGGCCCGCGGCCCTCGTCACTTCTTCTTGTTGGCCTTCGCCTCGTACTGTTCCCTCATGTAGTTCGTCGAGGCCTCGACGCGCTTGTTGCGCTCCTCCGGAGTCGGAGGGGTGTCTTCGACCGAGGAAGAGTCGCAGCCGGCCAGGGACAACAGGCCGCCAAGCAGCGGCGCGGCCGCAAGGGCGAACACGACGCCAGATTTCCGCGTCATCAACGGTATCCTTTTCCCAATGTGAGATGATGGGAGGTGCCGCCGACGCGACGCTTCCCATCGCGCAGGCCGTCTCATCCAGTCGGGATAGGCTCGCGCGAGAACGCCGAGGTGCGCAAGACGCCCGGACATCCATCCCGACTCTCACCGACGGCCGCCGCCGTACCTGCTCGCACGATTGAGGTTGTGAAGGGGGCGGCGAGGAGTCATCTCCCAAAATGCATAGGCCACGTTACGAATACTTATCGAAACGGACTGTCGGAATCAAGGGCCTACGCCCAACTTTCGAAGGCCATCGGGGGCCGGGGTCGTGGACGAACGCCCATCGATCCCGGCCGACGCCTCGGCGATCGTTTGCATTCCGGCCCGGCGGGCGCAATGATGGGCCGCGGGCCGTCGGCCGCGAGCGGCGTCCCGAAGGAATTCGTTCATAAGTCTCGAGCCGCCAGGCCGTCGAGGCGAGGCCGCGGGATCGTGAGCGGCGGGCCTCGACGCGAGCCCATGGAGATGCGCCATGAAGGATGAACAATCGGAGGATATCGGCATCTCCCCGCCCATGGCCCGGCCCGAGGCCGACCCATCGAAGGCCCGGGCGTGGGCGGCGTGCGTCCTGGCGGGGGTCGCGGCGGGCCTCATCGGCTTCGGCGTCGGGGAGGCCGGCCACGACGCCTTCCAGCCCCGTTCGGTCAAGCAACACCTCGGGCAAGGCGAGGTCGATCGTCCCACGCCGGAGACGATGAGGCGGGCCGTGATCTCGAATTCGAGCCTGGCCTATGGGGCGTGGGGGGGCGTCCTCGGCATCGCCCTGGGGCTGGCGGGCGGGATGCTGGCGGGGCGGGCGGGGCGACCGGCGGCCGGCGCGGTGGTCGGCGCGGTCGCGGCGGGCCTGGCCGGCGCGATCCTGCCCCCCCTGGTCGTCCCGATCGCCCATCGGGCGCGATTCGAAATGGGGGTCGACCCGATGATCGCGGGCTCGGCCTCGCTGCTGGCGATGTGGGCCGTCGTCGCCGCCGCGGCCTCGCTGGGCTTCGCCGTCGGCGGTCGTCGGTCGGCCTTCCAGTCCGTCGTGGCCGCACTCCTCGGCGCGATCGGGGGGACGGTGATCTACCTGGCCGCCTCGACCTTCCTCTACCCACTCGCCGAGACCGACCAGCCCATGCCGCTGGTCTGGCAAGCCCGCCTCCTCGCCCGCCTGCTGCCGGCCCTGGGCGCGGCCGCGCTGCTGGCGACGGTGCGGCCCAGGGTCGCCCGCGAGGCCGTCGCGGGGTGATCTTCATCGGCCGTCGCGGGCCGGAGGCGCGTGGGCGATCCGACGCCAGGCTCACCGCATCGGAACGGCCTTCTCGATCCGATCGAGGGTTGCGGCCTCGATCGCTTCGGGGTCGATCCGCCTCGGGGTCACGACGGCGTAGTTCCGGACGAGTCGCGGTAAGGCGCCGGCGGCCCCCGGCCAGCGACCGTGGAAGCCGCTGGCGATCACCAGGCTGGAGCCGTCCGGGACGTCGCAGTCGGAGGTCCTCTTCAGGACCATCGCTTTCGGTTCGGCGACGATGGGCACGTCGGCCTTCGCGCCGAAGGCCGCGAAACGGACGTCCCGCACCCGCGTCGCCAGCGTCGCGGCGACGCGATGGCCGTCGGCGGACCTCGTCCCCCGGACGTCGATCCGCTGGGCTTCGGCCCAGCCGGCCCCCCCCACCCGACCGCTCCCCGGGCGAGTGGGGGGCCCGTCGAGGTCCAGTTGCACGGTCGCCGGATCGCTCACCGCAGGTGCGGACGAGGCGGGGACTCCCTCGATCTCGACCGACGACTTCGGGATCGGGAACGACTCGGGCTTGGCGCCGACGATGATCGTCGCGCCCGCCCCCTCGAAGGTCGTCACCTTCGGGGCTTGAGTCACGCGGCTCGCGACGCCGGCACTTACGGCCTTCAGGATCGCGTCCAGTTCCTCGGGCTTCGCGATCCAGGCGACGCCCGGCTGGACGGGAGCCATCGGGGCGTCTTCGAACGGATCCCGCTCCACGTCCACGACCTCGACGAACCGGACCTCGAACGAGACTTCGCCCTCCCTCGCCATCCGGACCAGTTCCTCGCGGGGCTTGCCCTTCAGCCCGGGGTCGGGGCCTCGGACGGCCTCCAGTCGCTTGACGAGGTCTTCGTCCGCGAGCGTCTCGGGATCGGCCCGGTAGATGCGGAGGAATTCCGCTTTGGAGACGGCGGGAGTGTCGACGCTGGCGAGCAGCCGGGCCGTTCGGCCGCGATCGTCGCGGGCCGCGGCCGACTTCCCGATTTTCTCGTAGTCGTCGGCGGTGGCGGAGAGCCGTTCGACCTGGGACTCGCGATCGGTCGCGGGGGGCTTTTGAGCCGTGGCCGCGGAGGTCGCGAGCGCCGCGAGGATCGCGGCGGCGGGAAGGGCCGCGACGGCCCGGAACGGGAAACGGGGGCGGGCGGGCTTCATGCCGAGCAACTCCTGTATGCGAGGGAGTAAGGCCGAGCGCTCGCCGCCGACGGCGAGGCCGGGCCGGAGGGATCGGGGACGGGACGGGAGTGAACGGGCCACGGAGTCGAGGGCGCGGGCGAGGGCCAGCGGGTCGTCGGTCAGCCGGACGGCCAGGGCGTCGGCGGCGCGCTCGGCCTCGCGGCGGGCGAGCCGGGACGCGAGCCGGACGCCGGGATGGAAGCCGAACGCGGCCTCGATCGCCCGGAGGAGGAGGTTCGTGCGGTGGTCCAGCCGTCGGGCGTGGGCCAACTCGTGGGCGAGGACGGCGTCGATCTGGGAGGCCGGGGCCGTCGCCAGCCATCCCGAGGGGAGCAGCACCACCGGCCGCAGGATTCCGACGAGGCAGGGCTCGGCGATCCCGGGATGCTCGCGCACGGCGGGCGTCCGTCGCAGCCGCAGCTTCCGGCCGAGGGCGTAGGCCCGTCGCTCCAGGGCGGGGCGGGGGGCCGCCCCGCGCCCGAGGCGTTGCAGCGCCATCGCCCCGACGGCCAGCGCCGCGGCGAACGCCGACGCCCCGGCCGCCCAGGCCGCCAGCAGGTACGGCCGCATCACGTCGAGGCGCGAGGCCGCCGCGGCGATCGCCCTCCGAAGCCGCGCGCTCCACGCCGCGGCCGGCTCGGGCCCCGGAGACGCGACGGATTTCGGGGTGGCGCGGGAGCCCGAGCTGTCCGCGGGCTCCGGGTCGACGTCTTGGGCTGTCGTCCCGACATAGAACGACATCGCGTCGTGATGTCGCCATGATCGTTGCACCACGGCCGCCGCGGGGGCGGCGAGCGCGGCGTGCAGCAGCGACGCCGCGATCGCGGCGTGCCGGGCTCGCGGCGACGCGGGGCGGCCGAGCGCGATCATCGACGAGGCGAGCGAGCCGACGAGGAGGCCGATCCACGCCGAATGCAGCAGCGTCGCCCAGGCCAGGTCGATCAGCCCTTGCGGCGTCGGGGTCGCGAAGTCGGGCACGGTCCGCCTCCTTTCGGCTCGGCCTCCGGCGATCGGGACGCGTAGTCGTCGAGGAGCGAGCGGATCGCGTCCAGCTCCTCGGGCGACGGGGACGACTGGTCGAGCAGGTGGGCGACGAGCAGCCGGGCCGAGCCGTCGTAGGCCCGCCGCAGCGTCTGGCCCAGCATCGAGCGCAGGGTCGGCTCGCGGCCCTCCGCCGGCTCGTAGACGAACGCCCGCCCCATCGGCTCGCGCCGGAGCAGGCCCTTGTCCGTCATCACGTTCATCAGGCTCATGGCCGACGTGTAGGCCCTCGGCTTCTCGGCCAGGGCGTTGAGGGCCTCCAGCACCTCCCGCACCGTCGCCGGCCGGGCCAGGTCCCAGAGCACCTTCAACACCTCAAGCTCGCCGGGCGTCGGCTGCTCCGCTCGGGGGCGCGGCATCGCGGTCGTGGCTCCTTTCCCCGGGGTGTTCCGTCGTGCCGTCGATGACGATGGCCAGTCTACGGTTTCCGCCGTAGGTGTCAACGGTGAAAACCGTAGATCGGCCGGGCCGCCTCGCCTCGCGCGGGCCGTATGGGTATAATTGAACAGTCGTCGTGGCTCGGTGGGTCGTCGGGGAAGGGGAGGTGGGGCCTTGCCCGCGAATCGGTCGCTGGCGCTGGTGGTGCGCACGGTGGACGTGTTCGAAACGAGCACGGTGGCGACGCTGTTCACGCGCGAGATGGGGAAGGTGGCCGGGCTGGCCAAGGGGGCGAGGCGGCTGAAGTCGGCGTTCCAGGGTGGGCTTGACCTGCTGGGCGTATCCGATATCGTGCTGCTTCCCAAGGCGTCGGAGTCCCTCGATCTGCTGACCGAGGCCGCGCCGGTGGAGCGGTTCCCATGTCTTCGCCGCGATCTCGCGGCCCTGTATGCCGGCTACTACATCGCCGAACTGCTGACCGACCTGACGGACTACCACGACCCGCACCCCAGGCTGTTCGACGCGGCGAGGATCACCTTGCGGCATCTGGGCGACGCGGGGCTGCGGCCTCGGAGGGTCCTCCGGTTCGAGCTGGCGTGCCTGCGCGAGATCGGCCTGATGCCGACGCTCGACCGGTGCAGCCAGTGCGGCGAGCCGACGACGGGAGGCGAATCGGTGGCGTTCGGGCCGGCGACGGGGGGGACCCTGTGCCCGGCGTGCCGCCCCGGCCAGCCCCACGTCGCGACGCTCGCCCGCCGGACGGTCGACTCGGTGCGGGCGCTCGCCAGCCCGGGGGACGAGTGGCGGAATCGGGAGATGGCCGGGTCGGACCTCGCGAGCGTCCGGCAGGCGGTGGGAGCCGTCGTCAGTCACGTCCTGGGCCGCCGACCGCGGGTCTGGCCCTACCTGGGAGCCTGAGAGAGGAACCATGACCCCATCGTCACGGACGACGACCCTCGCCCGGCTCGCCTGCGTCGCGCTCGCGATCTCCACGGCCGCGGGCTGCCAGGGCTTCAGCGGCCCGTTCGCCCAGTGGCGGTCGGCCTACGACTCGGGCCTCGCCCGCCCCCTCAGCCCCGACGAGCTGGCCCGGTCCAAGACCGAGAAGGTCGCCGACTCCGACTCGCTGCTGAAGCGCTGGCTCCGGCCTCGCGACCCCGACGCCGGCGGCGAGCCGGATCCGACCGCCGGCCCGGCGCGCAACCCGGACGGCCGGATCCTGGGCTCCAACGGCTGGGGCAAGTTCCTCAAGCAGCCGGTCGACGAGGACGCCCAGAAGGACCTCGACGCCGCCTTCGCCCACTACGAGGCCGGCCGGCTCTCCCAGGCCGAGTCCGCGTTCGCGAAGATCGCCAAGGCCCGCAAGGGGACCCCCTACGCCGAGAAGGCCCTCTTCTACCTCGCCGAGTCCCAGTTCAAGCGCAAGAAGTACGTCGCCGCCCACGACACCTACGACCGCCTCTTCGCCGAGCACCCCGGCACGCTCCACCTGGACGACATGGTGAACCGCGAATACCAGATCGCGCAGATCTGGCTCGCGCAGAGCGACCCGAACGCCAAGCCCGAGCAGAAGCTCGCCTGGTACACGCACCTCACCGGCGAGCAGCCCCTCATCGACGCCCAGGGGATGGGCCTGAAGGCCCTGGAGCACGTCCGCCATCGCAAGTCCGACGGCCCGCTCGCCGACGACGCGCTGATGCAGATCGCCGACTTCCACATGAAGAGCGCCGACTACGAGTCGGCCGCCGTCTACTACGACGAGATGATCGAGTCCCAGCCCAAGAGCCCGTTCGCCCACAAGGCCCACATGGGGGCGATCGACGCCCGCATCAAGGGCTACCTCGGCCCCGACTACGACGGCGAGGGGCTGGAGAAGGCCCGCGACCTCGTCCGCCAGACCATGGCCGCGTTCCCCGAGGAGCAGGCGAGCTACGAGCAGCTCTACCACACCCTCGACCTCATCAACGACCAGGATGCCGAGCGGACCTACAACACCGGGGCCTACTACAGGAAGATCGGCAAGGTGGCCTCGGCCGAGTATTACTTCGGCAAGATCCCCCAGCGCTGGCCCAACAGCCCGTGGGCCGTGAAGGCCAAGGCCGACCTGGCCGTGCTCGCCAAGGCCCCGCGCAAGGGCCCCAGCCTCCCCAGCAAGATGCTGGTCCAGCCCAACGCCACCGACCCCTACTACAGCGCCGGCATGGGCGCGATGGGGGCCATGGGAGGCATGGGCGGCATGGGGATGGGCGGGTCGCCCGGCGGCATGATGTGATCGCGGGTCACGGAAGGTCCCAGGGAGGGAAGAGGCGGCCATGACCGGAAATCGCCACCGACCGATCGTCCCCGCGGCCTCGCGGCGGCGGGCCCTGATCGCCCTCGCCGCGCTGGCGACGTCGGGCTGCGGATACTCCTTCCGCGCCCCCTACGACAAGAGCGTGCAGACGGTCTACGTCCCGATGTTCAAGTCGCAGACGTTCACGCGCGACGTCGAGAAGATGCTGACGGAGCTGGTCCAGAAGGAGATCGGCCGGCGCACGCCGTACCGGCTCGTCGACGACGTCGAGAACGCCGACACGATCCTCTCCGGCAGCGTGAACTTCGTCGACAAGAACATCCTGGTCGAGAACCCGTTCAACCTCCCTCGCCAGCTCACGCGCACGATCAACGCCAGCGTCAACTGGGTCCACAACCCTCCGACCGAGGCCGAGAAGAAGCGCGAACCGACCATCATCTCCGAGACGCTGAACTTCGTCCCGGAAGTCGGCGAGACCGCCGTCACGGCCAGCTACGCCGTCTGCCAGCGACTCGCCGCCCAGATCGTGGATATGATGGAGCAGCCCTGGTACACCGAGGAAGACCTGAAGTAAGCGAGCGCCGGAGCCTCCCTTGTCCGCATCGTGGGAAACGCGAGACCGCACCCTCGTCGACGGCCCGGTCCCCCGGGTGATGGGGATCGTCAACGTCACGCCCGACAGCTTCTCCGACGGCGGCCGGTGGGCCGAGCACGACGCCGCCGTCGCGCACGGCGAAGGCCTGGCCGCGGAGGGGGCGCACATCCTCGACGTCGGCGGCGAGTCCACCCGGCCGGGCTCGGACGTCGTGCCGATCGCCGAGGAGATCCGTCGCGTCGTCCCGGTGATCGAACGGCTCGCCGCGACCGGCGTGCCGGTCTCGATCGACACGATGAAGCCCGAGGTCGCCCGCGCGGCCGTCGCGGCCGGTGCCTGCATCCTCAACGACGTCTCCGGCCTCCGCGACGAGCGCATGGCCGAGGTCGCCGCCGAGGCCGGCGCGGCGGTCGTCGTGATGCACATGCGGGGGACGCCGCAGACGATGCAGGACGACCCCCGCTACGACGACGTCGTCGGCGAGGTCTTCGAATACCTGGCCGGGCGGATCCGCTGGTGCGAGTCGCGCGGGATCCCGAAGGCCCGGATCGCGATCGACCCGGGGATCGGATTCGGCAAGACGTACGAGCACAACCGGGACCTCTTGCGGCGGCTGGATCGATTCGCCACCCTGGATTGCGCCCTGCTGCTGGGGATCTCGCGGAAGGGGCTGCTGAAGACGATGACCGGCAAGGGGATGGCCCAGCGGCTGACGTCGTCGGTCGTCGCGTCGCTCGCCGGCTGCACGCTGGGCGCGAACGTCGTGCGGGTCCACGACGTCGGACCCATGGTCGATGCGATCAAGGTCTGGGACGAGATCCGGGGTTGGGGGTAGGACGATGGCGACCGAGGCGACGGCGACGGGCGGGACGATCGCGGGCGAGGAGGCGGAGCTGGACGCCCTCTGCCGCGACATGGCGCAGAAGGCGAAGCGGGCCGCGCGGGCCCTGGCCACGCTCGGCCCCGGGGCCAAGGACGCCTGGCTCGCCGCCGCGGCCCGCGCGCTGGAGGCCCGCGGCGACGAGCTTCTGGAGGCCAACGCCCTCGACGTCGCCGCCGCGCCCGGCCTGGGCCTGAACGCCGCGGCCGTCGACCGCCTGACGCTCAACCCGAAGCGCATAGGCGAGATGGCGAGGAGCCTGCTGGAAGTCGCCGCGCTGCCGGACCCGATCGGCGAGGTCGTCCGGTCGAGCAAGCGCCCCAACGGCATCGACGTCGTGCAGGTCCGCGTGCCGCTGGGCGTGATCTTCATGATCTACGAGAGCCGGCCGAACGTGACGGTCGACGCCGCCGCCATCGGCGTCAAGAGCGGCAACGCGGCCATCCTCCGCGGCGGCAAGGAGGCCATCCACTCCAACCGCGCCCTCCACCGCATCCTGGCCGACGAGTTGGCCCCGCACGGGCTCCCCGAGCACGCCGTCCAGCTCGTCCCCACCACCGACCGCGCGGCCGTCGGCAAGCTGCTGGCGCTGCCGGAGTTCGTCGACCTGGCCATCCCCCGCGGCGGCGAGGGCCTGATCCGCCGCGTCGTCGCCGAGGCCCGCATGCCCGTCATGAAGCACTACGACGGCATCTGCGCCGTGTACGTGGACGAGGCCGCCGACCCCGACGTCGCCACCCGGATCATCGTCAACTCCAAGGCCCAGCGCCCGGGGGTCTGCAACGCGGCCGAGACGCTCCTCGTCCATCGCGCGATCGCCCCGACCTGGCTCCCCGAGGCCGCGAAGGCCCTGAAGGCGGCCGGCGTCGCCCTCCGCGCCGACGATAAGGCCCGCGCGATCGTCCCCGACGCGACGCCCGCCTCGCCCGAGGACTGGGACACCGAGTTCCTCGACAAGATCCTGGCCGTGAAGGTCGTCGGCTCGATGGACGAGGCGATGGACCACATCGCCCGCCACGGCTCGTCCCACACCGAGGCCATCGTCACCCGCGACCTGGCGACCGCCCGCCGCTTCGTCGCCCACGTCGACAGCTCGGCCGTCATGGTCAACGCCTCCACCCGCTTCAACGACGGCGGCCAGCTGGGCCTCGGCGCCGAGATCGGCATCAGCACGGACAAGTATCACGCCCGCGGCCCCTGCGGCCTCCGGGAACTCACCTCCACCAAGTGGGTCGTCTACGGCGACGGACAGGTCCGCGAATAATCGCCTTCAATGCTTGCATGTTTCGTCCTCGTCGTGTGAAAATCGGTTCGTGCCCGACATCCCCCGCAACGCGCGGCAAGAGTTGGGGGATGCGGATCGAAGACGCGACACCGAGACGACGAGGGCGGATCCATGAAGGCGCGGCGAATCCGGACATTCCGGCCGTGGGGCGAGACGATGGAGGAGCGGCTGCCGACCGCCGCCATCCCCTCGATGCGGGCGATGCTGGCCGAGCGCGCCGCGGCGCTCCGGGCCCAGCGGGCGGCGAGCCGGGCGAACGCCCACGCCGCCCCGCCGGCCGACAACGCCCTGCGGGCGAACAACAACGCCCTGAAGCCGCTCCAGCGCAGGACGCCCGGCGTCACCGTCCCCGGCCCCAACGGTCCGACGACCTCGGGCGTGGGCGCGGGCTTCCTGGGGAACCAGGGCGGGCCTTTGAACAACCGTCCGACCGCCCCGCCCGCGAACCAGAACTACGGCCTCGTCACGATCAAGAACGCCACCCAGGCGGCCGTCACGTTCAGCGTCTCGGCCTCGACCTACCAGGGCGGGAAGTTCTTCGACTTCACCCTGGCCCCGGGGGCGAGCCAGGTCTACTACGCCCCCTACGGCGGCCCGTTCAACAGCTCCCCGTCGTTCCAGGTGAGCTTCGACACCGTGGAGCGGCGCTACGCCATCCAGCTCGCCGACGTCAACACGGTCTTCGCCTCGTCGAAGTGGGTCCCGACGGATGTCTCGCAGGGGAGACCTTATGAGATCGTCTCGCAGGCGGGGCAGTTGAACGTCGTGCCGGCGAGCTGAGGCGGGGGCGATGCTCGAAGACTGGGGCCGGGCCTTCCCGGGATGCGAGCCCCTGGCGTATCGCATGAGGGGCCGGTTGCCCGCCCGATGGGTCCGGTTCCACAACCTGCCCGATTCCAAGCGTTATCCCGACGACGAGGACGAGTTCGCCGTCGTCCTGGGCCGACAGAATCGCATCCTAGGCGAGTTGCTCGGCCCGGGGGCGCAGGCCGTTCTCCTGACGACTTCCTGCATCGGGCCCTTCGACGTCGAGGCTGGCGACCACGAACGGCTCCTGCGCGAGATCGACCCGGATGCGAAGCCGTGGCGGAGCCTCGCCATGCACGAACTCGAAGAGGACTTCATCGCGCCGACATACTGGCATGTCTTCGCGAGGGAATGGACCTGGCGGGCCGGGGTCTTCGACCCGGTCCTTCGGTCGGCGGCGATGAACCAGATCGTCAACATTATGATCCTGCCGCCCGACTGTCGCTGGTTGTTCCACCCCTATGACGGAGGGGTGGACCTGATCCTGGAGTCGTCGGCCGAGCGCGATCGGATCAAGGCCGCCCATGCCGGTTGGCTGTCCTCCCATCCTGACGGGCTGTGACCTTCACCGATCCGCTCCCATGCGTGAAAGGCCGACCCCTCCGCGATGGGGAGGCCGGCCCCCGGAGGGTTGACGGTTCGCCCCGAACTCAAGGATTCGCCGGGGCGGCGATGGGCGGGGCCTGGATGTCGCGGGCCCGCTGGACCAGGGCCAGGAACTCGCGGCGGTAGCCGCCGGGGTCGTGGGCGAGGGTCGGCGAGGCCAGCTCGAGGACGCCGGGGAGGGTCAGCGAGCCGACCGACGGCGAGCGCCGCAGGATCATGCCGAAGCCGGCCACGGCGGAGGCGAACTTCAAGTCGTCGGAGGCGTCGGCGTAGTCCACGCCGCGGTCGACGACCGGCCGCTCGATCTCCGTGGCGACGTCCCCCTGGGGCTGCTTGTAGCGGAGCCGCACCGTGAACGAGGCGGGCGACGGGCCGCCGTCGGCCGGCGGGGCGGGGGCGGCCTCGGCGGGGACGTACTCGTACAGGGCGGTGACGTGGTGCCCCGCGCCGATCTCGCCGCCGTCCTTCTGATCGTTGCGGAAGTCCTGGTTGGGCATCACGCGGTTCTCGTAGCCGATCAGCCGGTAGGCCCGGACCAGCTCCGGCTTGAACTCGACCTGGATCTTGACGTCCTTGGCGATCACGTCGAGCGTGGCACCCATCTCCTCGACCAGCACCTTGTACGCCTCCTCGGGGCGGTCGATGTAGGCGTAGTGGCCGTTCCCCTTGTCGGCCAGCTTCTCCAGCGTGCCGTCCTTCAGGTTGTCCATGCCGAAGCCGAGCACCGTCAGGAAGATCGGCTTCTCCCCCTTGGCCTTCGATCCGACCAGGGTCACCAACTCATCCTGATTCGTGACGCCGACGTTGAAGTCGCCGTCGGTGGCCAGGATGACGCGATTGATCCCGCCGTTGATGAACCCGGCCGCGGCCTGGTCGTAGGCGAGCTGGATCCCGGCGCCGCCGTTGGTCGAGCCGCCGGCGCGAAGCTCCTCGATCTTCGACAGGATCGCCGGCTTGTTCATGGCCGAGGTCGACGGCAGCACCAGGCCCGACGACCCGGCGTAGACGGCGATGGCGACGCGGTCGTTCTCGCCGAGCTGTTCCACCAGCTTCTGGAGCCCCCACTGCACCAGCGGCAGCTTGTTGGGCTGGTCCATCGAGCCGGAGACGTCGACGAGGAAGACGAGGTTGCTGGGCTTGCGGGCCTCCTGGCCGAGCGGACGGCCCATGATGCCGATCCTCGCCAGGCGGTTCGCCGCGTTCCAGGGGCAGCGGGCCGGCTCGACGTGGATGGCGAACGGGTCCGGGCTCCCGGCCGGCGGCAGCGCGTCCTGGTAGGGGAAGTAGTTGAGCATCTCTTCAATCCGCACCTCGCCCGGCGACGGTAGCCGGTTCTGCTCCATCAGTGAGCGCCGGACGATCGAGTACGACGCCGTGTCCACGTCGATCGCGAACGTCGAGGCCGCCTCCTGGCTGGTGAGGACGAACGGGTTCTCCTCCACGGCCGGGGCCGGCGCGGGCTCGGAGACCGGCTCCGGCTTCACCGCCTCGGCGTCCTTCAGTTCGAGGCCGAACCGGGCCTCGGGCTGCGCGACCTCCCGGGCCACTTCGGCCTCGCCGAGCTTGTCGACCGACTTCATCGCGGAGACGGCCCCGTCGAGGATCGCCGGCCTCGACTCGCCCTTCTCCTTGAGGGCGAGTGCCACCGGGGCGTCCGCCGCGGGGACGGCGCCGGCCGCCTCCGGCGCCTTGGCGAGATCGGATACGTTCCGATCCGAATAGTGGGTGAACGCCTTCGAGTCCGTCGGCTGCGCCGGGTCGCCTGACTTCTGGGCCATCTGGCCCGGCTTCGCCTCGGAGAGTTGTGGGAGCGACTGACCGAGTTCCAGGCCCCGACCCTGCCCCTGACTCTGAGAGGCGCCGGCGGCGAGTTGCCTGTCGTCGAGGGTGCCGAAGGAATTGATCGCTCCCCGATCGGCCGAGGAGGGACCGGCGGCCAGGTCACCCCGAGCCGGCCTGCCTCGCATCCCTCCCATGCCGCCCGCGTTCCGACCCTCGCCCATCATGCCGGCCATCATCCCGTTCATCATGGGCCGGCCGCCCGACTGGCCCATCTGCGCCATGCCGTTCATCCCCACGGACGAGCCCTGGCCCTGTCCTGGCGGCCCTCCCTGTTGCTGCCCCTGCGACCCCTGTTGCTGTCCCTGTCCCTGAGCCTCTTGTCGGCCTTGAGGAGAACGCGCGGCGAGCTGTTCGACGCCGCGGCCGAGGGCCCGGACCTGGGGGGCGGCGAATCTCGCGTCGGGGGCGTTCGCGGCGACCGCGGCGGGGGGGGCCGGGGCCTGGGACTGGGCGGGGTCGAGCATCCTACGCTGTCGGGTGACGACGGTCCCGGCCTTCGGGGCGGCTTGGCTGGGGGAGTCGTCGAAGTTATAGAGGCCGCCCCCCTGGGTCCCGACCACCACCGGGCTCGTGCCGGCGAGTTGGTCCCGCAGGACGTCGGGCGACGCGGCGGCGACGAGGGCGGGCTCCGCCGCCGGCGCGGGGGCCGGTGCCGAGGCGACGGCCTTGTCGCTCGCGACGTCGGTCTTGAACCATCGGGCGTAGCGGGCGGCGGGCTCCTCGCGGGCCGCCTGATATCTCGGCATCAGCAGGGTCGCCGAAACCCCGAGGACCAGCACGGCCGCCGCGGCCGACAGCCACGAGGCGGGCCGCCGGAACCAGGGCTTGCGAGGGACGTCGGCGACGAGCCGGAGCGGGGAAGCGGCGGCGGCGGCCTCGCGGGCCTGCTCCTCGTGGAGCTGTTCGGACAGCCAGCGGGCGGTCAGGCGGATCTGCTCGACCTCGCGGGCCAGTTCGGGGTGGTCGGCGAGGGCCTGCTCGATGTCGGGGCGCTCGGCCTCGGGCAGCTCGCCGAGGGCGAAGGCGGTCAGCCGGGGATCGTCGATGTCGAGGCTCATGGTCCGGTCTCTCCTTTATATGTAGGGCTGGATGTTCAGGCGCCCGCGCCGGCGGTGCGGTTGTCGAACAGGCGGCCCCGGAGGGTCTTGATCCCGGCGTGGATCAGGTAGCCGACGTTGGAGACGCTGTGGCCGCTGATCCGGCTGATCTCCTGGTAGGAGAAACCGTTCTGGAACTTCAGGCGGATCACCTCGCGCTGGTTGGGGGGTAAAGTGTCCAGGAGCGACAGCACGCGCGCCCCCAGGTCGTGGACCTCGGCGACGTCGTGCGGCCCGGGGGCCGGGCTGAGGCAGCGGTCGACTTGCTCGTCGTGCAATCGGGTCATGCGATGCTCCTTCCGCAGGACGTCCAGCGCCCGATTCCGGCAGACCGTGAACAGCCATTCGGCCAGGTGGCCGTCGACGTCGCCGCGGGGCTGGGCGCAGAGGCGCAGGAAGACGTCCTGCACCACGTCGCGGGCCGCCTCGGCGTCGTTCAGGAGGCGTCGCGCGTAGAGCGACAGGGGCCCCTCGAATCGGGAGACCGCGTCGCGCACCCACGCGTCGCCGTCCGGGTCGCGTTCACCTGCCATCGGCGTGCTCGATATGGAGGACGGGTTGCCGTACATCTCAGACCACGACCCAGGCCGGCGTTTCTTAGGTCGAGGCCGCGGAAAAGCGTCGAAAACCCCGGACCGGCCGCGTATGCTGGCCCTCCGGCCCCGCGCCCAGGATGACACCGATCGCCGCCGCCCGCCAGGAGAGGCCCCGGATGCCGCTCGCCCGCCGCCCCGCGCCGCCCGCCTTCCTGCTCGCCCTCGTCCTCGCCCCCGCGACCTTCGCCCAGGAGCCGCCGCCGATCGGCTTCGCGCCCGCGACGGCCGCCGCCCATCGCGAGGCCGAGCTCAAGGCCATGGCCGTCCCGACGCCCGCCGACGCCCGCCGCTGGCTGCGGACGCTCACCGGCGAGCCCCACCCCGCGGGCTCGCCGGCCGACGAGAAGACCGCGAAGTTCGTCCGCGACAGGCTCCGCGAATGGGGATGGACGGCCGAGATCGTCCCCTATGAGGTCCTCCTCAACCAGCCCTCCGCGCCGCCGACGCTGGGCCTCGACCGGCCCGAGCCGATGGACCTGGACGTCGACGAGCAGCCGGTGGCCGCCGACGCCGACTCGGCCAGCTCCGACGCCTTCCCCGCCTTCCACGGCTACGGCGTCTCCGGGACGGCGTCGGGCCAGGTGATCTACGCCAATTACGGCCGGCCCGAGGACTTCAAGCAGCTCGAAGACCTGGGGCTCGACGTCCGCGACAAGCTGGTCCTCTGCCGCTACGGCGGGTTGTTCCGCGGCCTGAAGGTCCTCAACGCCCAGAAGCGCGGGGCCCGCGGCGTCCTCATCTACTCCGACCCGGCCGACGACGGCTTCGCCCGGGGGGACGTCTATCCCGACGGCCCGTTCCGGCCCGAGTCGGCCGTCCAGCGCGGGAGCGTGCAGTTCCTCTCGCTCGGCCCCGGCGACCCCTCCACCCCCGACGGGCCCTCGATCCCCGGGGCCCCTCGGCTGCCGTTCGACGGCCGCTTCGGCTTCCCGCTCCAGTTCGAGGAGCAGGTGAAGGAGTGGGAGGCGAAGACGAAGCTGAGGCGCGACGACTACTTCGCCACCATCCCGTCGATCCCGATCGGCTACGGGGCCGCGAACGAGATCCTCACGCGACTGGCCGGGCCCAACGCCCCCAACGGCTGGCAAGGCGGGCTGCCCCTCTCCTATCACGTCGGACCCGGGCCGGCCGAGGCGACGATGACCGTCGCGACCGAGTACAAGCTGCGGACGATCTGGAACGTGATCGCCACGCTGCCGGGGTCGGTCGAGCCCGATCGCTGGATCATGCTGGGGAACCACCGCGACGCCTGGGTCTACGGCGCCGTCGACCCCTCCAGCGGGACGGCCGCGACTTTGGAGGTCTGTCGGGCGCTCGGGCAGGCGGCGAAGGAGGGATGGAAGCCGCGGCGGACCATCGTCTACGCGAGCTGGGACGCCGAGGAATACGGCCTGGTCGGGTCGACCGAGTGGGCCGAGCAGTTCGCCGCGGAGGTCGACAGGAAGGCGGCCCTCATGCTCAACGTCGACGCCGCCGTGAGCGGGCCGGAGCTGGACATGGGGGGCGTCCCCTCGCTGCGGGACCTGGTGCTGGGATCGGCCGCGTCGGTGACCGACCCTCGCACGGGCCGCAACCTCCGCGACGCCTGGGTCGAATCGAAGCGGGCCGGCTGGGTGGCTTCGAGCCCGCTGCTGCTGGCCGACCCATTCTGGTCCCGCGACGGCAGGCCCGCCGCGCCGGTCGGCTTCATCCCGCAGATGGCCCCGCTGGGATCCGGGTCGGACTACACGGCGTTCCTGGATCACCTGGGGGTGCCGTCGATGGACGTCGACTTCTCCGGCCGCTACGGGGTGTACCACTCGATCTACGACGACTTCCACTGGATGGAGAAGCACGGCGACCCCGAGTTCCTGACCCACGCCACCGCCGCGCGGCTGTACGTCGCGATCCTGATGCGGGCCGCCGGGGCGGACGTCCTGCCGCTCCGCTTCACCCCCTACGCCCAGGCCCTCCGGAGCTACGTCGACGAGCTTCGGCTCCTCCGCGCCCGGCAGGTCCGCAGGGCCGCGAGCCCCGCGCCCGACGAAGGTTTCGAGGGCCTGACGACGCTGGCCGACGCCGCCCTCGCCTTCGATGCCGAGGCCCGGAAGCTGGACGACGCGCTGAACGCCCTGGACCGCCGGGACGGGGCGCGACCCGAGAAGCTGGAGGCGCTGAACGAGGCCCTGACCCGGATCGAGCGGGCGTTCCTGCTCCCGGACGGCCTGGCCGGCCGGCCCTGGTTCAGGCACTCCGTCTTCGCCCCCGGCCTGACCACCGGCTACGCGTGCTGGCCCCTCCCCGCCGTCCGCGAGGCGATCGAGCTGAACCGGCCCGACCAGCTCAAGGCGGCCGTCCCCGCCACCGCCCAAGCCCTCGCCTGCGCCGCCGCCGCCATCGCCCAGGCCGCCGCCGTCGCCGCCCAGCCGTGACCGGTTCGATTTGGGTTCCTTCGCACGAAGGATGGGAAGCAGGCTGCGCGGTCGTTTTAACACAAGTCGTGGTTTGATGTTGGATTATGGCTTGTTTTGGCGTCCCGCGATTTGGCTTTGAACGTCGTTTTCGAATCGTCGATTTTGCGTTTCCGCTCCTCGATCGTCTCGGGTCGCGAGCCCGTCCGGGTGGGCCTTGCGCCCCGTCCCAAGATGGCGCGCGGGCCGATCGAAGTCCCGTTCGGTTCGGGTCCTCCCCACGATCGAATTGTCAAAGATCACGATCACCTCATCGCGGTAAGATCGCGCGGGGGCGCGGCCGGATTTCAGGAAACCGGCGGGAGCGGCGATTTTGACAGTCCTCGCGAAACATTATGGGGATCGATCGGAGACGGTGGCCCGGCCGGCCCGGCCGGGCGTCGAGAACCGAGGCGTGGAGGGGAGCGTCTACCGATGAATCGGGGATGCCCGGCCGGGCCGGCCGGGCCACCGTCTCTTCAAAGACTTACGTCGATCCTTGGTGGTGTTCGGCGAGGAGTCTCGCGATTTTTGGCGAATCGGCGGGTGAGGGTCGCCGGGGCGCGGAGGGGGGCCAGACGCGCGATCACCGGGCTGAAGCTTGGGACGGCGGAACGGTGGTCCGGGCGGCCCGCCCGGACGTCGCAGGCTTTCGAAATTGGGGACGTCCGGGCGGGCCGCCCGGACCACCGTTCCGTCCCTCCTTCGCTCTTTCCGAACTCCGGCGCGTCGTCAGGCTTTGGGTTCGGGGGCGGGGTGGAGGTCCATCCGGATGCGGCGGATGGTGCGGGGATCGACGGCGAGGATCGTGAACTCGACGCCGTCGCGGCGGAAGTTCGCGCCGGGGTCGGGGAGGCGGCCGAGGGCGTGGAGGGCGAGGCCGCCGATGGTGCTGAAGTCCTCGTTGGTGGGGAGGTGGAGGCCGAACCGCTCGTTCAACTCCTCCAGCTCCACGCCGCCGGCGACCTCGAAGGCGGAGTCGCCCAGGGGGACGACCGGGTCGTCGCCGGCCGGGGCGTCGTGCTCGTCGTGGATCGGGCCGATGAGCTGCTCGACCAGGTCCTCCATCGTGACCAGGCCCGCGACGCCGCCGTACTCGTCGAGGATGATGGCCAGCGGGGCGCGACGGAACCGCAGGTCTTCGAGGAGCTGGAAGGCGTTCTTGGTCTCGGGGACGCAGTACGCCTCGCGGGCGATCGCGGCCGGCACGACCGCCTCGCCGGGGGCGGCGGCGACCATGCGGTCGAGCAGGTCCTTGGCCAGCAGGGTCCCGACCACGTCGTCGCGGTTCTTGCCGTAGAGCGGGATGCGGCTGCGGCCCGTCGTGCGGAAGGTCTCGACGGCCTCGGCCGCCGTGGCCGTCGAGGGGAGCATGACCATGGCCGACCGGGGCTGCATGATCTCGGAGGCCGTCGTGCGGGTCAGCTCCACCACGTTCCCCATCAGGTCGCGCGCCTGTTCGGGGATGTCGGGCTCCTGGTCCTCGTCCTCCTCCAGGTCGGCGGGGACCTCGACCTCGACGCTCGCCGGCCGGGCGCGGGCGTCGGGTCCGCCGACCAGCCACTCGACGAGGAGTTCCAGGCCGGCGGACGCGGCCGTCAGCGGCAGGCCGGCGAGCCGCAAGAGGGGCGTCGCGGGCCAGGCGCGGTCGAGGATCGATTCCGCGTAGAGCCGGCCGACGACCCCGGCCGCGAGGTAGCCGCCGACGCCCCCCAGGGCGATGACGAGGATCAATTCGGCCTCGGCCGCCAGCGTCTCCTGGCGGTCCAGGATCAGGCCGGCGGCGACGGCCAGGAAGAGGCCCGCGGCGACCGCCACGGCCTCGGCCGCGCGCTCGGTGCGGGCGTCCAGGTGGGCGATCTGGTCGGCCCGCTCGGGGCGCCCGCGCGCCTCGGTCAGCTCCTCCAGCCGGCTCCGGGAATAGGTCTGGAGGGCCTTGTTCAGGGCGATCGCCGCCACATGCACGAAGAAGACGGGCGTGCAGGACGCGAGAAGCCAGGTCGAGCTGGGCCCGTCCAAGTCGGGGGTCTCCGGGGTGGGGTGGGTCAGGAGGGGCGGCGGGCCGCCCGGAAGGGGTTGGCCAGGCCGACGCGGGCCATTGCGGCGTCCTCGCGGCGGCGCATCTCGGCGGCCGACGCCTCGTCCAGGTCGTCGCAGCCGCAGAGGTGGAGCAGGCCGTGGACGACGTAGAGGGCCACCTCGTTCCAGGGCTCGGCCCCGACCTCGGCGGCGACCCGCCTCGCGGTCTCGGCCGAGACGACCAGCTCGCCGGAGAGGCGGTCGTCGCCGTCGTCGGAGAGGGCGAAGGTGACGACGTCGGTGGGCTCGTCGTGGTCGAGGTGGTCGCGGTTGATGCGGTGGATGGTCGGGTCGTCCACGAACGCCAGCGAGATCGTCGCCGAGGTCACGCCCTCGCCGCGGAGGACGCGCTCCACCAGCGCCCGCGCCGCGTCGCGGTCGATGGCGACGTGCGCCTGCGAGTCGCTGACGTCGACCTCGAAGGCGGGGGGCTCGGGGCCGTCGTCTTCGAGGTCGACGTCGTCCTCGTCCATGTCGTCTTCCGGCGGGTTCACGCTCAGGCGGTCCTCTGCTCGGGGTACTTGACGCGGCCGTGGTAGATGCCGATCAGCGACTTGACGAGGCTGTCGCGGATCTCGGCGATCTCGCGGAGGGTCAGGCCGGACTCGTCGAACTGGCCGTCGCGGAGCCGCTTGTCGATCAGCTCGGCGACCAGGCCCTCGATGCGCGAGGGGGTCGGCTCGGAGAGGGTGCGGCTGGCGCTCTCCACGCAGTCCGACATCATCAGGATGCCGGCCTCCTTCGTCTGCGGCTTGGGCCCGGGGTAGCGGAACGCGCTCTCCTGGACGACGGCCGCGTCGGGGTCGTTGCCGCTGCGGCGGTTGGCCTCGTGGTAGAAGTATTCCACCAGGGTCGTGCCGTGGTGCTGCTCGATCAGGTCGATGATCCGCTCCGGCAGGTGGTGCTGGCGGCCCAGGTCGACGCCGTCCTTGACGTGGCCGATGATGATGAGGGTGCTCATCGCCGGCGCGAGGTTGGCGTGGCGGTTGCTCGACCCCACCTGGTTCTCGACGAAATAGTGGGGCTTCAGCATCTTGCCGATGTCGTGGAAATACGCCCCGATCCGGACCAGCAGGCCGTTGGCGCCGATCCGTTCGGCCGCCGCCTCGGCGATGGCGCCGACGGTGATCGAGTGGTTGTGCGTCCCCGGGGCGCGTCGGACCAGCTCCTGGAGCAGGGGGTGGGTGTTGTCGCCCAGCTCCAGCAGGCTGATGCCGGTGACGATCCCGAAGGCGTTCTCCAGGAACGGCAGCGAGCCCCCCATGAAGAATCCGGCCATCAGGCCCCAGCCGGCGCGCCAGAAGCCGTCGTTGCGGATCAGCTCGATGGGCTGGTGCTCCACAGGCCGGCGGCCCAGGTGAGGATCAGGTAGACCGCGGCGGACGTCGCGCCGACCTTGATGAGCTTGGTGCGGGTGCGGACGTCGTTGAGCCCCAGCACGCCGGCCGCGGTCCCCCCCATCAGGATCAGGAAGTGGGAGATGCCGGTCCCCAGGGCCATGCAGGTCAGGATCGAGAGCGAGAACGTGGCCATCAGGCCGAAGCTGGGGTTGTAGGCGATGGCCAGGATCATCGCCGAGGCGGCGACCGGGATCAGCTCGGCGTTCCACGCCTGGTTCGCCAGCAGCCGGACGACGCCGACGCAGACGACGACCAGGGCGCAGAGGGTGGCGATCCGCCCCAGGTCGGAGGCGATCCGGCCCTCGTGGCGGGCGATGTACGAGCCGGCGAGGATGAACAGCGCGGAGACCAGGGCGAGGATCCCCAGGGCTCGCTGGAGCTTCTCGGCGACGGTCAGCTCGGCGATGGCCGTGTCGTGCTCCATCCGGAGGAGGATCAACTGCTCCTCGCCGATGGACTGGCCCTGCTCGACGAGGACCTCCCCCTCGCGATACGGGTCGAACCACTCGGGGACGGCGCTGCGGGCGACCTCGCGGAGGCGGGCGGTCTCCTCCTGGTCGAACGTCAGGGTGGGTCGGCCGTCGAGGCGGTCGGCGACCAGCTGGAACAGGGTCTCGCCGACGCGGCTGGGGGTGAACGCGGCGACGAACTCCTTGGCGACCGGGCCGTCGGGCTTGACGATCCGCTCGGGGACGACGCGCTCGCGGGGGAAGATGCGGGCCTCGTCGGCGGGCTGGCCGACGTTGCGGATGGACAGGGTCCGGCTCGACTCCTCGTTCCGCGGCAGGGCCCCGGGCCCCAGGACGCCCGCGTCCAGGAGGGGCGCGAACGCCTTGCCGATCTGGACGTGCAGGTTGTCGCGGCGCTGGGGGGTGTCGGTGGCGGCCTTGACGTCGAGGTACGCCTCGGGCTTGAGGTGCCAGGTCGAGACCAGCGTGGGGTCGACGTCCTCGAAGCGCTGGGACTTGGCGATGGTGACGGTCAGGTCGTCGAGGCGTTCGGCCAGGTCCTGGATCGGGGCCGGGTCGTTGAGCATGACCAGGGGGACCTGGTCGGCGGCGGCCTGGCGGAGGTTGCTGGTCTTGGTCTGGTTCCGGATGCGGAACTCCTTGACCTTGACGCGGATCTCGCGCTCCGGGCGCTGGCCCAGGCGGTAGACGAACGGCGGCCCGGAGCCGTGGACGACGGCCGAGGTGACGAGGACCGTCAGGCCGATCAGCGTGAAGCTGACGAGGCGGGCCCGCTGCCTGGCGGCGCGGCCCTGCTCGATCGAGACGCTGGGGAAGGATCGCAACTGGGCCCGACTCGGTTTCGGGCGCCGTCTACCGATGCTCATGGATGGCGACTCGACTCGCCGCGGCCGTCGCGAAGCGCGCCGCGCTGTTCCGCGCCGGGGCCGCGCGGCCCCGTGCGCCCCGGCCTCGACCCGGATGGCGGGTCGTCGGCCTTGCCGACGATCAGGTGCGTGAGGGATGAGAGGAGCGTCATGACGTCGCCCCGACGGGATCGGGGCCCGGCCGGTCGTGGACGTGCGGGTGGCCGTGGGGTCGGGCCGGGATGCCGATCGTCTCGTCCAGCTCGCGGGGGACGACCTCCACGGGTTCGTAGGCGTCGACGATCGCCTGGACCAGGGGGTGGCGGACGATGTCGGTGCGATCGAGCACGACCGCGGCGACGCCGGGGACCTTCGCCAGCCGCTCGACGGCGTCGGCCAGGCCGCTGGGGGTCGCGGGGGGGAGGTCGACCTGGGTGACGTCGCCGGTGACGACGATCCGCGAGTCCTGGCCCATGCGGGTCAGGAACATTTTCATCTGGGAGACGGTGGCGTTCTGGCCCTCGTCCAGGATGATGACGGCGTCGTTGAGGGTCCGCCCGCGCATGTAGGCGAGCGGGGCGATCTCGATCAGGTCGTTATCCATGTAGCGCCGGATCTGGTCGTACGGCATCAGGTCGTGCAGGGCGTCGAGCAGGGGGCGGAGATACGGGTTGATCTTCGCCTCCAGGTCGCCCGGCAGGAAGCCCAGGTGCTCGCCCGCCTCGACGGCCGGCCGCGCCAGGATGATCTTCTTGATCTTCCCCTGCCGCAACAACTGGACCGCGTAGGAGACGGCCAGGTAGGTCTTGCCGGTCCCCGCGGGGCCGACGCAGAGGACCAGGGCGTTGTCGCGCAGGGCGCGGAGGTAGCGGTCCTGGCCGCCGGTGCGGGGGCGGACGACGCGGTTCCCCTCGCGGATCTCGACGGAGCCCGGCTGGACGGGGGGGGCCAAGGCGCGGTCGATGAGGTCGGCGACGTCGGTCGAGGTGACGGGCCGGCGCGAGCGGTGGAGGGAGCGGAGGGCCTCGAAGATCCCCTTCGCCTGGTCGACGCGGGCGGGGTCGCCTTCGATCCGGACCTCGCCGCGGCGGGCCAGCACCTTCACCCCCAGCGCGTCGCGGATTTGCCGCAGGTGCTGGTCGCGACTGCCGAAGACCGCCAGTTCTTCGTCCTGGCCCTCCAGCGCGATGGTGACTTCCGGCATACCTCCCCTTTCGCCGACCCGGGCGGGCGCGACGGACTCGGGCCCGATCGGCCCTCTCCAAAACTCTATGCTAACAATCCGGGGGATGAAAACAATATGGCCCGGGGCAAGATGAATTTCGGTTCATGGGCCCAGGAAGGCCCAGAAGCCGTAGGCGACGGGGGCGGCGAACAGCAGCGAGTCGAGCACGTCGAGCACGCCGCCGAAGCCCGGGACGGCGGCCGAGGCGTCCTTGCGGCCGCAGTCGCGCTTCACCATCGACTCCATCAGGTCGCCGAGCTGCGCCACGGCCCCGACGACCAGGCCGAAGGCGACGGCCCCGGGCCAGCCCAGGGCGGTCAGGCCCAGGCGGCGGGCGAAGGACTCCACGGCCACGGCCCCGATCGCCGCGAACGCCAGGCCGCCGACGCCCCCGGCCACCGTCTTGTTCGGGCTCAGCGCCGGCCAGAGCTTGCGGCGGCCGAACAGCCGGCCGATCGTGTACGCGCCGACGTCCGCCCCCTTGGCCGTGGCGATGAGCATCGCCAGCGGGATCAGGCCGTGCTTGCAGCCTTCCAGCCAGCGCATCTGGACCATGAAGCTGCCGAGCAGGCCGACGTAGGCGACGACCAGGACCGTCCCGGCGATCGAGGCGACGGCCCCCCCTGGCTTTTCGAACCGCAGGCTCTCGGCCACGAACGCGGCCATCACGACCGCCGTGAAGGTGAGGAACGGCCAGGCGAGGACGCCGATGGACGCGAACGGCTCGGACATGATGGCCGAGACCCGCTCGTGGGTGGGGCAGGCGGCGGCCAGGTGGGGGAGCCAGTCGGCCGCGAGGATCGCCAGCAGGCCGCCGGCCACGACCCTCGGGTCGGGCCGCGCGGGGGTGTTCGACAGCAGCGCGACCAGCTCCCGGGACGTCGCCGCCATGACGAAGGCGGAGAGGAGGAACCAGAGCGGGAACCAGGGGGCGAGCCCTTGATCGACGTACAGGACCAGGGCCAGGGCCGCGACGATCAGGACGGCGCTGAGGACTCGGGTGCGGAGCATGAATCCCGGCGTGGCGAGCGGATGGCTTCGGGGAGGGCCCGCCGGCCGGGCACCCCTCGAATCCACTCTAACCCGCCGGGGTCCCCGCGGCCAGCGAGGAGGCCGGCAGGCCGCCGAACTTCCGCGTCCGGCCGGCGTAGTCGGCGCAGGCGCGGAGCAGGTCGTCGCCGCGGAAGTCGGGCCAGAGCTTGGGGGTGACCCACAGCTCCGTGTAGGAGACCTGCCAGAGGAGGAAGTTGCTGATGCGCATCTCGCCGGCGGTGCGGATCAGCAGGTCCGGGTCGGCCGCGCCGCCGGTCTCCAGGTAGGCGGCGAAGGCGGATTCGTCGAGCGTCGCCGGGTCGAGCCGCCCGGCGCGGGCCTCCTCGGCGATCTTGCGGGCGGCTTCGAGGATCTCGGCCCGGCCGCCGTAGTTGATCGCCAGGCGGAGGACCATCCCGGGGTTGGCGGCGGTCTCGGTGGCGGTCCGGTCGATCTCGGCCAGGACCTCCGGCGGCAGGCCGTCGCGGCGGCCGATGGTCGTCAGGCGGACGTTCTGCTCCATCAGCTCGGCGCGCTCGGCGACGAGGAAGTGGCGGAGCAGCCGCATCAGGAAGCGGACCTCGCGCGCGGGCCGCTTCCAGTTCTCGACCGACAGGCAGTAGAGCGTGACCTGCTCCAGGCCCAGGCGGACCCCCTCCTCGACGATCGCCCGCACGCTCTGGATGCCGCGGCGATGGCCCACCACGCGGGGGAACCCGCGCTGCTGGGCCCATCGGCCGTTGCCGTCCATGATGATCGCGACGTGGCGGGGGAGCTGCTCGGGCCGGAGGTTCCATTCCTCCAGGCGGGCGAGCCCTTCCTCGGTGACGTTCAGCGGGGGGCGGTCGTCGGGTGCCATGGGTCGTGTCGTGCCCAATCCGTGAGGGTGGGGGTCCTGCCGCGGCCGGCCCGGCCGGTCGGTTCAGAGGGCCTTCGGCACGCGGATCGTCTGGTTGCGGTCGGGGCCCACGGAGACGATCGACGCCGGGACGCCGACCTTCTTGCCGAGGAACTCGACGTAGTCGCGCGCGGCCTTCGGGAGGTCGTCCCACGTCCGGGCGGCGGTGACGTCTTCCTTCCAGCCCGGGAGGGTCTCGTAGACGGGCCGGCACTCCTCCAGGTCGGCCAGCGAGGCCGGCAGGGTGCGGACCGTCTCGCCGCGGCGCTCGTAGGAGACGGCCACGTTCAGCTCGTCGATCCCGCTGAGGACGTCGAGCAGCATGACGGCGATCTCGGTCGAGCCGCTGACCCGGGCGGAGTAGCCGGTGGCGACGGCGTCGAACCAGCCGCAGCGCCGGGGGCGGCCGGTGACGGTGCCGTACTCGCGGCCGACGCGGCGGATCCGCTCGCCGACCTCGTTGTCCTGCTCGGTGGGGAACGGGCCGCCGCCGACGCGGGTGGTGTACGCCTTCACGACGCCGATCCAGCGGTCGATGTACCTCGCCGGCACGCCCGAGCCCGGGGCCGTGCCGACGGCGCTGGAGCTGGAGCTGGTGACGTACGGATAGCTGCCGTGATCGACGTCCAGCAGCGAGCCCTGCGCCCCCTCGAACATCAGCTTCTTGCCGGCGTCGAGGCACTCGTGGAGCTTGGCGGTGGCGTCGCAGATGTACGGGCGGAGCGCCTCGGCGTGCTCCAGGTACTCCTCCGCGACCGCGGCGGCGTCGAACGGCTCGAAGTCGGGGAGCATCGCCGCCAGCAGACGGTTCTTGAAGTCGACGATCCGCTTGAGCTTCTCGCGCAGCTCGGCCGGGCGGTAGAGGTCGGCGATCCGGACGCCGTGGACCCGGCCCACCTTGTCCTTGTAGCACGGGCCGATGCCGCGGCGGGTGGTCCCCAGGTGGTCGGCGGCCGAGGACGACTCCTCGGTCAGCCGCTCCTCCTCCAGGTGGTACGGCAGGATGACGTGGGCCCGGTCGCCGATGTGGAGCCGGCCCTGGAAGCTCACGCCCTGGGCCTCCAGCGCCGCGACCTCCTTCAGCAGCGCCGGCGGGTGGATTACCACGCCGTTGGCGATCACCGCGTGCACATGGGATCGGAGGATCCCCGTCGGCACCAGCGACAGCTTGTACGTCACCCCCTCGTGGACGACCGTGTGCCCGGCATTGGCCCCGCCCTGGTATCGCACGACCACGTCGTGGTCGTCGCACAGCAGGTCCACGATCTTCCCCTTGGCCTCGTCCCCCCACTGGAGGCCGACCACGCACGTCGATCCCACGGCGCACACTCCGGAGCGGCTCGCGACCCGGTACGAGTCGCTTGGTATCGTAAAGTCACAGGTTACAGGACCGGCGCGGCCTCGTCAATGAGGCCGCGGGCCGGGGCGATCGAACGGCATCGGCCTGGAGCGAAGTCGAGCATGCGGACGACATCCCATCTCCCCTCGTGGTGCTCCGTCGAGAACATCGGAGCGGGAGCCGGAATCCCCCCTTCTCCCCTCGTGGGAGAAGGTGCCCCCGAGGGGCGGGTGAGGGGGGCGCGACCGAAGGCCGAGGGGATTCCCCCTCATCCGGCCTGCGGCCACCTTCTCCCACGAGGGGAGAAGGATGATTCGCGTCGGCCTCCTCGCGCTCTCCGGCCGTCTCGTTCCGACGCCCGCTCAGCCGAGGGCGGCGCGGAACTCGTCGAAGAGGTACTGGCTGTCGTGGGGGCCGGCGGAGGCCTCGGGGTGGTACTGGACGCTGAAGACGGGGAGCCGCTTATGGCGGAGCCCTTCCAGGGTCTGGTCGTTGAGGTTGACGTGGCTGGGGGCGACGTCGGCCGGGAGGGAGGCGGGGTCGACGGCGAAGCCGTGGTTCTGGGTGGTGATCTCGACCTTGCCGGTGGCCTGGTTGCGGACGGGGTGGTTGGCGCCGCGGTGGCCGAACTTGAGCTTGAACGTCTTGGCGCCGAACGCCTGGCCGAGGAGCTGGTGGCCCAGGCAGATGCCGAAGATGGGGATCCCGCGCGAGTCGGCGGCGGACTTGATGAGCGCCTTTAGGGTCGCGGTGGCGTCCACGAGGGCCGAGGGGTCGCCGGGGCCGTTGGAGAGGAACACGCCGTCGGGATTGTGCTCCATCACGGCCTCGGCGGGGGCCGAGCCGGGGACGACCGTGACGCGGCAGCCGACGTCTACCAGGTGCCGCGGGATGTTCCACTTCATGCCGAAGTCCATCGCCACCACATGGGGCCGCTTCGCCCCCCGGGGGCTGCGGGGGCCGTTCTCGCCCCGGCCGGAGGCGTCGAACTGGTAGGACTGGGGGAGGCCCGGCTCCCAGACGGTCGCGCCCGGGGGCATGACCTCGCTGGCCAGGTCGCGGCCGACCAGGCCGGGGCTCTTGCGGGCCTTGGCGACGAGGCTGGCGTCGTCCAGGTCGGTCGTGGAGAGGATCCCCTTCATGGCCCCCTGGACGCGGGTGAGGCGGACCAGGGCGCGGGTGTCGATCCCGGTGACGCCGATCACGCCGTTCTCGGCCAGGTAGTCCTCCAGCGACTTCTCCGCGCGGAAGTTGCTGACCAGCGGCGACAGCTCGCGGACGATGAAGCCGCGGACCCAGGGGCGGCGGCTCTCGGCGTCCTCGGCGTTGACGCCGTAGTTGCCGATCTGGGGGTAGGTCATGGCCACGATCTGGCCGTTGTACGACGGGTCGGTGAGGATCTCCTGGTAGCCGGTCATGCTCGTGTTGAACACGACCTCGCCGTCGATCTCGCCCTGCGCCCCGAACGCCCGGCCCGTGAACACCGAGCCGTCCTCGAGCGCCAGTTTCGCCGTGCCCATCGCTTCTCCCGGGGCCGGATCGCGGCCCGCTCTCCGAGTTGCCTGTCCTGGACGCGCCTCGCAAATCCGCCGATGAACGTCACGAGTTCTAGGGGAGGCGATCGCAACGTCCTTCCCCCCTGGCGGGGGAAGGTGGCCCGAAGGGCCGGATGAGGGGGACGACGCGAGAGACGGCCGTCGGGTCGCAGCGACGGCGTTCTTGGGCGGGCCGTCGGAGCCCGACGGCACCCGTGCTCCGCGTCCCCCTCATCTGACCCTTGCGGGGTCTGTCTTCCCCCGCGAGGGGGGAAGACGGGTTGATCGAGACCTCTCCGAAAGTCTTGACGGTCGGCAAATCCCCACGATTCTACGCGCGGGGGGAGGCGGACGTCGAGGCGATTCGACGCCGCCTTGCGCCGATGGGAGCGGTCGCGAGGGCGACGACCCAGGCGATCAGGCCGAGCATCGCGGCGACGGCCGCGTCGGATTCGGGCCGCTCGCGGAACAGCAGCACGCCCGGGCCGACGGTCGCGATCGAGGCGGATGAGAGGACGAGCACGGCCGGCGCGACGGCGACGGCGGCCGTCGCGAGGGTCGCGAGGAAGTCGCGCCAGCCCCCGCCGAAGCTCGCCCCGCGGGCCAGGCGGCGGGCCGACCCGCGGCGGGCCCCGGCCAGGGCGGCGGCGTCGAGGCGGGGGCCGGGGGCGGCGTCGGGCTCGGCCGGGCCGAGCGGCCGGCGGCCGATGCGGGCCGAGGCGACGGCCAGCCAGGCGGCCAGGGTCGCCGCGACCAGCGGCGCGCGGTCGCCGGCCAGGACCGTCGCGGCCGGCGACCGCCCCGCCCAGCCGGCGGCGGCGGCGAGGACCAGGAGCCGCCCCAGCGCCAGGACCACGACCCCGGCCGCGAGCGGCGGCGGCGCGGAGGCCTTCGCGAGCCGACGGAACCGGCCAGCCGCCGCCGGGCCCGCCGAGGCTTCCAGTCGCGCCACGATCCGATTCGAGAGGGCCGCCAGGACGGCCACGCCCAGGCCCAGGGCCAGCGAGCGGACGAGGACCCGCGCCATCGTCGGGTCGGCCGCCATCCGGCCCAGCGTCGCGCCGCCGCTTGCGCCCATCCCGATCCCGACCATCCCGGCCAGGACGGACGCGCCGAACCCCGTCGCGAGGATCGTCCTCGCGACGGCCCGACGCCACGAGGCCGGGGGCCGGGGGCGGTCGCCCCGGTCGCCGGCCGTCGCGCGATCGCGGCCGGACCAGAGCCGCAGGCCCGCGCGCCAGGCGGCGGCGGTCAGGATCGCGATCAGCCCCAGCGACGCCAGAGCGGGGAACGGCGCGTCGCCCGTCGCGACCAGGACCATCTGATACCCGAGCGTCCGCCGCAGGCCGAGGAGCAGGGGGGCCCCCGGGTCGGCCAGGGTGAGGGCGAACGTCAGCGCCCCCGCGCGGGCCACGGCCGGCCGGAGCAGGGGCCACGCCAGCCGTCGCCAGCGCCCGGCCCGCGAGCCCCCGGCCAGCGCGGCGGCCTCGCGCCACGAGGGGTCGAGGCCGTCGAGCGCCCGGAGGTAGGCCAGCGCGCCGGCCGCCGCGCCCGGGATCGTCGAGGCCGCGACCCACGCGATCCAGCCGGGGTCGACCGGGAAGAACCGCGACCAGCGCCCCGACGCGAGCAGCAGCCGGCCCCAGGCGGCCGAGCCGCCGGCGTCGAGCCATGCGGAGGCCCCCAGGGAGATCAGGTAGGGGGGCGAGGCCGCCGCGATCCCCAGGGCGACGAGGGCCGCCGACCGCGAGATCCCGCCCGGCTCGCCCACCGCGCGGCCGACCAGCGTCCCGCCGACGATCGTCGCCAGCGACGCGAGCCCGGCCACGAGGACGCTGTGGCGGAGGGTCGCCCAGACGAACGGGTCGAGCAGCGTGACCGCCGCGGGGAACAGCGACGCCCTCGCCTCGCCGTCCGGGCCGAGGTCCGCCAGCGCGCAGACCCCCAGCGCCGCCAGCGGCCCGACGACGAGCATCCCCAGCGTCAGCGACGCGAACCAGCCTGAGATGAGACGGATCAACGCACCCCCCGACGCCGGACCTGGAGACGCCCCATCGTAGCAGGCCGTTTGACGCGCCTGATAGTGTTGGGAGGCCGGGCCCGTCGCCCGCCCAGGTCCCCCCGGAGGAATCCCGATGAAGGTCTATCGGTTGCACGAGTTCAGCGGTCCCGACGGCTGGAAGCTCGAAGACGCCCCCACGCCGAAGCCGGGGCCGGGCGAGGTTTTGGTCCGCATGCGCGCCGCGTCGCTGAACTTCCGCGACCTGATGATCTCCAAGGGGGTGTACAACCCCCACTTCAAACTCCCGCTCGTCCCGCTCTCCGACGGCGCCGGCGAGGTGGTCGAGAACGGCCCGGGGGCCTCGCGGTTCCGCCCGGGCGACCGGGTCTCCTGCAACTTCATGGCCCGCTGGGTCGACGGCCCCCTCGACGACTTCAAGGCCAAATCGGCGCTCGGCGGCGAGGTCCCCGGCGTGCTGGCGCAGGAGGTCGTCCTGCCGGAATGCGGCCTGGTCGGCGTGCCGGACTCGCTCAGCTTCGAGGAGGCCGCCACGCTCCCCTGCGCCGCGGTCACGGCCTGGCACGGGCTGTTCGAGACCGGCGGCGTCCGGGCGGGTCAGACGATCCTGACCCAGGGGACCGGCGGCGTCTCGATCTTCGCCTTGCAGTTCGGGAAGGCCGCCGGGCTCCGCGTCGTCGTCACGTCCAGCAGCGACGCCAAGCTCGAACGGGCCCGCACGCTGGGGGCGGCCGGGACGATCAACTACAAGTCGACGCCCGATTGGGAGAAGGCCGCCCGCGAACTGACCGGCGGCCGGGGCGTCGACCTCGTCGTCGAGTTGGGGGGCGCGGGGACGCTCCCGAAGTCGCTCCGCGCGGTCAAGACCGGCGGGACGATCGCGATGATCGGCGTCCTGACCGGCCCCGGCGAGGGCGTCGACCCGGTCCAGGTGCTGATCCGCGGCATCCGCTTGCAGGGCGTCTTCGTCGGCTCCCGCGCAATGTACGAGTCCATGCTCCGCGCGATCGAGTTCCACGCCATCAAGCCGATCGTCGACCGCGTCTTCCCCTTCGACCGGGCCGTCGACGCCCTGCGGCACCTGGAGAGCGGGTCGCACTTCGGGAAGGTGGTGATCGGGATCTGAGGGGCTCACGCCCCGCCGACGGCGAACTTGCCGGCCAGGAGGGTGACGTTCTCCGGGGCGATGGAGAGCGTCACGCCCTGGCCTTCGCGGAGGTTGGCGGACTGGCTCTGCAAGGCGAGGGCGACGACGGGCCAGTCGCCGGGGCCGCGGAGGAGGATGCGGCGGGTGGGGCCTTCGAACGTGATGCGCTCGACGGTCGCCGGCAGGCGGTTGGCGTCGGCGGGGACGCCGGGGGCGATGGCGAACGACTCGGGGCGGATGCAGACCGTGACCGGGGAGCCGGCCGCGAGCCCCGCCAGGTTCGTCCGCGCCACCAGCCGGCCGACGGGCGTGCGGACGACGACCTCGCGGCGCGTGGCGTCGTGGCCCAGGCCGTCCACCTGGCCCTGGAGCAGGTTCGTCGCGCCCAGCAGCCGCGCGACGAAGACGTCGACGGGCTGGTTGTAGAGTTCTTGCGGCCGGCCCGACTGGAGGATGCGGCCCAGGTCCATCACCGCCAGCCGGTCGGCGCGGGCCAGGGCCTCGGCGACGTCGGAGGTCAGCAGGAGCGTCGTGACGCCGGCCTCGGCACGGGCGCGTCGGATCTCGTCCCACGCCTCCTCGCGGCCCCGGGGCTCGATCCCGGCCAGGGGCTCGTCGAGGATCAGGAGGCCCGGCCCGACGATCAGCGCGCGGGCCAGCGCCACGCGCAGCGACTGCCCCGCCGAGAGCGCGTCCGGCCGCCGGTCGGCGATCGTGTCGATCCGGAGCGCGGCCAGCGACTCGTCGACGCGGCGGCGACGCTCCCGCGCGGGGACGCCGCGGGCCTTCAATGGGTAGGCGACGTTCTCGCGGACCGTCAGCGCGGGCCAGAGGGCGTGGTCGCGGAAGACCACGCCGACGCCGCGCTCGGCGGCGGGGGTCGCCTGGACCATGCGGTCGCCCAGGTAGATCTCGCCGTCCTCGGGCGTCTCCAGCCCGGCCAGCAGCCTCGCGAACGTGGTCTTCCCCGCGCCGGGGGGGCCGAGCAGGCACGTCAACTCCCCGGGCGGCAGGCGCAGCGAGGCGTGATCGACCGCGGCGACGCGGCCGTAATGCTTGACCAGTCCTTCGGCGATGACGCGGATCATGAGGCGCTCGGCGGGGGCTTGGATGCGGCCAGGCGGGCCACCCAACGGTAACGCTGGCGGGCCCACTGCGTCCATTCCGCCCTCAGCCAGGCGCGGAACCGGGGCTCGCGCGCCAGGCGGCCTCCCTCGGCGGCGGCGATCTCCTCCAGCACGGATCGATCCAGGTCGCGCCGCGGGCCCAGCCAACTCCGCGCGAGCCAGTCGCGCGCGCCGAGGTCGGGGGCGACCTGCGCCGTGAGCGAATCGACCAGCGCCGGGCCGTCCTCGCCGGGCTTCGCCAGCAGCTTCTCGATGGACGCGGGGGGCCAGGGGGGGGGCTGCGTCAGCCGCTCGACGGCCCATGTCGGCGAGCCCGCTGCCTTCACCGCCGCCACGGCGATCGCCAGCTCGTCGTGCGCGTCCACGAGCGTCGCCCCTAGCAGGTCCGCCGTCAGGGCCCGTTCCCGCGCGAGCGCCCCCGCCTGCGAGGCCGCTTCGAATTTCGGCCCCATCCGGCCGCCGCCGGTTTCCTCCAGGAACTTGAGGAAGGCCCGCGCGGCCCGTGGTCGCCTCGTCCCCTCCATGACCGCCGCGCCTTCTTCGGCCGGTCGCGACGACGTGGGCCGCCAGCCGGCGGGGGGGGATTCGCCATAGGCGTCGAGCAGCCCCGCGTAGCCGGGGCGCCAGCCGTCGGTGCCGACGCGGGCCAGGCACCGCCCCAGGCTCGCCGGGTCGCGACGAGGGTCGGCCGGGGGGGCGTCGTCGGGGCCTGCCGTCGTGCGCGCCACGATCCAGTAGGGCCGGGGCGCGCCGTCGCTCAGGCTTTGGAGCCGGCCGTCCGCGGCCAGCCGCGCGTAGCCGCCGACGTCGCCGCCGAGGAGGACGTCGGGCGCGGGGGCGATGCGGCGGGACGCGCGGTCGACGGGCTCGTCGTCGGCCGCCTCGACCCAGGCGATCGCGCCGGCGTCGACGTCCTCGCCGGGCCGGGCGCGGAGCCAGTCGGCGAAGTCCTTCGCCAGCCGCGCCCGCTCCTCGCGCGGCCAGGGCGTCGCGATCCGCAGGCCGTCGGACGGCGGCGCGAACAGGGCCCCGACGTCTCCGCAGCCGGCGACGGCCGCCAGGAACAGGATCGCGGCCCGGCGCGCGGGGCTCATTGCTTCGGCGCGGCGTTCGACTTGCCCAGCTCGACGCGGAGCACGACGTCCTTGCCGTCGCGCTTCACGGTCACGTCGACGACGTCGCCGGGCTTGTAGCGGCCGAGGCTCTCCATATAGTCGTAGATCGTGGCGATGGGCTTGCCGCCGATGCCGACGATCACGTCGCCCCCCTTGACGCCGGCCTTCTGGGCCGGGCCCCCCTCGCGGACGTCGGAGAGCTTCATCCCGGCCTTGGACTCGTCGGCGTAGTCGGGCATCACGCCCAGGGTCACGCTCATGCCGGTCGAGGCCGACTGCTGGCCGCCGCCGTGGCGCGGGGTGGCGGCGCGGACGAACTCGGGGCGATCGGGGCGGCGGAGGACGTCGAGCAGGATCAGCTCGCAATAGTCGGCGATCCGGGCCATGCCGGGGAAGTTGATCTTCGGCCAGTCGTCGCTGGGGCGGTGGTAGTCGGGGTGGATGCCGGTGAACGCGAAGAGGATGGGGACGTCCTTGGCGTAGAACGACTGGTGGTCGCTGCCGCCGAAGCCGTCGGTCATGCCGGCCACCTTCTTGATCTTCAGCCCGGAGTCCTTCCCCAGCACCTCGACCAGCTCGCCGAAGCCCGGCGAGGTCCCGGTGCCGATCATCGTCAGTTCGCCTTTGGGGTCGAGCCGGCCGACCATGTCGAAGTTGAACATCAGCACGGTGGAGTCGAGCGGGAACAGCGGGTTGTCGGCGTAGTGCTGCGAGCCCAGCAGCCCGCGCTCCTCGCCCGAGAACGCCATGAAGACGACCCGGCGCGGGGGCGGGTCGGTGCGGGAGGACAGCCGTCGGGCCAGCTCCAGGACCATCGCCGTGCCGGAGGCGTTGTCGTCGGCCCCGTTGTGGACGTCGGACGAGAGGAACGCCAGCGAGCCCGAGAGCATCCCGCCCCGGCCCAGGTGGTCGTAGTGGCCTCCCACGACGATCGTCTCGTCCGCCTTCGGCCCGGACCCCTCCAGCACGCCGATCACGTTCTTGGTCTCGATCGACGGCCGGTCGATCGTGACGTGACTGGTGAGGGCGACCCCCTTCAGCTCGCGCGAGCGGGGCTTGAGATCCTTGTCGATCTCCTCCTCCAGCGTCGCGAGGCCCGGCTCGCCGGCGGCCTTGAGGAGCCTGTCGGCGAAGTCGCGGGTGACGTGGACGACGGGGAGCCTGGTGATGGATTCGGCGCCGGCGGAGCCCAGGTTGAGCAGGGCGTCGCGGTCGGAGCCCAGGCCGGCCAGGTCGTTGACGACGATCAGCATCGCCGCGCCGTGCTGGAAGGCGTTGGTCGCCTTGTGGCGGAATGTGGCGAAGTCGCTGGTCTTCTTGCCGTCGAACGGGCTGGCGTCGTCGTCCTGCTGGGGCTCGCGGCGGATCGTCAGCACGGCCTTGCCGGCGACGTCCAGGCCCTCGTAGTCGTCGTACTTGAGGCCGGGGCGGTCGGCCGTGATGCCGTAGCCGGCGAAGACGATGGGAGCGGCCTCGACGGAGCCCGTGGAGCCGATCGCCAGGGCGTTGAAGTCGGTGCGGGCCGCGCCGGCGATCGTCGCGCCGTCGGGGCCGGTGGCGATCAGGTCCATCGGCTCGCCGACGCGGGGCTGGCCGGTAATGGCGAACTTCTGGAAGTAGCCGTCGGCCCCCGGCGCGGGCTTGAGGCCCATCGCTTCGAACTGCTTCGCGATGTGGTCGGCGGCGGCCTCGATCCCCTTCGTCCCCGGGGCGCGGCCCTCCTGGGCGTCGTCGGCGAGGAACGACACGTCGGCCTTGAGCCGGGCCTCGGCCGGCGCGACGGGGGCCGCGTCGCCGACCGGCGCCTGCGCCCTCGCGGCGGCCCCGGTCGACCCCAGGGCCGCGACGACGGCCGCCGCCTTCAAGAGCCGAACCATCCGATCCTCGCGATGCCTCATCTCCGCCGTTCCTTTCTCCAGGCGTTCGCCGCGTCGTCCGAACGATTCTCGGCGCCGCCCCCGGCGCGGTCAAGCGGTCGCCGGGCCCGCCCCCGCCGCGTTGCACCCGCGGCAGGGCGTCGCTACACTGAACGGCGGAGTGGCTAGGACAACTGTCGCTTTGGTCGGGGAGGCTCGGCGTCATGGGCGCGACGATGGCGAGGCGGTTCGGTTGGATCCCGGCCCTGATGCTGGCGGCGGCCCCGGCCCCGGCCCAGGAGGCGGCCGACCCGGCGCTGCGGGACCGGGTGTTGCAGCTCGTGGAGCGGCTCGACGCCGAGAAGCCCGAGGCCCGCGACGCCGCCGAGGCCGCGCTGAAGAAGCTGGGCCCGAAGGCGCTGCCGCTCCTCCCCGACGCGGCCGGGTTGCCGAAGGCCCGTTCCGAGCGGCTGGCGAAGGTCCGCGAGGCGATCCAGGCGGCCGTCGCCGACGTCGACCCCTCGACCCCGTCCGCCGTGACGATCCACGCCCAGGGGATTCGCCTGAGCGACGCGCTCCAGCAGTTGCAGAAGCAGACCGGCAACGCGATCGCCGACCTCCGCGAGCAATACGGGGCGGAGGCGACGAACCCCTCGTTCGACCTCGACCTGGAGGCCGTGCCGTTCCTCAAGGCGCTCGACGAGGTCGCGGCGAAGGCGGGCGTGACGACCTCGCCGTTCACCGGCGACGGCTCGATCGGGATCATGGCGGCGGGCGAGATGGGCGCCGCGAAGCCGCCGGTGGAGTACGTCGGGCCGTTCCGCGTCACGCTCAAGCAGATCGCTCAGCAGCGCGATTTCCAGGCCGGGACGTCGGCGGCCAACGTCGCGCTGGAGGTCGGCTGGGAGCCCCGGATCCGGCCGATGCTCCTGGCGATCAAGTCCGACAAGATCGAGGTGAAGGACGACCAGGGGCGCGAGGTCAAGCCGCAGGTCGCCATGGAGTCGGGCGACGTGGTCCTGCGGCCCGAGAACCCTTCGGCCGAGATCAACGTCAACCTCGCCGCCCCCGAGCGCTCGGCCGCGAAGCTCGCCACCCTGCGCGTCCAGGCCGAGATGACCCTCCCCGCCGGCCTGAAGACGTTCCGCTTCCCCAGGCTCGACGAGAAGAAGACCATCCAGCAGGGGGACGTCTCGGTGACGCTCGAAGGGGTGGAGGTCGACGAGCAGATCTGGAAGGTCACGGTCGTCCTCGCCTACCCCGGCGAGGGCCCCGCGTTCGAGAGCTACCGCCAGGGCCTGTTCAACAACCAGGTCTGGCTCCAGAAGGCCGACGGCTCGAAGTTCGAACAGAACGGCGGCTTCTCCAACACCGGCAGCGACGGCGGCCGGCTGGGCTTCGAATACATGTTCGTCGACGTCCCGGGCGAGACGAAGGATTACCAGCTCGTCTACGAGACCCCCAGCAAGGTCGTCTCGGTCCCCCTCGACTTCACGTTCAAGGACGTGCCGCTGCCGTGACCAGCGGGGCCCTCAATCGCACCGGGGCTTCTTGAACTCGCCGCGCTCGATGCCGTACTTCTGGAGCTTCTGGGAGACGCTGCGGCGCGAGAGGCCGCTGTGGCGGGCGGTGCGGGCGACGTTGCCGCTGTATTCCGACATCACCCGCCGGAAGTATTCGCGCTCGACCTGGCCGACGAGGTCGTCGATCAGGTCGGGGAGGCGGGCGTCGATGTCGATCGGGTCGGGGCCGGCCGCCTGCGAGGTGCGCGGGGCGACGGTCTCCGGGAGGAGGTCGCGGTGGAGGACCGAGCCCTCCGCCATCGCGACGGCCGCCTTGATCGCGTTCTCCAGCTCGCGGACGTTCCCCGGCCACTGGTGCTGCAAGAGGGCCTGCATCGCCGCCGTGTCGATCTGGCCGATCGGGTTGGCGGCGGTCGCGTGCTTCTCCACGAAGTGCATCGCCAGCAGCGGCACGTCCTCCTTGCGCTCGCGCAGGGGGGGCATGTCGATGAGGACGACCTTCAGGCGGTAGTAGAGGTCGGCGCGGAAGCGGCCGGCCTTGACCTCGTCCTCCAGCCGCTTGTGGGTCGCCGCCACGATGCGGACGTCGACCTTGATCGGATCGACGCCGCCGACGCGCTCCAGCGTCCCGGTCTGGAGGACGCGGAGGAGCTTCACCTGCATCGCCGGCGAGATGTCGCCGATCTCGTCGAGCAGCAGCGTGCCGCCGTCGGCCTTCTCGAACCGGCCGATCTTGCGCTTCTCGGCCCCGGTGAAGGCGCCGCGCTCGTGGCCGAACAGCTCGCTCTCCAGCAGGGAGTCGTTGAGCACGGCGCAGTTGAGCGCGACGAACTTCCCCTTGCGCCGGGTGTTGACGGCGTGGAGGGCCTGGGCGACCAGCTCCTTGCCGGTGCCGGTCTCGCCGTGGATCAGGACGGTGGAGTCGACCGGGCCGACGTGCTGGATGAGGTCGAAGATCTTGCGCATCTTCGGGCTCTGGGACAGCATCGTGTGGAAGCTGTAGCTGCCGCGGAGCTTGTTCCGGAGCTGGGCGAGGTCGTCGATCAGCCGGCGGCGATCCAGGGTGCGCTCCACGACGGCTCGGAGGTGCTCCGGCTCGCAGGGCTTGCGGAGGAAGTCGTCGGCGCCGGCCTTCATGGCCTGGAGGGCCTCCGAGGCGTCGCCGTAGGCGGTGACGACCACCACGCCGACCGGCACCCGGCGCTCGCGGATGGCCTTGAGGAGTTCGAAGCCCCCCATGTCGGGCATGCGGAGGTCGGTGACGACCAGGTGGAACTCCCGGCCCTGGAGCATCTCCAGCGCGGTCGCCCCGTCGTAGGCCGCCTCGATCTCGTAGCCTTCCGGCTCCAGGACCTGCCGGAGGTATTCGCAGCCCAGCTTCTGGTCGTCGACCGTGAGGATCCGGCGCTTCATGGGTTCCATCCTCGTGCCGTGATGCGGATTCCCTGCGGGCGGCACCGTCCATTGTGCCCAGACCGCCCGCGACTTGGGAAGCATCGACCGGGGATTTCCTCCCATGGCCGCGCGACGTTCAGGTCCCCCTTCGCGACCGCCGCCATTCGATGGGCGACGCCTGGACGAGCGTCGGGGGCGCGACCGAGCCGATCAAGGCGAGGACCAGGACGTTCCGCGATCGAGGCGACATGACGGTTCCTTCCTGAAAACCGCTGGCCATGCGCATGCGACGATGATGAAGTCGTCGGATCGCGGAGATCATAAGTGCTGGTCGAGAAGTTGTTCAAGGCTCTTTACAGCGGTTTGCCTCCGGACAGCATACGTCTCGCCCCGAACGCCCACTGAGATGCAGCTTCTTCCTGGTTGGAGCCTATCCCAGTAGGCTTGAATTCAGCGTGATCTCCGGCTCCCAACCCGCCTACTGGGATAGGCTCTTAGGCCCGTGAACGGTTACGCAAGGAGTTAGACGTGGCATCATTAAGCTTGAACAGCCTTGAAGACAGCAACTCGTTCTATGTCATCGATATTTATTGGTCAATTAGCATGGTTTACTCATTAAGCCTTGGAGCAGAGCAGATTTTTCTAAACAAGAGCCCCCAAGGTGAGTGGGATGCCATCTGCAGATCTGGACAGGAGTATTTCCGACTTTCCAAGCCCTTAGATCCAGCGGTCGACGAGAGATCCAGTTTGCTGTCGCTCTTCGAAGAGGACGCCATATGGCATTACACAAACAGCAATGAATCCCAAGGACACCGATCAATAATTATTTCCCAGGAAGTCGTAGACATGTGGGTTTGGCAGAACCCCGACAATGCGGACGACATAATGGTATCGTTGATTTACAATAAAAATGTGAAAGATTTAGCATATTCCATTCTGCGTAACCGTTCATGGGCTGGTGCTTGACTGACGACGGTCCGCCTGAGCATCTTCGAGGCAGGACGCCGCCCGACGGCATACCTGCCGAGTACTGGGACGCCCTGCCGGCCGAATTGCGGCCGGGACTGCTGGCGATCGTCGCCGCGTTCGAGGCCCGATCGCGGCCCAGGACGCTCGGATCGCCGAGTTGGAGGCGAGACAGAACCGGAGCTCGTCTAATTGGGGTGTGAGTAGCAATGGAACGGAAAACTGGAATAATGTGCAGGATTCGGGCGATCATCCTGCGGGGCCGACTGCCGCCCCCCGGGGCGGGGGCGGCAGGGACGCTCGGCCGGCCGAACGGTGTCAGCGGATGGGGACGGCGCTCCTCGGCGCGGCCTCGGGTTTCCCGGGCTCCCCCACGGACTTCTTCGATCGGGCCTTCTCGGCGCGCTCTTCGAGGACCTCCTGGACGGCGTCGCGGACGGCCGTGCTGCTGACGAAGGGGAGGGCCCGGGCGCGCCGGCCCCCCTTCAGCGTCACGACGACCGGCTTGGCCTTGGGGTCGTTGGGGACCAGGGAGTACGACTTCTTCTGCTCCTGGGCGGTGCCGTCGTGCGCGACGACCTCCAGGGAGAGGCGGGTGGAGGGCTTCGCCGGGTCGTCGACGACGGGCATGATGCGGATCGTGTAGTCGCCGTCGAAGCCGCGTGGGCAGGCGTAGACCTCCTCCGGGCGGCTCCCCTTGCCGTCCTTCAGCAGGGCCCCGCCGAAGACCGAGCGGGGCATGTCGCGGGAGACCGTCGCGCCCAGGGGCTCCTCGACGATCAGGTCGTAGTCGGCGTTGCCGTCCCAGGTGAGCCGGATGAAGAGGTCGCGGGACTCGGAGGCGGGGAGGGCGGCGGCGAGCGTCTCGGCCTCGTCGGTCCGGCCTTCCTCCCGCAGCGCCTTGCCGAGGGCGTCGGCCTGCTTGCGGGCCTCGGCGCGGAAGTAGTCGTCCTGGCCGGGCCAGCCCAGCGCGAGGAGCCTTTCGACCGAGTCGGCCATCCGCTTGGGGTCGCGGACCTTCTGGGCCAGCATCATCGACATCAGGATCGGCTCGGCCCGGTGCGGCACCTTGGGCATCGCCTCGTCGAGCAGGGGGCCGACGCGGTCGGTGTGGCCCTTGAGCAGGAGCTTGTCGGCCGCGCTGACGAGGTGGTTGGGGTTGTGCGTCCGCAGGGCCATGTCGGCGGCGTTGTCCAGCGCCTTGTGGACGTCCTCGGGCTTGCCGCCGTTCATCTCGATCGCCAGGCCGAGGGCCTCGTACATCCAGAACTCGGCCTCCTTCGGGCGGTTCTTCAGGTAGGCCAGGAGCGCCGCGTGGACGTCCTTCGTCTTGCCGCTCTGGTTGAGCAGGCGGATGGTCTCGTGGAGCTGGTTGGGGGTCTCGTCGTGCTTCTTGAAGTAGTTGGACCAGTAGGCGTAGGGGTCGCCCGCAGCGGCGGGCCGGGCGGAGGTGCCGCCGGTGATGGGGATGAGGCCCTCGCGGCCGGACGGGGCGAGGCGGACCTTGGGCTCGGCGTCGGCCGGCTTCGAAACGCCGGCGGGATCCGCCGCCTTTCGGCCGGACGGATCCCGCGCGGTGTCAGTCGAGGGGCGGGGCCGATCGGCCCCGAGGCCGCTCAGTTGCTTTTTTTTTGCATGAGGGCGCCGGCGGGGTCGTCCTGGGTGGGGACGACCGGGATGGACATCATGCCCATGCCGCCGCCCATGCCGCCCATGCCTCCCATGCCGCCGCCCATGCCGCCCATGCCGCCGCCCATGCCCATGCCTCCCATGCCGCCGCCCATGCCGCCCATGCCGCCGCCCATACCGCCCATGCCGCCGCCGCCGCCCATGATGAGCGACATGGGGATGAGGGCGAGGTCGGCGACGGGGTAGACGCGGATGTCGGTCTGCTGGTCCTCGGACTCCTGCGACGTGATCATGAGGAACCCGTCCTTGACCGTGTAGGTCAGGCCGAGCTGCTTGAGCATGAGGCGCAGGGTGGTCTTGAGGGGGACGCCGTCGAGGTCGATGGAGACCGGCGAGGTCATCGTCTTGTCGGCCTCGTTCAGGCCGATGGGGTCGACGTAGATGGGGATGCCGTTGTCCTGGGGCGTCTGGGTGGCCTGCTTGACGTACTTGAGGATGTCCTCGAGCGGCGTCTCGTTGGGGAAGTTCATCGCCAGGGGCTCGTCGAGCTTGGCGAGGATGGCCTTGGTCTTGGGGTCGCGGTCGAAGACGTCCACGGCCTTGCCGTAGCGGGCGATGCGTCGCTCGGACATGATGCGGAACAGGTTGGCGTCGGGGTATTCGATGATCTTGTCGTCGGGGAAGGGGACGGCCGCGCGGGTGACGTCCTGCATCGTGAGCATGAAGCGGTATTCCTTCAGCTCCTCGAACTGCTTCTCCTGCGACAGGAAGCCCATGGTGGTGGAGACGAACATGCCGGCGTAGGGGGCCGGATCCTCGTCGCTGTAGGGGAGGGTCCCCTTGTGCATGAGCGACCGGGCGTGCTGGGAGAGCAGGCGGGCCTCGTAGAACGGCGCGGTGGCCAGGGCGATGTTCCCCATGCCGCCGTTGTACAGGGTGTTGTAGACGCCCTCGCCCATCAGCGCGTCGAACTGCTCCATCATGGCCTTGATGGTCTGCTCGTTCTGCGTGAGCTGCGAGAGGCCGCGGTTGCGCTGCTCGGCGGCCGACTCGAGCCGCTGCCGCTCGATTCGCTCGTTGACGATGCGCTCCTCGTTGCGGAGGAGGTCCAGGGACTGGGCCTGGAGCTCGCGGAGGAGCTGGTTGCGGACGGACTCGGGGACGTTGGTGGCCGACTGGACGACGTTGCGGGCGAGCCGGTTGGCGTCCAGGGCGGCCTCGATCTGGCCCTTGTTCGCCTGCTCGCGGGCGGCGGTCATGCGCTGGCGGACGTCGCTGGTCAGCTGCTGCTGGGCGATGGCGTCGGCGCGTTCCGACTCTTCCAGCGTGGCGCGGTTGTTGGGGCCGGCGTCGGGGGCGGGGGGGGGCGTCGGCTGCGCGCCGGCCTCGGGGGCCGGGGGCGGCGGGGTCGCCGGATCCTGGAGGGCGATCCGCTCGACGAGGCGGCGCTGCGAGGCCCTGGCCTCTTCGAGGCCCTTGGTCGCGTCGGCGTCACCGGGGGCGAGCTCGAGCGCCTTCTGGAAGAAGGACCGCGCCATCCCGCCCGCGCCGTTGGCGAGCGCCTGCCGGCCGAGTTCGGTCAGCTGTTGGTGGACGGGCGGGGCGGCGTCGTCGTCGCCGCGCGACGCGGACCCGGACAGCAAAATGCCGCCCAGGGTCAGCAGCCCGGCACCTTTCCACAGTCTCGCGGTTCGGGGCATGTTCGAGGCTCTCCAGCAGAGGTGGTCACCGGCGCCTGGACCGGTCTCGGCGCTAGGTGTTGACTCGTCGCAATTGGTGCGGACGCGCCCGCCGGCCGGCGAACGCCGGCGCGAGGGCGGTCCGGGGGTGAACCTGGGCCGGCCCGACCCGGCCGCGCGAGGCGCGACGCCTCGCCGCGGATGTGCTCCCGGGGGTGCTGCTCTTCGGTGAATCCACGACTCCCATGGGGCGGTTCGATGCTGGCTCGGTTCGGCTCGTCGACAACTATTATGCCACATGGTTTCCGCCGCGGCCAAACCGCGATAACCCATCGTCCACCTCTTCCAGACGATCGGGCGGCGGAATTCTTCGGTCCGCCCCGTTTTTTCCGGCGGCCTCGCCGATCGCCGCGCAAAAAAGAGAGCGCGGGGCCGTCGAAGCGACTCGACGGCCCCGCGCTCCTAAAAAATGGGCGAAGCGAGACGATCCGGGTCCGATCGCCCTCGATCGATCACCGAGGGGCCCCCACGGCTTCAGCCGAGGGCCCGACGCGCCTGGAAGCCGGTCAACATCCCGATCGAGCCCAGGGCCAGGGCGATCAGGGATTGCGGCTCGGGCACGGCCGACGTCGTCGCTGTCAGCGTCAGGCCCCTGGCGTTGAAGGCGCCCAGGGAGTCGACGTCTATCACGACGAAGTCCAGCGTATTCAGCCCGGCCACGAAACCGCCCGAGATCGTGAATGCATGGGTGATATTGAAGTTGGACAGGACGCTGCCCGTCAGCGCCAGGTCTCCCGTCCCCACGGCGTCGACGCCGTTGAGTTGGATGCGACCGTTGTTGTCGGTCCCCCAGTAGCCACTAAGGACGGCGGTGGTCGGATCATAGCCGGTAAGGTCGAAGGTGAGCCGGAACGTGTTCTCTCCGCCCCCCGAGCCGCCGGCGTTGCGCCACACCCAGCGCGAATCGCCGCTCACCGCATAAAAACCAGACGGGCTGCTCAAGACGATCGCCGGCGTCGGCGAGACGATCCCGGTCCCCGCCGCGATGGTCCAGTGAGGATCGGCCGACCCGCCGGAGAGGGGGCTCCCTCCCGCGTCGACGCCCGTGCTGAACAGCGGGATCGAGTCCGCCGCGGCACCTCCCGCGACAGCCAGCAGCCATGAAGCAACGATCGCCATTGATCCGAGCCTCATCATCCATGCCTCCTGTCAAGAACTTTCTGTAGGTATGTCGGGGCTGACCTCCGGGTTCGTGAAGCACGAACGATCAGCGCAGAGGGCTACGTTAATTGATCTGAATTGAAATCGGACCTCCTGAAATTAGGAGGTCGGCTTGCGTCGTCGATATTTTTTGCTGATCGTCACGGATTTTGGGGGGGCTACAAGCATCGTCTTCCCCCCTCGCGAGGGGAAGACAGACCGCGAAGCGGTCAGATGAGGGGGACGCGAAGCGCGGAGGCCGTGGGGATCCGATGGCCCGCCCGGGACGGCCGTCGCGCAGTCCGACCGCCG